>Ga0136651_10002326_pt1 | contig 10414 bp, 23 predicted proteins | sample Mar14236cmmetaG_FD_94867 | JGI IMG/M metagenome (GOLD analysis project Ga0136651, IMG submission 94867) | Marine hydrothermal vent microbial communities from Guaymas Basin, Gulf of California to study Microbial Dark Matter (Phase II) - Marker... ...
GGAACATCAGGTTGCCATGATAACTCCATTCGTATCCACATCTTGGGCATCTGGTTTTTTCTGCTTTTTCTGTCATTGTATCTCCTCGTAGTAGTAATGGTGGGAGGGGTTAAAAAGGTTGCGATGGGTTATTTTTTCCATAATTTTGATTGGGATGGGATTTTCAGTTCTATGATGTCATATTTCTCTACGCCCTCATTCCAGATAAGATAAAGTTCTTTAGGTATGGTTTCTCTCGCCTGAAATGTTGCTATCCTTAACGGTTCTAAAGGAAACGGTTTCTTTAATTTATCACGCAGTTTATATCGCAAACGCAGATATATCGTCAGAGCATCTTGATTTAAATCTTTTATATGCTTCTTTTTGTGTACTATCCACCACTCCAGCAGATCCTTGTTGCCTTTGCTACTATTACACCGCTTACAGAGAGGCATGAAATTTTCGACCGAATATGGAGCACCCCACGAAAGAGGTATGATGTGGTCTCCCTCGTAAACATTGATTTTTTCTCCACATGAAATGCATCTGCCGAGCTGAGCAAGTCGTATTATACCTTTTCTTGATTGCTGTTGCAAACTTTTCTCTGCAACTTCGAAACCTTTCCTCAGAATTCTTCTTCCGGGCAGATATTCTGGATAACGGCTCACAAGAAAATACCAGTGTGACCATGCTCTGAGAATGGCAAGATAAGAAAATTCTGTATCTTTCAATCTATCGCCTCCGCAACTTTTTTATCTATCAAGATTTGGGCGAATTTTTTCGGGAGGGAAACTATATCGTTCTTCCTTATTGTTATCTTCTTCAGATTGCCCCATCTGTCGATGTATACAAACGTTGGGATGTCTTTCAATGCGAGAATCTTGATGCTTTCAGTCTCTTCATCTTCTTGTTTTCTTGGGCGTGTAAAGTTGCTCCATGATGGATCAGTTGCAACGATCAGGTTATTGAAACACATCCTCTCAAGTATTGAGTCTATCGAGTCATCTACAACTTTGCCTCTCTTCCATAACTCCGTGATTATGAAATCCTTTGATACGGTACGAGGTGACTCTGGTACCAGCGAGAGTATGATTTTTTCGATATCAGATTCTACATCCTTTTGCTCTTCTGCAAGTTTTGACTCTGCTTCAAGCTCTTCTGCTGTCTTTACCCTTATCCCTCTCCAGCATCTCGATATCTTCCCGTATATCTTCTGCACCGTCTCTTTTGCGTACGGCAGTTTGGATATTTCCTTTGTAAACTGTCCTTTGCCAACAACCTCTATTCCGAGATTCTCGCAGTAGTTCTTGTATGCCTCATAAAGCTCGCTTTTCGTTATCAAGGAGTCTACATCCTTGACAATCATCTCATCGATAAAGGATTGTACAGAGTTTGATAACCTCTTAAATTCAATTTTCATTCTCTCGGTGCTTTTGCTCTCAGAGAAAACGAAATTGTTTTCTTTCAATCTTTTCAGTCCCTCAATCATCCAGTTGAGTATTCCAGATTTCTCCTTGCTCAGTATTTCCTCTGCAAGATTCTTCTTTGCCTTATCCCTCGTAAAAGTGTATGGAAACTCTATGATTATCAGCCTTTCCCAGAACGCAAAGGTTGTATCACGGACTTCTGGATATTTGTTGCCAAAGATGATGAACTTTGCAAAGTTGTAGAACCCAATCCTCTTCTGTTTGAACTTCACCTCTGCACTTATCCAGTCTCCACCTGTCAGTTTCTTGAAAAGAACCGTCTCCATCGCTTTTTTCGTTGATGGTTCTGGCACAATATTTGCCAGCTTTCCATAGAATTGAGCCTCCACGAACCTGTGAGACCCATCGAGCTGTTCCAACGGAACGGACACGACGTTTGATGAACCGAGAATCCCTTTCATGATGTTTACAAAAGTGGATTTGCCGTTTCTTCCGATGCCGTAGAGCCAGAGGGATTTGTGGGCTGGCATATCTGGATAGAGGAGATAACCGGCATATTCCTGAAGTATGGGCACATCTTCAGGTCTGACAACCTCAGACACGAATTTTTTGAACATCGGGCAATCAGCTTCTTTGTTGTACTCCACGTCTATCTTGTATGTGAAGATTTTCTCTGGGGTGAAGGGTTCGAGTTCAAAGGTTTGGAGGTTGAGAAGACCGTTCTTTAAAGGCAAATAGTTTTTCTCCTTATTTATCTCGGATCTGTCGATGTAGGTGCTTCTTTTGATGTGACCAATAACCTCTTCAACTATATACCTCGTGGCTGATTCTCCAAGAATCGATTCAACTTCTTTTTTAATGAGAGGTTCAGCAGGTTTGTAGACCCCTCCATCGTAATAGTACACATCTTCTGTGTCCATCGTGGTTATGAATCTGTACTCATCAAACAGGTAATCGAGTATGTCTGATATCTTGATGAGATTGCTTTCTTCTTTCTTGGTCTTCTCCTCTCTTACTCTTTTCAGTTTCACCTCTTTTGTCTCCTCTCTTGAAGCGTATATTCTTCCTTTCTGTATGGTTATCTTCCTGTAAGCATCGCCCTTTTCCTGCCACTTTCCGATTTTGCACTGCATCATGATCTGGTGGATTTCTTCATCTGAGAAATCATGACCACAGAGAAATGTCACGATTGCCTGCTCTGCCTCGCTTCTTGAGGGGTATCCATATTTCTGCCAGTCTCCATTGTAGAGATCACGAATCTTTTCGTATTTCTCCAGAAGCTCTTCAAACTTGGGGTGGGATTTTGCTTGGATAACAACCACTTCCTGCTTGATTTCCGTGTCGAGAATCTCGTTGATTAGAACTCTGTTCAGCTTTCTTGCCTCCTCTATGTCCTGGAAGGTAAAGTCATCAACCCAGAAGGTTTTGATCGGGTGGTTTGGAATTTTCATATTTGGGAAGCCTATCGGTTGTGTTACCCTTCTGATGTCTGTTGTTGTATCAAACTCGATGCCACTCTCTTCTCTCAGTTTTTTCATCCATAGCCCCTGTTTCTTGTTGAATTCCTTGCGGAAGTTGTGACCGGGGAGTTCAAATCTGGGGACGGGGAAGAAGAGATGATATCCGTTTCCGGAGCATGCCAGAAATCCTCTGACGTTGTATTTTCGCTCCATCCACTCCTTGAACCTCTTTGCCTGTTCAAACGCTACTCTCTTCTCTTCATCTGTTGCCGGTCGGGCTTTGCTTTCTCGTGGGGAGTCGAAATCAAACCAGATGGTATGGATTGCCTTTACTCCCTCTATCTTGTCGGATCCTCTCTCTTTCTCATTCAGAGAAACCCAGACGCTCCATCCTTTGTCTTGCATTTCTTTTATCTTATCAAAGAGTTGGTCTCTCGATACCCATTCGGTTGCCTTAAAAGGAGAGTTTGGTGGGATGTGGTATTTTTCTCCCTTCTCATCCCACTCCGGGCGACCGCCAAAGATGGTGTATTCGTCTCGGTTGCCTAAGATTGCGGCATATTTTTTAAAGGCTTCTTCATATATCATATTGCTATACCACCTCCACTTCTTTTTTTCTTCATCTTTCCACCTGCGGTTTACACTTTTGTCAAATTTTACATATACTGTAATTACCTTCTCATATATTACCCTTTTGAAAAAAAATAATGAAGGTGTAAAAATAGTCAAAAGTGTAAAACGGTTAAATAGGCAACTCTAAAAATTAAGCATACTCGTTAAAAAATTAGAAGATAGCCTTAATTTAGACATAACCTTTATTTTTAAAGTGTATTACGTATCACAATTAAAAAAATAATCTTCTAAATTTACTGTCATTAAATTTTAACGTTCTATACTAAACATCTTTTTTAACCTGATGCCTTAATTTTTTAACCCCTCCTTAAACTACACCCCAAACACAACCTCCTCTCCCCATCCCAAAAATAGCCCTGATCCAGAACCTTCCCACAACCATCACACCTCAACAACTTGCACCTCACAGCCTCCCACCAGGGCAGACAATCAGCAAGAGTTTTCTGTCTCGTCCCCATCTCCAGCACCACGGCTTATTCATTTCTGTGAATAAGAGTTTATAAGTGCTTATTCTCAAAAAAGAATAATCATTTTAATATCCCTCTCTTGTAAAAATCCCAGAACCGCTTTTCTCCTCCTCCAACACCTTCTCTATTCGCACCCCACCTTTCTCCGTCCCAGACCGCTTCACGTAAATCCCGGTGGGCGTTTTGTAGAAGTGTAGCCTGCAATATCCACACCACCACTTGTTCGACCCGATTTTGTGCTTCAACCTCCTCCCGCACCTTGGGCAGTATTTCAACCCATTCCCATAGATCACCCCACCCACCTCCTTCTCCACTTCCTCTCCTCAAACTCAAAGTCCGTTGAGCCACAGTGAGGGCAGGCGTGGGTGTGGTTGTAGGTGTAGAAGAATTTTTTATTACAGTTCTTGCATCTTACCATTCTACCCCTCATTTTTCATCTCCACCTTCAATTTTCTCACATAACCTCCCCACTGTTCTGCCATCGCTTCAGCAACTCCTACGTATGTTCTGCTCCTGTTTTTCCATCTCTCTTCATGCGGAGGTTCTTTCCAGACCTGCTGTCTCACCATGTTCTTTGGTATGATTTTTGTGGGTTTCAGTTTCGGGAGATTTTTCAACCAGAAGCACGTGGCTTTAGAATAAGGTTCTCCAAACTGCCAGGGTTGAATAATCTGGTCATATTTCCTTCCAATCAGCTGAACCGCATATCTGTGAGGAATCGGATTCTCAACCGCAATATGAGATATCGGTGCATTCAGGAGAGTTCTGAAAAAATCGGTTGCCTTCTTCAGCTCTTTCCACCTTTCAGGTCTTTCATGCAACCATCTAACTCCACTGTTTGCAAGATATGTGCATGGCGGATGAGCAATCATCAAATCCCATCCATCATCAAGTATCTCTCTTACATCTCCCTGTATGTGATATTTACTTCCATCTTCAGCAGGCAGTAAATCACAGCTCCATGCATCGAACCCTCTTTTCCTGAACGCTTCTCTGACTCTCCCTGAAAACTCACATGCCACCAGCACCTTTATCATAATCTCATCATCCCCTCTGGAATCTTCACAACCTCGTTCCTCTTCCGCTTTCCAGTCCTATCCACTATCTGCACTCCCGTCTCCCGCTCCAGCCTCTCTAAATAAATGTCGATGAAGCAGTCGGAACAGAGAACCAAATCACCATCGAAGATAATGAACCTGCTCTCCACCCTCTTTCCACAGAAGTCGCAGTCAGTCATTCTTCAGCCTCCTCAACACTCTTTAATTCTTCTTCCTCCTCTTCTATTGCTCTCCAGATTTTTTGTATTAATTCATCGAAACTTTTCCCTTCAAAATAGTGATGACGCCCTCCATCATGAAAATCCATCATATAGCTATATATCTCAGCAATCCATTTCATATCATTTGTTAAAGTAATGCTTATGCTCGGCTCTCCACTTTTTCCTCCGCAACCTGTTAGATGTATCCATCTTTCAGTTAACTCAATTAATTTTTTTTGAATTTTTACTACTTCATCTATTGACTTTTTTGCTTTTATTTCTCTCATTCCGCATCAGCCTCCTCAAGCAATTCAGGATTCTCATAGATGTTGCCAATGACCTCGATTTCATAGTAGTCATCTACCAGAGGAGCAACTCTTGATTCAACATCAGTAGTACCCCAATCTCCCTTGATAATATCTATATAAAAGCCAATGTAATCCACATCATATTCTCCCCCATTAATTGTCATATCTTTTGGTATCCCAAACTTGATAATACCGATGTCTCCGCAGGATGTTTTCACAATATCTCCTTCGTAAATCTCCCTACCGTTCTTGTCCTTGAGACCTGTGTATTGCATGAGTTCGACATCTTCTATCCTATCAGAACTAAAAGCCGAAACAAAGTAATCCCTCAATTTGAAGACGATTCCACTGAAATCATCATTCTCAACCGTCGGCTCCGACAGGTAAATCATTCGCTTCAATCCCTTATCCCAAGCCCTGAACTTTATCTCCCTCACTCCTCTCCCTCCACCACATTCTCATACTTTCTTGATTTACTATTCCAAACAAACCAACCTCGCTTTGGTGTCCATAGCAACCTATGCCCATTTTTGCATCTATAATATGAATATATATCCAATTGCGATGTTTTTTTCATCTTTGTGCCACAGATAGGACACTTTGCAATCATTCTTCCACCACGTCTGGAAACCATTTTTTAATTAGATTTTCAATTTCTTCTATTGTCTCAATAATATGCTCTTTCAACTGTTTTGAAATCCAGCCATTTTCATAATTTGCTTCAACGCACTCTTTTATACCATTAATCTCCTCAAGCAATCCCTGAACTGCTGATTTTATATCTGATTTTAATATAATTTCAATAAACTTACCATTTTCTGTTTTTGTTTCCAAGAAGTATTTTCCATCTATTGTCAGTATATCACCTGTTACTTGATTCCAAAGTAATATTTTTCCTTTCAGCGGTTCATACTTCACTCTATCAACCCCTGAATATCCAACCTGATGAGATTCTTCACCCTGTACCCCGTGACCTTGCATCTCTTCCCCGCTATCCCCATGTCCACTTCTACCCTTCTTGCCTTCCTGAGGATGCTCACAACCTCCTCTAAAGTTATCATTCCTCCTATCCCAATCAACTCAACATCTGGCTCTTTCATTCATCTCCCTCCTCATATGCAATAACCACACCTGTCTTGTACCGCCTGTAAATCTCGAGGAGACGGTACAGCACGGCACAGTTACATAGAAAGATGTGGGAGAGGTCATCGGATGCGAGCAGTTCGTAGGATTTGTATTTCTTCAGGAATTCCTCCACGAAAGGGCATCCGTCAGACACATAATTGAATGCATCTTCCAAAGTCTTCCTGATTCTCCTGTGCTTCTCGAGGAATTCCTTCTTTGCGAGGATGTCCACCGATATGCTGTGTCTGACACCACCCTCGTGAAGCAGTATGACGACATCACGGGGTTCTCCTTCGAGTTTTATCTTCACCTCTCCACCACCTCCACCTTCAGCTTCCCGAAAATCCTGTTCTCCTTGACCTGATCCCACGTCTTCTTTCGCATCTTCCTGTACCACAGCTTTTTTTCACCATCAAACTTGAAATTCAGCCTCTTGAGTTCTTCCTTGACATCAACCGTCCTCAACTCCTCTCCATCCCGCACCCTAACCGTAACAAACCTCCTGCTCTCCTGCTCCTCCCTGATCTCCGCTCCCCGTAAATCGGTGGCAACCTCACGGTAGATGGCAATTATCACATCTTTGTCCTGGATTCCCCTCTCCCTGCATTTTTCGTTGACAGCCACGTAGATATCAATCTGAGAATCGATTGCTTTCAACTTCTCATCAAAACTCTCCAGATTCATCTCAGCACACCTCCACAGAGATAGCACTTCTTTTCCTGCTCCTCGGTCAGCCACCACTCGTGCTTGCATCTTTCACAGCGAAATCTCTGCCTTGGCTTGTAGTCTGTGATTCCCGCTCCTTTTCGCTTCACTTCCTTTCCACGTATTTCTACCGAGACCATCATCTCTCCTCCTTTTTGCTCTTCCTTTTCCGGGCAAAATATTCCTTCAGCAGTTTGTTTATCAGCGGACTCCTCTTCCCAGGCGGCACACTCTCCGTCAGTTGCTTGTGAACATCCTCCTGCAAATAAACTTGGATGGTTGGCATTACCTCTTCACCTCCATCATCTTCGCTCTTCTCAACAGAGAGTTGATTGTCTTATCATACCACACAACCATTTTCCCGCTCTCAGTCTTTGCCACGCTGAGAACCGGACGAATTACCGCTCCCATCACCTGCTTCCTCCTACCTTTTTGTTATCGATTTTCAGAACCTCGCTGATTTTTTCGATAACTGCTGAAATCTCGCCCGCCGTCCAGTTGCCTTCGATTTTTATCGTCTTTGATCCTCCTTTTCCGTTGACGTTAGCCTTTATAGAGATTTTCACTCCATTCCCATTCAGCATTTTTCCACCTCATACTATGTATATACATATACATATATATACATTACTATTCGTTTTTCCATCCTGCAAAAATGTCAGTCTGTGAATTTGTCAGCCAGAGACCCCTCTCAAAACCGAAAAATCCAGCAAAACCTCCCTGCTTTCCGTGCAAAAAATGGCATTTTGGAGGGGGTTACCTTCGGTACTCCGAGGGTAACTCCTTATATTTTAAGAAAATCAAAAAACCACCTCGGATTTGTAGAAACATACACTTTTACCTTTTTACCAGTCGAAATAACTCTGGCATACCACCCTCTTCTCCTCAAATTTTCTGCAATTTCCTCCGCCTCTTTTCTGTCTTCCACCTCTCTATATATCTTCCACCTCTCTATATAGATAGAAAGGTATACCATCAAAAAATCGTTTTTTCATGCTTTCACCAACAGAGAGCGAACCCTCACCGCTCCCCTCCTCACCGAGGAGGATCATCGCTGGGATGAGGATCTGAGTTCTGACTTTGATATAGTATTATATTTCAAATATATAAGCCTGTTCCCCAGACCAAAAACTATATAAAAACTTCTGCGAAAAGTATATATACTACATACTATATACTATATATGGTGATGGAAAAATGGAAAAAGAGGAGATCTTAAAGGTGTGGAGGCAAGAGGTTACGGAATACAAGAAATTAGTTGATGAAGGAAAATACGAAGAGGCAGATAGAGAATTATACGAGGCAGAGATCCGCTTTGCAGAGAGTTTTGATGACTATTATACAACAACTGAATATTCAGCATATCCAGACGGGCGAGGAGGCGATATTCCAGTGATTTATTTCAGAGATGGTAATAAGTATTACAGGTTGTCAATTGCTGACGCATACGATGATGTCGTTGATCTCGCAGAGATAGATAAAAAGACATACGATGAAAATAAACCATTCTGAGGTGGAAAAATGACCCCAGAGTGGATAGGAAACTGTGCAAAATGCGGTGGTAGGATATATTTATATGACGAGGGGATATGCAACTGTGACTGTTGTTGCAAAGATAAAACACCATGCCCGATCCATGACCGCTATCAGTATGAACAATTTAAAGAACAATTTGAAGAGGAGATAAAATGGAGCGAAGCAGGAAGAATACTAATATCTCCAGATTGGTTGAACAAAGATTACGACCACTACATCTATTGTCAATTTGCCGAAGATTTCTACGAAGCATTTGAAGAAGATCCCTACCACACAAGAACAATTTACTTGATAAAAATTTTACCAGGGTACGGATATCGCAGCGAGAAGTATGCAGTGCTTGAAGAATGGAGACAAGAAGGACACCCAAGTTATTCTGATTGCTATGAGCACACACTAATAGAGTTTGATGACCTACAGCGTGCAATAGATCATTTCCTCCAGAGATCTGAAACGCTAAGAAAAAAATATCCACAATGAAGAGGTGAAAACTAATGGTCAAAGTCCGCTGTCCAAAATGTGGGCATCAATGGGATTACCAGGGATCAAAGATTGCGCTGCTCGACAGAGATCACGCTGTCTACATCGTCTGCCCTCTCTGTCATTCCTCGTTTAATTTGAAGAAACACATCATTAAGGAGGTGGAATGAATGAAAACAAAGAAAGAAGTATGGATTATAAGACCTCGCACAATCATAGAAGGTGAAGGCTTGGGAGCAAAAATAAAAATTCCCGATCCCAGCGATATGATTATAGATAGACTCAATTTTGATGCCGTGCAAAGGAATATGGAATATTTCAAAAAGAAAATACAAAGATATCAAAAAAGATTTTCCAAAAATTTTCAAATTTATATTGCAGAAGTTCCTGATGAGTACATTCCAAAACAGAAATTTAGAGAACTAATTAAGACTGGTAAGATAAAAAGACATCATCTTGGTTGCTGGTATATCTCTCTCTCAGAATGGAAACTTTAATCAGTCGTACTCCTGAGGATATCTCCTCACTAATTTCCTTTTTACCTTTTTTGCCCTTCTCTTTCTGTCTTTCTTCAGATTTCTCTTCGAATAGTGTATTCTATCTCTGTACTTGTTCTTCCCAACCTTCACAAACGTTCCTTTGATTATCACCCATGCTCCATCTTTTCTCCTATAAAATCTCCCCTGCGGGTTTCTTATCACGGGAGACGGCATTTTCATCTCACCTCCTTTCTATTCTTCAACACCTCCAAACCTATCTCCTCCTCTTCTTCTCCGCCAGCCTCTTCAGCGTGAGAGCCAAGACAGCCCTCTTCTTCAACTTCCTCGTCACCTTGATTCTCCGCTTGCCCTTCTTGGTTGGATTCTTGATGGTCTTGCCAATTGGGGTTTTTGCGATTTTCTCAAGCAGGGTCTTGGGGATGTTGTCCTTGATGGGGATTCCGAGTTGCCTCGACAACGCCCCAGGTCTCTTCACCGCACGTTGAATCCAGTACGCCGTCCTTCTTGGCATCCCTTCTTTTCACCTCCCTATGCCC
>Ga0136651_10002331_pt1 | contig 10408 bp, 13 predicted proteins | sample Mar14236cmmetaG_FD_94867 | JGI IMG/M metagenome (GOLD analysis project Ga0136651, IMG submission 94867) | Marine hydrothermal vent microbial communities from Guaymas Basin, Gulf of California to study Microbial Dark Matter (Phase II) - Marker... ...
ACACTACGGGGCCCGGGCCGTTCTTGAAAACGCTGACCACACCGGTGCCACCGACCCCGGTGGTTACCTTATAGCCCAGCTTTTCCAGGTGGGCCGCAATGGTGGCGGCGGTTTCGAATTCCTGGAAACCAAGTTCCGGGTTCTGGTGAAACTGCTTGAAAGTCGCGATCAGCTCGGGCGCACTGCCTGCAACAATATTTTTAACCGCGTCATTGATATCACCAGCGGCGGCGGTTGCCACGCAGAAGGGCAGCAGCATCAATAGCCGGGTAATTATGTGTTTTTGGCTCCTGTCTGGCGCTCTATAATTACGCATGGTGATGCAATACCTTCGGGACTGGGAAGTGAATAGATCAGTATAGCGTGTTAAAAAGAAACATCACTGCCACCAACATGACATTCTGGAGCGAATAAAATGCACAGCGGTCACTGTCTATGCGGCCAACTGCGTTTCGAGGCGGACCGAGAGCCCCAGTGGGTATCCTATTGCCACTGCACCAGCTTGCCGGCGACACTCTATGGCGATCTGCTGGAACAACTCGAATGCGACGGCGCATTCGAGTTTCCAGACGATGGCATTGCCACGTTCAATGCTGCGAGACGGCAGCACCGTTTCATGGAAGAATAGTGGCGGTTCGGTGGCGGCAGGTCGTCCCGGTAATGCTCATCCTGGGAGGGCTCACCATGTTCACCACCCTGCAGCGCCATTTGATCTATTTCCCCAGCACGGCGCAGGCCGATGAGTTGTCGCAAGAGGCCGCGCGAATCGGCCTGAAGGCCTGGCATGATGGCACCGGATCAGCCATCGGCTGGAAATCGACCGGGGCCCGCCGCGCCCGCAATCGGATGTTGGTGTTTCACGGCAACGCGGGCTATGCGTTGCACCGGGATTATTTTGTGGCGGGCTTCCAGGCGCTGGGGGATGAGTGGGAGGTGTTCCTGTTCGAATACCCGGGATACGGCGCGAGGGAGGGCGCGCCGTCTGCGGACACCTTCAAAGCCACTGCCGTGCAGGCCCTGGAATTGCTATTGGCGACTGACTCGCGACCCATTTTCGTTATCGGAGAGTCTCTGGGCAGCGGTATCGCCAGCTATCTGGCGGCGACCTTCCCGGAGCAGGTGGCCGGGCTGTTACTGGTTACCCCCTTCTCTAGCCTGGCCGATGTCGCGGCGCACCACTATCCCTTTCTGCCTGTTCGCACCCTGTTGAGCGAGCGCTATGATTCGGTGGAGGCCCTGGCACATTATCGGGGTCCGGTGGCCTTTCTCATCGCCGGGCGCGATGAGGTGGTGACGACCACACTGGGCCGACAACTCTACGACAGCTATACCGGCCCCAAGTGGCTGCACGTCGAGGCGCATGCCGGTCACAATTCACTACCCTACAACCCCGGAGCTGCCTGGTGGGGCGAGGTCTCGAAGTTCCTGACTTCCCGGCATTGAATTAAGTAACCGGAGCTTACATCGCTTCTTCCCTTGGTAATCATTTAGATGTGTAGGCTACATCAATATGATCTATAATAGAAAAATACACTTTTTGCTGGTGTCACTATGCAGTCCACAACAGAATTAGCCGCCATCCAGGGCATCAAGGTCCCTCCCGCTGTGTTCTCAGATAATGAGACGTTTATAGAAGCGACCCGTAAGGGGCTATCCGGGGAAATTGTTAAGCAGGCCGTTGATGCGCTGGGACACCGTGAGCTATTTGTCCGTCTCCTGGAGACAACCACCGGTAATTTAAGCCGATTTTATCGTCGAAAAACCCTCAATACTTACCATTCCGAGGGCATTCTGGACACCCTGCGAGTATTTTCCAAGGCGAACAGTGTTTTCGGGGACCCTGACGCTGCCAGGGAGTGGATGGATACAGCGATACCCGCGCTAGGCGGACAGACGCCCATTTCACTGTGCGATACCTTTGCAGGCCGCAATCTGGTGCAAGTTGCATTGCGCAAGATAGAGTACGGCGAATTTGTCTGATGCAGCTGTACCGCATCTGCCCGGAGCAATATCTGGAGGACTATTCTGGATTAGGCGCGAGTTACCGAGACGGTGCGCGCTGGAATGTCGAAGGGATTCCGGTCATCTACTTTGCGACGTCAGTCTCACTGGCCATGTTGGAGCTGGCCAACTACCTGCCTTCACCCCGCCTTGTACCGGCAAACTATCGCCTGGGCATCTATACCCTTTCTGGTCGAGTAAAAATGGACACGTGGAGCGTGGCGGATTTGCCGGAGCAGTGGAATCAATACCCATACCCTACTTCGACACAACAGATGGGAGCTGCGTGGCTGAGATCAAGAAAGCGGCTGGCGTTACAAGTTCCCAGTGCAGCGGTACCCGGCGGTCTGGAAAAATGCGTGGTTATCAACCCGCTACACACAGCGATAAATCAACTAAAGCTGGTCGACCAACAGTGCGGCATTTACAGCAAGCGAATATTTTCTTCCAGGCGGTAGAAGGGTAATTGATGCTGTTTAATTCAGGAGCCGTGAACCCAGGGTTTGCTGATATCCGGCCGCTCACCTTCGATCAGTGCGATAGTCCAGTCTATATGGTACTGGTAGGCTGCCTCGGCGCCCGCCGGATCACCATTGACGATGGCATCGGTAACCCGCTGGTGATTGCGAATGTACATCTGGCCGTATTCGCGCACAGGAATGTAGGCGGGGAAGAAGATCGCCCAGAAGAAGAAGCCCAGACGGCGGGTCGCCTCATTGAGTTGGGGCATCTCGGCCACGTCATGTATCACCATGTGGTAACGCAACAGCACCATAAGATATTCGAAGCCGTCCAGGGCACCGGCGTTTTCTCGGATAAGGTCCATCGCATCCTGTAGCCTGGCAACGCTGTCATCCCGCCGGTTGATACGCCGGGCGGCAAAACCGACCCCCAACTTCGCAACGACACTCTGGATACGCCACCAGGCGCTGACCTCCTCCCGATCCATGCTGCGGATACGCGCCCCTTTGCGCGCGGTGAGGTCTATTACCCCTTCACCCGCCAGAAGATGAATGGCCTCGCGTACGGGTACGATACTCACCTCCAACTCTTCCGCCAGTTGCCGCGCGACAACGCGCTCACCGGGCTGGTAACGCCCCGCCAACAGGCCATTGATGATGGCCTGCAAGACACGATCGGAGGAATCCCTGCCCGTACTCAGGCTTTCGAAGATATCGGGGAAGGAAAAATCGGTAATGTCGCTCATGAACCCGGCATCCTGGCTGTTTTCAATATTATAAGATTCTACCTTGCTCACTGTGCTTGCACCATCCTGTATCCATACTAAGCTTGCGCTCAAATGATAATGCTATCACTTTAATAGCATATATTATAATTAATATGCGCTTTTTATATATTTATTGTAATTATTGGCATTAATATTATAATTTTTAACCTGGATTTAGAGGTTCCAGGATGCAAACCTCGGATAAACAGTACCCACGGCCAGGGATGAAGGTGCGATGCGCCTGTCGAACTTTATGGATTGACCCGGTCTTGACTGATGCAGCGCAGCAGCCAGGCTTCCACTTTATGCACCCCGCCGCGGTAGAAATGCACGGGATCCTGGTGCCACAGCCAGGTGGCTTTCTCAGCGGCGGGTTGCAGAAGGCCTGCAAAGTATTGCGACATCTCACCTCCTACCAGTTCCAGGGTGACACCCGGATTCAATGACTGCGCCGCTTCGACCATGTACTCGATAATTTGCAGCTCCAAAGATGACGGCAGGTGCCGTTTGCCGATCAACGATGTCAGGTAAGCGGTGAACTGGCCGCCCGCTGCAGGATCCACCTCCATCTCCAGCTTTAATGATTGCTAATCAATCGAACCGAGATACCGTGTCATTTTCTGCCCTACCTGCTGGGTTTGGGCAGAAGACAATTTTCCCATCACCAGTTCCTGCCGCACATCGCAGGACCAGTAAAACAGCCCCGTTGGCGCCAATCGAGCCAGCAGGCGTGCGTGCTGTTGTAATAGACGGCGATGTAATCACAGCTTTGCCGCGGCGTACTTCTCTCCGTTTAGATCGTTCAGTTTCCTTCTGAACTTCTCCTCGAACCGCTGCGCGATCCACAGCTCCGGAAAAGGCAGTAACTGGGAGGCTACCACCGAAGAGACAACATACCCCGACCGGAGGTCTCCTATGTCATCAGTGGAAAAGTCGGAAATATCTATGGCTCCATACAGCTCTACCAGACCGCGACAGGCCTGTCCTGGCGTGGCGGCTTGCTCGATGATGTCGGCTGCCGTCTCGGTCAGGGTCAACACCGCACCTGCAGTGAGATCTTTCACCACCAGCTGGACACGTTGCTGTTGTTCCGGCGATAGCCTTGCTACCTGGCGATACAGGCTTTCCTCATCCACATCCACATCCACAAGATTAATGCGATCGAACAGACCGAGGAATTCCTCAATGGGGATCTCTTTGCAATCCCCGGCACCCAATACTGTCGCCCAGTGCCATCTGCCGCGGCAGCCCCCTCATGATGGCCTGCCGGCTGGCGCTCACATGCCCCTGCCAGTGCTCGTGAAAGTATCGGTACTTATCCGCGTAACTGATGCCGCGGCCAGGAATTGAAGCAATGAATTCGCTAGCTTCCAGACTTGTCTTCAAAACCTACTCGTCCTTTGTTTATTATTATAATATATGACTGACAATCCTATCAATGGTAACTATATTATTTGACACAATAATGCTGAGAGAGTATCTGATTATGGAACACAAATTCGCAAAAACCGCCATCGCTGCCGCTGTTCTCGCGCTGTCCACCCAGCACGTTAGCGCCCAATTGGAGGAGGTGTCGGTTACCGCCCAGAAGCGCAGCGAGAGCATGCAGGATATACCCGTGGCGGTATCCGCCATTGGCGGCAGCGAGATCGAGGCGCCGGGCTGGGGAAACCCCTCGGATATAGCCACCCAGGTACCCAATATGCAAATGAGTGCACCCTTCGGCGACATTCAGCCGCTGTTTGCCATTCGCGGCGTGTCCATGGTGGACTACTCCCCATCCCAGTCCAGCCCCATCGGGCTCTATGTGGATGAAACCTATATCGGCGCCGCTATCAACCTGATCACCCGCACTCCGGATATCGATGCCCAAACCAGCGGCTGGCTGACCGTCGGCGCGGGGGATTACGGCCTGGTAACAGCCAATGACGCCATCGAGGGCAGCCTGGTCGATGGTACCCTGGCCGGGCGACGACATGGCCCGGACCAAAAACTACGCGCTTCGCGGCACCCTCAACTGGCAGCCCAGTGAAGATTTGAGCATCATACTCAAAGGGTCCTATGGCGACAGCGACCCCCACGCCATCGTGCCGCGCGCCGAGGGTACCAATCCGGGGGGGCTCAACATTGCCGGCAACCGGGAAACGCTGAACCCGGACTACCATGAAGGCTCTACCGACAAGTCGGGAAAATCCAAAACCGACCTGAGCCTGGCCAACCTGACTGTTAATTACGATCTGGGCAGTTACACCCTGGTGAGTGTGAGCTCATGGTACGACGGCAACTACTCCCAGGACACCGATACCGACGGCACGTCGGACCCACTTGTTTCCATTAACTGGAGCGCGGATACCGATGCTATCTCACAGGACCTGCGTATCGTGTCCCACTACGACGGTCCCTTCAACTTCATCGCCGGCCTCTATTACGGTGACGAGGATGTTGATACCAATGTTCTGCATGACAACTTCTTCGGCTCGGCTGTTCCCAATGCAGTGCTGCCCGGGCAAGCAGCCGCAGTACTGTTGTCCAACGGCACCTTCGGACAGATTTCACGGCTACTGGACGTGAAAAAGGAAACCTGGGCTGCCTACACCGACATCAACTTCGCATTGACCGAGCGCCTTGGGCTGAACATCGGCCTGCGTTACACCGATGACGAAACCACGCGGGATCACCTGAACTACTCCCGCATCAACGGCGGGCCGCTGGTAATACCTCCGGCATTTACCGGCTTGCCGGTACCGATTGAGACCGACCCGCGCACCGAAGGAACCTGGTTACCCGGTAATGACACAGGCATAGACGCTCCGCTGATACCGCCAACTGTAGGCATCCCCGTATGGACACACGGTGCACTGACCAAAGAGTCATTACCCGATATGTCTGAATCAGAACAGGAGTTTACGGGCACTATCGCCCTGGATTATGCCGTGACCGACGACATCCTGACCTACGTGCGCTATTCGCGCGGGTGCCTTCAACAGCGGCCTTGTTTACCTGGACGAAGGCAAGGATGCCTACGTGGACCCGGAGTTTGTAGACGCCTATGAGCTGGGCCTCAAGAGCGAATTTTTCGAGGGCATGATGCGCCTGAATGCAGCCGCCTTCTACTACGATTACCAGGACCAGCAATTCATAAACCAGGTGGGTATTCCAGCACAGTTGGAAAATGCCGGGGGCGTGGACATCTACGGCCTGGAACTGGAACTTCTCGCCATCCCCATGGACAACCTGACCATACAGGCAGGTCTGGGATTGATCGATGCGGAGTACAACGAACTGGACCTGACCGGTGTCGACCTGGAAGGCAACGACCCTGTCTCCGCACCGGAGGTCAACTTCAACATCGCGGCGGACTACGATTTGGATATCAGCGCCAACTGGGTGACACGCCTGCACCTGGATGCCAACTATGTGGACGACCAGTGGTTCAGCGCCTATAACGACACCGTCGTGCCCGGACTAGGTGATTACGGCGATATACGGCAGGACGCCTATTGGCTATTGAATGGACGTATTACCCTCCCCGATTCTTCCGAGCAGTACGCGGTCTCGCTGTGGGGCGCCAACCTCACGGACGAGGAGTACGACGTGTACGGCATCAACCTGCAGAGCGGATTTGGTTTCAACTACTTTATGGAGGGAGCGCCCAGGACCCGGGGGGTAGAGTTGACCTACCGGTTTTAACTCTACCCGTATTGATCTTTACCAGTGTTTGCCGGCGCGAAAGCGTCGGATTTTTTATTTCAAATGGATAAATCCAGGGACAGTTACTTCATTTAGTCAAGTAACCGTCCCCATTATTCATGAACCGCGTACCCAGCGTTTGGTCATATCAGGGCGCTCGCCGGGTCCCTGGCTATCCGGGATAACGCTTGAGGTAGTTTATAACTTACCTTGCTCTTCGAGAATCTTTCGATTCTTTTTCTTCAAGCGCCATTCCGCGCCCATGCCGTTAATAAGATCAGCTGGTGCCTGGTCCAGCGGAACAACCAGGTCACCCTCAACAGGCCATTCTGTGAGCAAGTGTGGATGATAACCCTCGGGATAATATTTGCTGGGGTCAATTTCCTGTTCACGCACAAAACGGCTCCTGAATATTTTCACGCCTGGTAGGTGGGTGTGGTACAACCAGCTGCCCATTATCAAAATTAAACTGAGGCGAGCGATTATTGGGGAAGTCGGGCAGTATGCCTTCTCGAACCCAGATGCTCTCTTTAGTCATATTAACGACAATGCCGTCAGGCGCACCGAAGTGAAAAGGACCTTTCCAGTGTTTACGGACTTCTGCAACAGATTCTTCATTCTGGTATGGGTCAAAAGCCATATGGGTTGTCATAAACAGCCTAGGCTTAATCTGGTTGGCCAGGTACCCGGCCGCATATGCAGACGTGTGGTGAGTATCAACCGTATAACGCCCAAGGAAAGGGGGCACGCCCTGTACACCAGAACTAATTGCAATCAGTTCAGCCTGCATCTCGGTCACATAAAGATCACAGCCTTTTGCATATTTGATATCCAGTTTGCTGGGGCGCCCGTCGCCCGTCCAGACAAAGCACATGCCGTTCCAGTCAAGTCGATAACCCGAGGCACCATCCTTTGCGTGTGAACGCTGCCAGTGCGTGACTTTTACGCCGTCCTTGTCGTAAATCACTCCACCATTGTCGCGGAAGTCAAACTCATGGACTTTGATGTCATGCCCTTTGCCAACAGGGAAAACACTGAAAGCATCTTTATGCCAACCGAGCATCATTTTCATGCCTTCAACCATTTTTGCCGTGCCATATTCCGGTGTACGACCAGATGGGCCATAGACATTCAGGCTTTGATGCCAGCCACCGGCCCAGGTACCGAACATCCACAGGTAGGGCAATGAACCAAAATGATCCACATGAAGATGGGTGATAAATACCTTGTCTATTTGATTGAACGCAATGCCTGCAGCAGGAATATTTGCGACAGCGCCTTCGCCAATATCAAAGACAAAATTCTCGCCATTTCCTAACTGTACAAGAATGGATGTATTCATTTGTCCGGGGCGAATACTGGGGGATGTTCCCAGAAATATTACCCGCATTTCATTGGGATTGATTTCTTCTGTATTGGGGAACCAGTTTGCAGTACTTTTCAACCAGGGTTGCGGTGAAATCTCTTCAAATAGAAGCCCCTCATTACAGCGCCCTAAAGGAACGCCACCGGTCAGGGCAGCCTTTATATCTTTTTCAGCATACTCATATATGTTTTCATGGTTATCTCCTTACTTTCTCTCATGGTTCATTTTTCTTTATAGATATTTTCTTTGCGCTGACAACCTCATTCCAGACATTCGACAGGCACAAAAACCCCGCTAACGCGGGGTTCCTGGACTTCCATCTCGATTGGGAGCATACAATCTACTTTTTGAGGCGCTCTATTCCCTTGTAGGGCTCACCACGCGCCACCGGCGTATGCGGGTACTCCTTTATCTGCGCCTCATGACGAGCTTTCATATCATCGAACGCAGGCCAGGCCCAGAGGAATTCCGCCATTAAAGGATGCTCTTCACGCGGGTCCTTATCAAGATCAAAGAAGCCTTTGCCAACCAATCCGGGTGCAGCACCCGCAAAGTGACGCTTGTACTGCTGTTTCACGACAGCTGATAATACCGGCCCCTGATAGATGAAAACATGATCACGGCGACCGTGTGATTCACCCTCGAGCAGTAATGCCACCTGGTCAATACCGTCGATAACGCGGTCAGTAGGAACAGCGCCCATCTTGCCACCTAAACGGGCAAAGGTAGTAAACAGATCACTGACATGCACGATGTCATGCACAACGGCACCTTTCTCGATCACACCAGGCCAGTAGGCAAATGCAGGCACGCGCACACCACCTTCGAGGAAATCATTTTTACCACCACGGAAGATACCTGGATTGTGGAAAGTCTCAGGCCAGATTTCAGCCATTGGGCCATTGTCTGCCATCAAAACAATCAGCGTGTTATCCGCTATTCCCAGCTCTTCTGTTAAAGCAACAATCTCACCAATCTGTTTATCAAGCTTATAGAGACCCTCTGAAGAAGCAGTCCCATTAGGTGTTTGCTTGGGTGAAATATCTTCACTAAACATTTCCAGGACATTTGGCCACCAATCCAGTAAGAAAGGTTTGTCATCATCTGCGTGCTTTCTAATAAAATCCTTAACACGAGCATAAGCCATTTTATTGAAATCATGATATTCACTGACATTTACTGGCGTAGCAACTTCTTTACCCTCTTGACCTTCAAAACCTTCCACGGCCCACAACCATTCGGTTGGGCGAAATTTCTGGTCAAGCGCGAAACGATCCCACTCGTCTTTCTGCCAACCAATAGTCATGCCTGCTGCCTCAGCCTCTGGCGTAAACATCTGGCCCGCAAACTGGTTGTACAGGGTGAAAATAGCTTCATCATAACCCTGGTTGTGCAGGTAGGATTCTTCCTGGTCGCCAAAGTGAGACTTCTCGAAGAAGCCGGTGTTGTAATCATCACCCAGCACCTCTGCGATAGTAACTTCTGAACCTGGCAATCCCATTCTATGGATTGGGAAAATAGGGACAATCATGCCGCTTCGCACTGGCTGACGACCCGTTGCTGCCGCAACACGTGTCGGCGTACAGGATGGCTCTGAGTACATCCGGCTGAAAGTCATTCCGTTTGCAGCTATCTTGTTAATGTTTGGTGACCTATAGCCGGTGACGTTATTCAGCATCTTGTGGCCGATCGCGCCATACTTCATGTCATCCCACATGATGTGGATGATGTTCGGCCGCTTGCCATGCTTCTTGCGCAGGGCATCAAGTTTCTTTTCAATATCCTTGTCTTCCGCCGCCCACTTGTCACCATGTTGTTCCTGGAGTAGCTGGAATTCAGAATCGTGGATAATGTCTTTTGCGTTAGCTAATTGCGCAAGTAGCATGCCCGCGAGAAAGACTACGAATGGATATTTCATCTTTGGTTTCTCCTTGTTCATCGTTTTAATTTCAGACTGACTTATTCAGGCTTCAAGCCATTCTGTGGCAGCGTTCAAAGTACTACACAGAAAAGACGCACCTCGACAACCGTTTCCTCAATAACTAATAACCTTCAAAGTCCTCACCCGGTTTAATATTGGGATACTTTTGCATGGACGCCCCTTTTTCTTGCAATATTTTCTC
>Ga0136651_10002333_pt1 | contig 10405 bp, 13 predicted proteins | sample Mar14236cmmetaG_FD_94867 | JGI IMG/M metagenome (GOLD analysis project Ga0136651, IMG submission 94867) | Marine hydrothermal vent microbial communities from Guaymas Basin, Gulf of California to study Microbial Dark Matter (Phase II) - Marker... ...
GCATGGAAATAATCCAGGGGAAAAAAGCGCGGGCGCAGGCCATCCCGAAACTGTTAGTGGTGGACGAAACCGCCAAGCTGACTCACGAAGCCGCTATTGGCAGCGTGGATAAACGGCAAGTGGAAACCCTGATGGCGCGGGGACTGACCGAGCAGGAGGCGGTGGATGTGATTGTAATGGGACTGCTGCGCTAATTATGCGGCGGGAAGGGTGAATGATGGCGTCCGGTGAAGTTATCAAAGCAGGTAGGGTGCTGAAAATAAGCGGCGAAAAAGCGACGGTTCAGATAGCGCACGCCCTAACCTGTTCCGGGGACGATCCCAACTGTCCGTACAACGCCATGTATTTTGATGTGACCACCGGTAAAACGATAGAAGTGGAAGCAGAAAATGTAATGAATGCCGAAGTGGGTGACCTGGTAAATGTGCGATTGCCCTCGCAACATCTGCTGAAGGGAGTGGCTTTTGTTTACGGTGGGTTAATGCTGGTGATAGTTGGCATGTTACTCGCCAGTTGGTTTTTGTACAAGCTGCTGCATTTCAGTGCCGCGTTTTTAATGGTGTTTGCCGGAATTTTATCAATCTTTCTCGGCGCTAAATTGTTGTGTATTTTAGACCGGCGGTTTCATCCGCAGTACACCATAGTCCAGATTGTTCAGTCGCACCAGCTTTTAAATGTGGAGAAGTGAGAATGGAAAGCGGTTTGATTGACCTGGCGATCTATTGTGCAATGATTGTGTTGTTTGCCTGGATTGGCGGCGTTATTCCTCTATTGTTTCACAAAAAAATAGTGATTATCCAATTTTTTATCAGTTTCGGTGCCGGCATTCTGTTAGGAGCGGCACTGTTGCACATGGTTCCGGGTGCCGCCGAATATATCGGCAAACGGTTGGGACTCCCGGTGCTGTTAGGATTTTTAACCCTGTTTATCCTGGAAAAATTCATCATGACGCATCCCTGCCCGGCGGAACATTGCGAATATCACACCGTGGGCCTTACCGCATTTATCGGGCTCTCGGTTCATAGCGTGATTACCGGTTTGGCACTGGGCAGCGGCATTCTGATCCCGCGGCTGGGATTTATTGTTTTCCTGGCGGTTCTGCTGCACAAACTGCCGGCTTCGCTTTCCCTTTCCAGCTTGTTGGTGAAAGAACATTATTCAAGAAATAAGATTTTTTTGATTATCCTCTTATTTTCGGTGATGGTACCGCTCGGCGCATTCAGCACCTATTTTCTGATACAAAAAGCAAGCGTTCACACCCTGGGTGTTTTAGCGGCATTCTCCGCCGGCACATTTTTACACGTTGCAGCAGATGATTTGATGCCGGAAGTGCACCAGCATTTCCGGTACCGTAAAACCCGGCTGCTGGTGTTTCTGCTGGGGTTGTTGGTCATGTGGCTGGTAACGATACTTGATTAAATATTGAACTAAAATTGTATGATTGATGAGGAGGTTTTTACCATGGCAAAAGATTTGAGCAAACAGCAATGGCACGGCATTACCCGAACCGAAATTCCCTGGTACCCAACTATAAATATGGAAAAATGTATCGGGTGTGAGCTGTGCTATGTCTCCTGTGGACGGGAAGTGTTTGAGTACGATGATTCAATCAGAAAAGCGATTGTGGAACGTCCGTTTAACTGCATGGTGGGCTGTTCAACATGTAGAACTATTTGTCCCAGCGGTGCAATTGGTTTTCCGCCGCGGGAAATGATCCAGCGGATTGAAAAAGAGCATAAAATCCTGAAAGTGGTACGGGAAACCGCTCGCAAGAAAAAGACCAAAAAAGCATTTGAGGAAGCACGTACCGAGGCAGAAAAATTGTTGAGCAAAGTCCAGACAGCAGTGGAATTTGAGGTGACCGGCCACCTTGCAGAGCGCCAATTGATGAGTAAAATTTACCAGGCGATTGAGACTGACCCCTGCGACCTGATTTACATTACCATTGAAACACCCACCCTGCGCAGCTGTTGGAATGAAAAAGCACCTTCTTATGCAAAATTTCGCCTGGTTTCCATTGAATACCCCGAAATTACACCCTATGCGGAGAAATTTTAAAGAAAACTGAAAGAAAATGATATTGTATTGGTTGCCGAACGAAAAGCAGCATAAGCGAGGCGAGGAAGCCGTTTTTGATTATTCTCCTGAGAAACAATGATGAAATAGAGTGATCCAGATTCCGGCATTCTTTATCGCCGGTGCTATTCGGTTGTTTGTGCCGCCAACCATGCTGACCCGCTATTTCGGACCGACTGCCAACAAGTGGATTTCTTACAGCCTGGCATCCGTCTCGGGAACCTTTCTGGCAGTCTGTTCCTGCACGGTAATCCCCATGTTTGCCGGAATGTACATCAGCAGTGCCGGAATCGGTCCCTCGACCACCTTTTTATATTCCGGTCCGGCAATTAATGTGTTGGCAATTGTTTACTCCGCCCGGCTTTTGGGTCTTGACCTGTGAATAGGTCAGGCGATTTTTACATTGCTCTTTTCAGCAATCATCGGGCTGATTATGGCGGCTGTTTTTCGCCGGAAGGTGCGGGAAACCCTGCACGATTAGGTAAGTTAGGAAATCGATAATCCGGGAATGTCTCAGGGGAAAATATTGGCATTTTTCGGGCTAATGTTAACCATCATTATCTTTGGAGGTTAAACCCAACTCACGGGTGGAAAAGTCATTGCGATCCCGGCTTGCCATGCTGGCAATTCCAGGATAAGTAACGAGATTGTCTGCCTGGCGACGCCGCCTGCCTGAATGCCTCGGCAGGCAGGGCAGACAGGCTTCGCCGTTTCACTCCTCGCCCGTCTGGCCGCCGGACAGGCAATGACAGCATACTTACCTTTTCACCCGTAATTGAGGTCTTACCAAAATTTTTATTTTTTTCTTGACCAGAGGAAAATTGTTGATTATATTTATTGCACAATGATGCAATAATGCATCGGAGGTAATGATGCCGCGTGGAATGAAAATGGGAATGGGTGGTCGCATAATGGGGCCGATGATGGATCCCCGCAGCCGCTTTTTTATGGCACTGGCCAGCGACCAGCGCTTGAAAATTCTGGAACTGCTGAAAGAAGGCGAAAAAAGTTCCCGTGAAATCATCGATGCTATCGGTCTTGACCCTTCGGTTATTTCCCGCCACCTGATGATGATGCGGAATGCCGGACTGGTTTCCGCCCGCAAAGAAGGGGTGGCGCTCTATTTCAGCCTGGCGGATGAGCGGGTTTTACAGATAATCGAAATTGCCACCCAGATAACCAGGGACTGGTTTAACAGGTTTCAGCAATTTCTGTAGTGCCAATCGCTGATTGGCAAATAAAAAAACAGGAAAACAGAAAGGAACAGGAAAATGAAAATTGCAGTGGTAACCAACGATGGCAATTACGTCAGTCAGCATTTCGGGCGGTCGCGCTACTTTAAAATTTACACCGTTGAAGAAGGTCAGGTGAAAGAAACCGAGATGCGCGAGCGTGGTACCGGGCATTTTGCCCGCCAGCCGCAGACCGGTTTTCACGAGCCGCACCAGGATTCCCGGGGGCGTCACGGATTTGGCGCTGAAGCACAGGGACGCCACGCCATGATGGCTGAAGAAATCGGCGATTGCGATGTGCTGATTGCCGGCGGCATGGGTGCCGGGGCGTATGAGAGTTTTAAATCAGCCGGACTAAACGTAATTCTGACTGATTACGACAGTATTGAAGAAGCAGTGACTGCCTACCTGGAAGGAAAGATTAAAAATTTGTATGAAGAACGCACCGATTAAAACGAGCGGCTCCCGGCAGTTGGACGATTGCTGCCGGGAGCTTTGTAAATATTTTTTTGAATGTATTATTGCAATATTGTGCAATAGCAAAGTATAACAATATGAAAGGAGGTGAACAATATGTTCGGAATGCATCGTGGAATGGGCCGCTGTTACGGTTTTGGCACTGCCTACGGCATGGGTCCGGGTTTCGGCCGAGGATTCTGGTTTGACCAGCCGGCATCCCTGCAGGATGAAGCGGAATGGCTGAAGCGCTATCGCGACCGTCTGCAACTGCACCGGAGAGAAATGGAAGCGGAGCTGAAGGCAGTGGAAGCGCGGATTGCCAAACTGGAGAAGTAGTTTGGTTGCTGAAAGAAGGCTGAAAACGCTTCACTGTTGCTGGCACATCCCGGTGTTCTAGCATCGGGATGTGCCTTTAAATTTTATGAAGAAACAATGGGTGCTTTTAAGAGAGACCAAAGAAATAACATGCATATTTAAAATGCGATATTAAATATGCTTGTAATATGAGCATTTATTTCTTAAAATATAAGTAAAAAAGGCTGAACATGAGCAACCAAATTTATTACCATCGTCGGTTGGAACCCAGGTTAAACCAGGCGTTAAAACAATTTCCGGCAGTGGTTGTAACCGGTGGGCGTCAAAGCGGAAAATCTACTATGCTCCAAAAAGCATTTCCTGATTATACTTATCTGAATCTGGATGATCCGCAAATCAGACTGATAGCCATGCAGGATCCCCGGTTGTTTTTAACGGCTTACTCCAAACCGATGATTATTGATGAAATTCAGTATGTTCCGGAGTTGTTAAATTACATCAAAATGGAGATTGATAAAAATCGCCACAATTATGGGCAATACCTGTTAACCGGATCGCAGATGTTTAATTTAATGTCCGGTGTCTCCGAGTCATTAGCCGGACGAGTTGCTGTTTTCCATCTTTATCCGTTCAGTGTTGAGGAAATTTTAGATCATGACCGGGTAAATTTCTACGACGAGGCTGTTTTGTTCAAGCATTTTTTGCAGGGATTTTATCCGGAACACTATGTGAACAAAAACCTGAACAGTGAATTATGGTTCGCATCTTATGTATCAACCTACATTGAACGGGATATTCGGAATATTAGAAAGGTTTCGGATTTAGGACAGTTTCAGATTTTTATTCAAGTACTTGCCACCCGTGCCGGAAATCTGCTTAGCCTGAGTGAAATTTCACGGGATTGCGGGATTTCCGTCCCCACTGCAAAAGCCTGGTTGTCATTACTGGAATCAACTTACATTGTCTATCTGTTAAAACCTTTTTATCATAATGTGGGAATAAGATTAATTAAATCCCCGAAACTGTACTTTGTGGATACCGGAATTCTCTGTTATTTTTTGGGAATTGATTCTCCGGAACGGTTACTCAAATCTCCGGAAAAAGGCCGAATCTATGAGAATTTTTTAATCATGGAATTTCTAAAGGCGTATCTTAACCGGTTTAACAAAGCACCCTTTTCCTTTTATAGAACGGCGAACGGTGTAGAAGTTGACCTCATTATCGAATTTGCCGGAAAATGCACAGGAATAGAAATGAAGTTCTCAAAAACACCGAGCATAAAAATGGCACAAAATCTAAAGAGGTTAAATAAAGAGCAGAAATTAAATAAAGCTGTCGTCCTTAATTTGCACCAGGAGAAATTACCTTTGGGGGAAGGAGTAAATGCGTTGCACTGGCTGGATGGGCTGAAAAGTACGATTGCATAATCTTTTCCTGAAAGGAACACCAAATCAGCCACTAACAACACCGCATGGAACCGGATGGTATAAACACTACCAAGACTGTCTGCAACTGCGTCAACAGGAAGCGGAAGCTGTGGAAGTGAGACTGTTTCTGTTCATGCAAATAAGCGCATATAAGCATATAGGAGATTACATGGATTTTGCACAGGTTTTTAAAGCATTAGGTGATGAAACCCGGTTACGGATTTTAAACCTTTTTCTGCAAAGCGGGGAAAGAATTTGTGTCTGTGAAATAGTCGATGCCCTGCTGCTGCCTCAGTACAAAATTTCAAAAAGTCTTACCATGATGAAACATGCGGGACTGATGGTATCCAGCCAGAAGGGAACATGGGTAAGTTATCAGCCAAACCCGGAAGCAACTCCATGTATGAAAGATCTATTCAGAATCATACAAAATCATTTCAAGGGTCGTTACCCGGAGGATTTACAACGCTTGAGGGATCGGCTGGCGCTACGGGAAAATGGGGTGTGTGTCATCGGCTTTGCCAGTAAGGGCAAAAAATGTAATTCGTAAAAGATGGCGAATCTTATTGAGAATGAGGTATTCGGTAAATTTGATAAGCGTGCTGACGGAGCCTTAAAAAAAGAATGTATGAGAAAATTCAAAACAGGTAAGGACATTAAAAATGAAGCAAAAAATGAAACGGATTATCGGGCTTTACATTCTACTTTTTTTCTTTATTAAACCGGGTTGGGGGCAGCAGAGTTCCGGAGATTTGCTCGAACTTTCACTAACTCAAGCTATTCAAGAAGCACTTAAACAAAATGACCAATTACAGTCAGCACGTGCCAGGCTGCAGGGTGCAGAGGCGGGCTTGAACGAAGCATCCGGTGCATTGTTACCAAAAATTAATGCGAATTTAACATACAGCTATCTGGATATTGTTCCGGGATTCAAGAAAATCAAATTGGGGAATATCCAAAATGATTTTATCCCGACAGTGTCGGTAAAACAACCGCTTTTTACCGGCGGTAAATTAAAAAACGGTAAAAAGGCTGCCCAAGCTGCCGTGGAATCTCAGCGGCTTAGCTTTGAGAATGATGAGCTGAGTCTGAAGCTCACTATTTCGCTGGCGTATTTTCAACTTCTCTCACTGGACAACCAAATTCAAATATTGCAGGAAAACCGGCGGCAACTGCAGGTTCAGCAGCAATATGCCCGTCTGCTGGTGGAAGCCGGACGCATGTCGCAATTGGAATTAAACCGATTACAAGTGGAACTGGCTGATTTAGATGGGCGATTGCTGAAACTACACAATGATTACCAGTTAATTTCCCACAATCTGGCAGTTGCTATGGGGAAGCCCGAACAGGTGACTTTTGTCCCAACTGATTCTTTACTGGTTGAACCGCTGCCTGCCGACACCAGCCGGTTGTTTGAGACCGCGTTGGAAAAGAATCCGAACTGGAAAAAATATGACTGGGAAATGCGCCGGGCAGAGGCAAAAATCAATATACAAAAAGCAGCGCGGATGCCCCAGGTTTCAGCGACAGCCTGGTACGGCTACGAATTCGGTCTGGAATCGTTCTCTTTCGATAAAAACAAGCGCTATTATGTTGGACTGACTGCGGCAATGCCCATTTTTGACGGCGGTGTTATCAGGGCAAAAAGCGACCAGGCACTATCGCAATTGGAACAGGTCAAGTGGCAGCGGGAATATTTCCGCAAGGCATTGTCCGCCCAGGTAAAGAATCTGTTCCTGCGCGTGAAAGAAACGGAAACCCTGATTGGCATTCAGCAACAAGCGGTGGATCAGGCACGGCAAAGTTACCGGTTGGCGTTGATCGAATACCACGCCGGACGCCGCTCTAACACCGATTTGCTGGATATTCAAAAAGCTTTGTTAAACAGCAGATTGCAGTTAAACGAAGCGATTGTGAATTACAACCGCTCCCGGGTGCAGATGTTGTATACGTTGGGGCTATTGTAACTGAGATAGTCCGGGTTCGAACTTTTTTTGCCGTGTAAAAACAAATGACCGGAGAGAAGCGAAGTACCCTAAAAAAGGAAAATTCATAATGAATACCACAGCGATTGTCATTAATCTTTTCGCCTTTACAGGATTGGTTATTTCCCTTGGAAAAGACCGGGGGAAAACAGTAGCCGCGTTGAAAGTGGCATGGCAGGTTTTTCTGAGAATACTGCCCTTGATTTTGCTTATTGTTGTGCTCATCGGAATAATGATGGGTTTCATTCCCCGAAAACTCATTTCGCAACTTCTGGGCGAGCAGAGTAAATTTGGCGGCATTATGCTGGCGGCGTTGTTCGGATCTGTTCTACATATTCCGTCACTCATTGCCTTTCCATTGGCGGTATCTTTTTTGAATAATGGCGCTGCAATAACTGCCGTAGCAACTTTTATTACCACACTAACCATGATTGGCGTGGTGACCTTTCCATTAGAAATGAAAGAGTTAGGGCGGGATTTCGCCTTGCTCCGCAATGGCTTGAGTTTCGTGGTTGCTGTTCTTATTGGGCTTCTGATGGGATTGGTATTATGAAAGAGAAAATGGTTAAACAGATACAACCAACGAAGTCAGGGGATTGGTTAATTTTAACCGGGAGTCTTATTACCGGCGGCTTTTTGTTGTTGATCTTTCCCGGTCACGAGCATAAAACACTTTTAGCGGCAAAAACGATTTTAGTTGAGCTAACCTGGATTCTTCCCGGGATCCTGATTTTTATAGGGTTGTTTACCGTTTGGGTTTCCAAAGAACTGGTTGTTAAAAATTTGGGAAAGACTTCAGGTATAAAGGGCATACTGATGGCATTGGTTTTTGGCGCCCTGCCTACCGGACCTTTGTACGTGGCGTTTCCCCTTGCCGCAGCACTGCGGAAAAAAGGGGCCAGTGTCTCAAATGTAGTAATATTTTTATCTGCCTGGGCCTGTATAAAAATCCCGCAGGAGATGGTAGAATTACAATTTATGGGTTTATCTTTTATGACGGCACGGCTTGTTCTGACCATCCTATTTATCATCATAACCGGGTGGATGGTTGAACGAGTTATCCCGGAATTCCCACAGAATAAAGAAACTAATAAGAAAGGGAGATAATGGAAATTTTTAATCTCAAAGACATGAAAGCGATGCCCTACGAACAAAGGGATAAAAATGTTTTTTATGAGGCGCCGCAATTTAAAACCCGCATTATTCAATTGTCCCCCGGTGGTAGAATGCCGAAATGCGATATGGAAACCTTTGTGATATTTATTGTGGTGGAAGGTTCGGCGAAAATCAAAGTCAATCAAAAAGAAATGTTTTTAATTGCGAATGAATGTTTGATTACCGAACCGGCTGTACTATCCATGACAACCGAGAGTGGAGTAAAAATAATGGGAGTTCAGATAAAACAATGAGTTCACTGACTGAATCGCAAAAGCAGATAAATTCGGCTTTAAATCATGATGAAAATTAGCAGACATCAGGCAGAATAAAATCACAAAAAAAGAACCATGAAAGGCGAAGAAATGAATAAAATGATGAAGTCCCTGATACCGGTCATAATCGTTTTGACTTTTATTTCTTGTAATTCAAAGGAAAGTACACCTGCCAAAATTAACAAATCCGGGTCGGCAAAGTTAGTAAAGGCGCAGCCGGTAGAGGTGCGAACTCTGGTGGACAGGCTGGAACTGCCCGGAACCATTCGGGCGGAAAATGTTGCCAACATTCTTTCCACGGCAGAGGGCAAAATCGTTAAACTGCTGGTGCGCGAAGGCGACGCCGTCAGAAAAGATCAGGTGGTCGTGTTAATAAGTCCCCTGATCCGGGAAGATATTATAAATTCCGCCCGGTTGATGGTGGAAGCCAGGCAGGAGGCGCTGTCGAAAAATCCGGCGGATCCCAAATTGCAAAAAGAATTGCAACAAGCGAAACAGGATTATCAATTTGCCTTACAGCAATACCGCGAAATACCGGTGACATCTCCCATCAACGGCGTAGTTTCCAAACGCTGGATTGACATCGGCGATATGATGCCGGCAAAACAAAAATTGTTTGAGATACAGAGCAGCCACCGTCTGCGGGTGGATGTTTCGGTTTCAGAACTGGATATCCGCAAGCTGCACCTGAAGCAAGATGTTCGGATTTTAGCGGATGCCTTTCCTGATAAAGTCTTTGCCGGGAGAATTACCCGGATTCATCCACAAATCGATACCAAAACCCGCAACGGATTGGTGGAAGTTCAACTGCTCAATCCCTGTCCCAACCTGCAGTCCGGTATGTTTGTTCGCACTGCTTTTGTTGTCAGGGTGCTCAAAGATGTTTTGGCAATCCCGGTTCAGGCAGTAATTGACCGTCCTAAAGCCCGCACCTGTTTTGTTGTAAACGGCAACAAAGCAAAAGAGGTGGCACTGCAAACCGGACTGGTAGATGGTGAATGGGTTGAGATCCGCTCCGGTTTGAGTGTTGGAGACAAAGTAGTGGTTGAAGGACAACAGCAGTTAAAGACCGGCACGCCGGTTAAGATACAGGGTGCTGGCAAGAAAACGGCAAAAACTGCGGGAGGCCAAAAATGAAGCTGACGGAGATTTCGATAAAACGCCCGGTTGCCACTATTGTGCTCATGCTGACAGCGCTGATATTGGGCATTTACGGTTATTTTCAGATGCCCATCGATTTTTTGCCGGACATCACCTACCCGATGATCAAGGTGTATGTGTACTGGCGCGGCGCCACACCGGAAGAGATTAACGACAATATTGCCGACCCCATCGAACGAACCCTGAGCACCGTGGATGACCTGGATTACCTGGAGTCTTCTTCCATTGAGGGGATGTACACCCTGCTGGTTAATTTTTCCTACGGTACCGATGTGGATGTGGCTTACCAGGATGTGGTGGCAAAAATGGGTCTTGCAACC
>Ga0136651_10002336_pt1 | contig 10399 bp, 12 predicted proteins | sample Mar14236cmmetaG_FD_94867 | JGI IMG/M metagenome (GOLD analysis project Ga0136651, IMG submission 94867) | Marine hydrothermal vent microbial communities from Guaymas Basin, Gulf of California to study Microbial Dark Matter (Phase II) - Marker... ...
ATTTAACCCTGCTCTTGAGGGAGTGAAAATAGTTTATAGAATAGACTATAAAAGAGGAGAAATTGTTCCTTACTGGACAAGAGAGGAGATTGTGAGGGGCAAGATTTTAGAAGGGAAAGGTGTTGAACTTCTGTATCTTAAAAGCAGAATAGATAGATTTTTTTTAATGATTGAAGGTTCAGGGAAAATAATACTGGATGATGGAAGATGTATCTGGGTAAGATACTCTGCAGATAACGGAAGACCCTATAGAAGCATTGGTATGTTGCTTGTTAAAGATAAAAAAATATCCCTGGCAAATCTTTCTCCTTTTTCTATAAGAGAGTATTTTGAAAGGCATCCTGACCAGATTGATTTATACTTCAATAAAAACCCAAGATTTGTGTTCTTCACAAAGGATGAGGATACAAAAGGGGCAATAGGAGCAACAGGAGGGGAGCTTACTCCCGAAAGGTCAATAGCTGTAGATAAAAAAATATTTCCTCTTGGAGCACCAGCCTATATTGTCTATAAAGACGAAAAATTGAAGGATAAGGTTGTGTCAAGGTTTGTCTTCTGTCAGGATACAGGAGGTGCAATAAAAGGTGCCGGCAGGGTTGATATTTACTTTGGGGAGGGAGATAGAGCACTTAAAAAATCCTTAATAAAATGCGAGGGCAGGTTTTACATTTTGATAAAAAAATGAAAAATTAAAGGTAAAAAGAATATTTGACGATAATAATAAAAAGGAAGGCAAATTATCTACTTTATTTTAAATGAGCAGAGAAGATAAAAGAACTATCCTGGTTGCCGATGATGTTAAACTATTTCAGCTATTTGTAAAACAAACTTTAAATTCCCCTGAGTATGATTTAATATTTGTGGAAAAAGGAAAAGATGCACTTGATACTATTATGAAAAAGGATGTTGACCTTTTGATCCTTGATGTTGAACTTCCTGATATGACAGGTCTTGAAGTCTTAAGGAATATAAGAAAGTTAATTCAGGATATGCAATCTGTGGTTCAGTTAAAGGAACTTCCGGTAATAATGGTTACCGCTTATCCTAAGGAGGAAATAAGAAGAGAGGCTGAAATTTTAGGAGTTGCAGGCTTTTTTGAGAAACCTGTGAACAGAAAAGAGTTTAGAAGACTTGTAAGAGATATTCTCTTTGGCGATTATCGTGTCTCAAGAAAAAGAAAGCTTATACTATGTGTGGATAGCGAACCGAGGGTCCAGAAATTTTATCAGGGAGTTTTGACAGGTAAATACTGGGATGTTGTAACCTCCTCTGACGGGATTGAGGCTCTTGAAGCAGTGGAGTTTAAAAACCCTGACCTTATTATTACTGAGTTGAACCTGCCTCAAATGGATGGAGTGGAGTTTCTTCAAACCTTAAAAGAGACGGGTAAAGATATCCCTGTGATTGTTGTAAGTAGCCTGAGTGAGAGTGAAGGAATGGAAAAGGTTAAAGAACTGGGGGTGAAAAAGTATCTTACCAAGCCCTTTCAACTTGAGGAGCTCAGAAAAAGTATAGAGGAGGTCTTAAGTAAAAAAGGAGGAGTATCTAATGAGCAATGATATTACTATAATGATTGTGGATGATTCGGCAACCATGCGTAAGATAGCAAAGCATCACCTGACGCAGCTTGGATATAACAGGATAATAGAAGCGACAAATGGTATGGAGGGGTTAAAAAAACTTGATGAAGAGAAAATAGACCTTATTATTTGTGACTGGAACATGCCTGAGATGAATGGTTTGCAGTTTCTTCATACTTTGAGAGAAAAAGATAAACAAATTCCAGTTATAATGCTCACAACCGTTAATACTCAGGAAGAAGTGATGGCTGCACTTCAGGCAGGGGCTACAAGCTACATAACCAAGCCCTTTACACGAGATGACCTGAAGGATAAGATTGAAAAGGTAATTAAAAAATAAATTGATGGGAGAGATAAAATGGAACCAAAGAAAATAAACGGTGTCTTTCACTCTTTAAATAATAAGAACATTGAGGAGATAACGAGAAAGGAAATTAAAAGAGAGCTTTCAAAATTATCTTCCAGTAAGAAAGAGGATAAGATAGATCTTTCTGAGGTGGCAAGGAAGATTTTGGATTATGTGGAAGTCGTAAAGAAGTTACCTGATGTGAGGGAGGAGAAGGTAAAAGAGGTGATGGAAAAAATTTCTGATGGTGCATACGAGTCAAAAGAGGTGCTTGAGGAGACTTTGGAAAAAATAATAGAGGAGTTTTTTTAAGTAATTTTTTCCTCCCCCCTGCATATTTTTCCCTGTTTCTGAGAAAGCTCACCTTCTTCTTTCCCTTTTTATGTAGATGATCTTGCTTGTTTTTTAAAATTTTTATTTGTTGGCAAGATTTTTGCAAGATAGTAGCATAAAAACCTCTAAGGAAAAATTTCATGATAAGAGGATTATTCAGTTCCGTCTCAGGTATGCTTTCCATGTTAAAGGCGCAGGAGGTGATTACCAACAACATCGCCAATGTATCCACAGTAGGGTTTAAAAGAGATGTTCCCCTCTACAGGAGCTTTTCCAACATTTTACAGAGAGAACTTCAGGGAAGGGAAAGTCAATCAGAGGTAGAGGGAACATTTATTGATTTTACCCAGGGAAAGATAATCTCAACTGGAAGAGTTTTAGACCTTGCCATTAAAGGTAAAGGCTTTTTTGTCCTTCTTACCCCTCAGGGCATAGCCTATACCCGGGCTGGAAGTTTTTCCCTGGATAATAAGGGGAGAATAATAACCCCGGAGGGTTATTATCTTCTTGGTTCTCGGGGACCTGTAACTTTTCCTTCCTTAAACTTCTCCAGGCTGGAAATTAATAGAGAAGGAGAGGTGATAGTTGATGGAAGATTTGTCGATAAGATAAGGGTGGAGGTTTTTCAAAACCCTGCTTTACTTTACAAACAGGGAAATAATCTCTTCAAACCTTTAACAGGTCTTTCATCAGAGAGGGGAGAAGGTGAATACTCAATTGGGCAGGGATATTTAGAACTTTCCAATGTGGATATAATTGAAGATATGGTGAATCTTATAGCAAACCTTCGACTTTATGAGGCTGCTCAAAGAGCGGTAAGACTTCAGGATGCAACCTTAGAAAAAGTTTGTAATGAGCTGGTAAGATAAAAATTTAACCTTAAGGAGGAGAGAAAATGTTAAGAGCCTTATGGACAGCAGCGGCAGGTATGAAAGCTCAGCAACTTTTTATAGATACAATAGCAAATAACCTTGCTAACGTAAATACAATAGGGTTTAAAAAGAGCAGAGTTGATTTTCAGGACCTTTTATATCAGACAATAAGTATAGCAGGAGGTAAAGCTCCAGGTGGTGGACAGCTTCCTGTTGGTATACAGATAGGTCACGGGGTTCAGCCGGTAGCTATTGGTAAGATATTTACCCAGGGAGAGGTTACAGAGACACAGAATCCCCTTGACCTTGTTATTGAGGGTGATGGATTTTTCCAGGTGCTTCAACCAGATGGAAGTGTGGCTTATACAAGAGATGGTGCTTTTAAATTAGATAAGGACGGAAGGGTGGTAACTGCCAATGGTCTTCCCCTTGAACCAGAGATAATTATCCCTCCTGAGGCAACCAATATTTCCATCTCTCATGATGGAACTGTCTCTGTGCTACTGCCCGGAAGCACTACTCCTCAGGAGGTGGGGCGTATAACTCTTGCCAAGTTCATAAATCCTGCAGGGCTTCAAAGTATAGGTTATAACCTTTACAAGGCAACCGATGCATCAGGTGAGGCAATTACAGGAACCCCTGGACTTGAGGGATTTGGCATTGTATCTCAGGGTTTTCTTGAGATGTCAAATGTTCAGGTGGTTGAGGAGATGGCCAACATGATTATAGCACAGAGAGCTTATGAAATTAATTCCAAAGCTATACAGACAACTGATGAGATGTTAAGAATAGCAAACAATCTGCGAAGATAAAAAGGGGTGAGAATGAAGGGTAAATTTATACTTGCAGTTTCTGTCTTTATCCTTTCTTATCTTTTATTTTTCTCTCATCTGACCCTGGGTGAGGAAAAAGTAAAGGTGGTTGTGGTTCTAAAAAAGCAGGCTCAAGTTACAGACAGGTTCATTTATCTTAAAGATATAGCAGAGAAAATAGAAGCAGACCAGAGTTTGATTAAGAAGCTTTCCGGTTTAAAAGTTGGTTCTTCGCCTCTTCCCGGAAAAAAACGCTCTTTAAATGAGGAACTTGTTCTTGTGCGTCTTTATCAAAATGGGTTTTCTCCTGATGAGGTTGAGGTTTGTGGAGAGAGGGAGGTTGTTGTTTTCAGAAAGGGATCTCCTTTTTCCGATGAAAAAGGCGATTTTTCAGAGGAAGGAGAAAATTACAAGAGGGGAGATTTTTTTGTAAGAGAAGGAGATATTGTAAGTCTTGTTGTGGAAGAGCCTAATTTAAGAGTTATAACGCGGGGAAGAGCTCTTCAATCAGGAAAAAAAGGAGAGGTGATAGAGGTTATCAATATTTCCTCTTGTAAGAGGTTAAAGGGGAGGGTAACAGCTCCCTTTACTGTTAAAGTAAATCCCCTTGATTAAAGAGAAGGAGTTTGAGATGAAAAGAAAAACTTTTGTTCTCTTTTTAAAAAGAAAATCCTTGCTTTTTGTATTTGTGCTCTTTTTATGCTGTAGTTTAGCTGGGGCATCGTATGGGGTTTCTTCTCTTTTTACAACCCCCCGTGCAAGTAAAGTGGGAGACACATTGACTGTTATTATTTCTGAGTTTTCAACAGCCTCTCAAACTGCCAAGACAAGTTTTGATAAAAGTTCAAAAAGCGATGGAGAGGTAAATTTTTCAGGGGAGAGTCTTCCTTCCTGGGGATGGGATTGTTCTTCAGGATATGGAGGCTCAGGTCTTACTCAGCGCAAGGCAAGTCTTGTAGCAAAGCTTACCGTTGAGGTGGTGGAGGTTTTGTCTAATGGTAATCTCAAAGTAAAAGGAGAGAAAAGAGTAAGGATAAATCAGGAAGAGGAGGTTATATACCTTGAAGGAGTTGTTCGCCCTCAGGATATAGGACCAGATAATACAATATCTTCCACTGATATAGCTCAGATTAAGATAAGATACGAGGGAAAAGGTCCTATAAGTGAGGCAAGAAGACCCGGTTTTCTTACAAGGATATTTAATCTGCTGAGGATATTTTAAGAGGGAGCTTAAAAATGAGAAAAATTATTTTTACTTTAACTTTTGCGAGTTTACTTTTTATCTCTTGCATTTCTTTTGCAGATGAGATTCAGGTGAGGATAAAAGATATAACAAAACTTCAGGGTCTGAAGGAAACTCCTCTTTTTGGTTATGGGCTTGTTGTAGGTCTCAACGGGACAGGTGATAAGAGGGGTGCTATTTTTACAGTGCAGTCAATAAGTAACATGCTCCAGAATATGGGAATTGCCATAGACCCTGAAAAACTCACCGTGAAGAACTGTGCAGCTGTCGTTGTCACATCAAAAATCTCTGCTTTGGAAAAACCTGGAAGTAAAATAGATGTGATGGTATCTTCCCTGGGTAATGCCACAAGCCTTGAAGGAGGAACTTTACTTCTAACACCTCTTCAGGGGATGGATGGAAAAGTTTACGCTGTGGCTCAGGGTCCTGTTTCAATAGGAGGGTTTAATATAGAGGCAGGGGGGGCAAGTGCCCGGAAAAATCATCCCACGGTGGGTAAAGTGCCAGGTGGAGGAATTGTGGAATATTCTCCTGCAACAGAACTTCCCTCAGAGGAAGTTGGATTTGTGCTTTCTCAGCCTGATTTTACCACTGCGGGTCGCATATGCGAGGCTATAAACAAAAAATTTTCAAACAAAATAGCAGTTGCCTACGATGCAAGTCTTGTCAAGGTTAAAATTCCTCAGGAATGGCAGGGAGAAAGACTCGTTGAGTTTATCTCTACTATTCAGGACCTTACAATTATTCCAGAGGTGGTGGCAAAGGTAGTGATAAATGAGAGAACAGGAACAATAGTTATGGGAAGCGATGTTCGGATTTCTCCTGTAGCTGTTGCTCATGGAGGTCTTATTGTGACAGTTAAAACTACTCCTGTTATCTCCCAGCCTCCTCCTTTTTCTCCAGGCGAGACAAAGGTTGAGAAAGAGGTTGAAGTGAAAGCTGAGGAAGAAAAAGGAAGAGTAGCCATTGTAAAAGGTGCGACAGTTCAGGAGCTTGTCAGTTCTTTAAATGCTCTGGGAATTACCCCAAGAGATATGATAGCCATATTTCAGGCCTTGAAGGAAGCAGGAGCCCTGCAGGCAGAACTTATAATTATGTGATACAAGGAGTGCGGGATGTTTTATCTTGATTTTCTATTGTCTGAAAGAAAAATTTCTGGTGCTGTATATAGTACAGGGAATTTGTTTGTTGGAAAAGCTTTTGTTTCAGAAGGTGAGAATCTTGAAAATCTGAAAAGGGTATGCTCTCAGTTTGAAGCGATTTTTTTAAGTTATCTTTTCAGACAAATGAAGAAAACAATACCTCAATCAGGATTGATTGAGAAAGAATGGAGTAACAGAGTTTATGAGGAGGAGTTTTATAATGCTATTGCACAGAAAATAGCCGAAACTCAAAGCATAGGTCTTGCAAGAGTTCTTTTTAATGAACTTAAAAACAAGATTGAGAAAAGTTCAGGAGGAGAAAATGGAGGAAATAAAAAAACTTGTAAGAGTTTTAAGAAAGCAACTTTCCCTTTATGAGAGTTTAAGCAAGCTCTGCAAAAGAGAGGAAAAAGCAATAGTTGAAGGAGATCTGAAAAAACTTGAGGAAATAGTTGGTGAAGAGGAGAAGATATTTATTCAGATGAGAATATGGGAGAGGTTAAGGGTTAACCTGGTTAATTCTCTCACGAAAAAGCTCTCTCTTTCTCAGAAGGCAAGTCTCTCAGAAATTGTTGAGAAAATAAGAGAGAAAAATCTCCCCTCATCTCACCTGGAAGAGCTTCGTCAAAAGATAATCTCAAAAATCGAGGAAATTAACAGAACCAATCGAAGAAATATTACTCTGCTTGAATATTCCATAAAGTTGATTGATGAATATTTTCACAGATTAGCCGGAATGAAATCCACCTCAACTTATAATTTAAAAGGAAAAGCTTATATAGAAGAACAAACAAGAAAACTTTTAAATAAAATAAGCTAACTTTAAGTAAAAGAGGGGATTTAATGGAAGCACTAAGGTCTCTTGAGATTGGGATAAGGGCTGTTAGAACTCAGCGCCAGGCTCTTCATGTGATAGGACATAATATTGCCAATGTAAACACACCTGGCTTTTCCCGTCAAAGAGCAATACTTGCAACAACTTTACCTCAGGGTTCCATGGGGACAGGTGTTAAGGTTGAAAGAGTTGAAAGATTGCGAGATGAGGTTATTGATTTTTACATCCGGGAAGAAAATCCCACTCTGGCGAGGTGGAAGGCAAAGCTTGAAATTCTTGAGGGACTTGAAATCTTATTTAACGAACCATCAGATAACAGTATAGGAAAAATACTGAACGATTTCTGGGATAGCTGGGCAGACCTTGCCAATAATCCAGAGAGTGGAGCAGCAAGAGCAAATGTTAAGGAACAGGGTGAGGCTCTGTGCGAGGCTTTCAGGAGTCTTTATCAAAATCTAAAGAACCTTCAGGTTAAAATTGATGAGGAGATAAAAACAGAGGTTGATCAGGTAAACAGTATAATAAATCAAATAGCCCATCTAAATGAGGAAATAGAGAAAATAGAACTTGGAGGAAGAGCCCAGGCTAATGATTTAAGGGATAAAAGGGATCTTCTCTTAGATGAACTTTCCCAGCTTATTAACTTCAAATATCAGGAGATGGAAGATAACACCTTGAGAATAAGTGTATACGGACAGCTTCTTGTAAGCAAGACAACAGTCTCTCCCTTTTTAGCAGAAGCCGGAGAGAATGGGTTTCTTGAGGTAAAATGGAAAGATAGCGGAGAAAAAGTTGTTATCACCAACGGAAAGTTAAAAGGTCTTCTTGAGGCAAGGGATGAGGTTATTCCCGCCTTTCTTGAACAACTTGATACTCTTGCCTCCACTTTAATAGAACAGGTCAATTCCCTTCACAGGCAGGGGATGGGACTTAATGGAACAGAAGAAGTTGTGGGATGGAAGGATTTTACAGGAACTTTGGCAAGTGATGGGAGTTTTGAAATTAATGGAGTCGTAATTAATGTGGCTGCAGGAGATGACCTTGATGCTGTTATAGCCAAGATAAATGCTCAGGCACCTGCAACTGGAGTTGAAGCAAAAAGGGAGGGAGATAGACTTGTCCTTATGCCTTACTCTTTAAATCCTCAGCCGGTTAAAATTACGGGTGACCCTGATGGAATTATGCTTGAAGAATTTGGAATCCTGGCAAACTTTTTTAAGGGAAAGGGGGCAGAGGACATTGATATTGATGATGCCATAAAGGAGGATTTGAGCAAGATTGCAGCCTCCAGCAGCGGTGCTCCCGGAGACAATAACAACGCCCTTTTGATACTTGCACTCAAGGATGCTCTTCTTTTTGAGGGGGGGACCTCAACCTTTTCTGATTATTACGGTAAGATGATAGCAAATCTTGGGGTTCAGACAAAGCAAACCTCCGGTTTAAAAGAAAATCAAGAGGTTCTTTTAACCCAGCTTGAAAATCGAAGACAGAGTATATGTGGGGTCTCTCTTGATGAGGAGGCAACCAACATGATTCTCTTCCAGCAGGCATACAGAGCTGCAGTTCATTTTTTGCAGGTTGTAGATGAGCTTCTTGATGTACTTGGGAAAGCAATGATAGGTTCTCTGTAAGACATTTTAAGGAAATAGACCCTCTTTTAAAGGAGGAAAAGATGCGCATAACCGATGCCATGCTCTCCCAGAGAGTTGTAGACAGTATAAACGAAAGTAAGGCTCGTTTAGGTGAGCTTCAAAAAATACTTTCCACGGGTAAAAGGGTTAATAAACCCTCAGATGATCCTTTGCGCATTTCGTCAATATTTAATTTCAGAAAAGAACTACAGGAAGTTGACCAGTATTTAAGAAATGCAGAAACTGCTACCTCCTGGATAGATGTTACAGCTCAGACCTTAAGTCAGGTCTCGGATGTTCTAAATTCGGCAAGAACAATCGCTTTAAGAGAGTCAAATGCAACCTCTACTCCTGAGTCCCGGAGAGCTTCTGTCCAGGAAGTGAGAAATCTAAGAGCTCAGCTTCTAAACCTTGCCAATACTTCCTTTGGCGGAAGATACATTTTTTCCGGAACAAAAACTCTCACAAAACCCTTTGATGATAACGGAGTGTATTATGGAGATAGTGGAGAGATTAAAGTTCAAATTGAGGACAGGCAAACTGTTACCATAAATGTTCCGGGAGATGAGGTGTTTCAGGGGGAAGAGGATATATTTTCTGTCCTTTCTGATCTTGAACAGGCTTTAAACGAGGGTGATACCCAGACAATATCCTCTCAAATAGGGAGAATAGACCGATGTCTTGAGCAAATTCATCGCTGGGAAGGAGAATTTGGTGGGAGAGGAAAGAGGGTGGAAATTTTTAAATCCAGGTTAAACGACAAGATGATAGGTTTTAATAAGCTCCTTTCAACTGTAGAAGATGCAGATGTTATTAAAATCATAATAGAGCTTCAGCATGCAGGTGCTGCTTACCAGGCAGCACTTTATGCAGGAAGAGGTATAATGCAGTACACCTTAATTGACTTCTGGAGATAATTCTACCTCCCTCTAAAGGTTAAAGTCTTTCTCTCACCTGCCGATAATATATACAAAAAAGGAGGTGAGAGGAAAGAAAGAAGATTATAGCTCTTTGCAGAAAAAATCTGCAAAGAAGAAAAATAACCGTCCCTGAAAGGACGGCAAGAAAGGAGGGAGGTAGAGAATATGAGGATTGCACACAATATTACGGCTTTAAATGCCTGGAGACAACTTAACCTTGTAAATGACCAGTTGGGCAAAAGTGTGGAGAGGATTTCAAGTGGTTACAGGATAAATCGTGCCGGTGATGACCCGGCAGGTCTTGTTATTTCTGAGAACCTTAGGGCTCAGATTGTAGGAATGGACCAGGCGTTGAGAAACACACAGGATGGAATTTCCATGATTCAGACAGCAGAAGGAGCTTTAACTGAGATACACAGCCTGCTTGATTCAATGAGAAGCCTTGCACTGCATGCTGCAAACACTGCTGCTACCACACCTGAGGCTATTGCTGCTGACCAGGAGCAGCTTGACTCTGCTATTGAGTCAATTGAAAGAATTGCAACAACCACTGCTTTTGCCGGTAAGAATCTTCTTGATGGAACAGCGGGAAAGCAAGCTGAGATAAAAAATGCAAATTATGTTACAGATGTTGATGTGGGTGATGCATCAGTTGAAGGGATTGTTTATGTCACGGTGAATATAA
>Ga0136651_10002337_pt1 | contig 10399 bp, 7 predicted proteins | sample Mar14236cmmetaG_FD_94867 | JGI IMG/M metagenome (GOLD analysis project Ga0136651, IMG submission 94867) | Marine hydrothermal vent microbial communities from Guaymas Basin, Gulf of California to study Microbial Dark Matter (Phase II) - Marker... ...
CCCCCCCCATAAGGTCCTCCAGATCCTCCACTTCCATATCTTCTGACATCGAGGAAGGTGCTTTCACATACATGTAGAGCTCCCAGGTGGACCAGTCATCATCTCCACCGCTTCCCGTTCCCTTGAACCGGTCCTCGAAGGTCATCCCCATGAACGACTGCCTTGGATTCTCCTCCGGTCCCTCGGTCCACGAATCGGCCTCGTAGGTCCCGTCCTTGTAATATGTGACGAATGTGTAGGAGCAGTGATCCACCTCTCCCGTGGTCGTTCCCGAAGCCTTCTGCTCCATCTCTATGAAATCGTCATTCCTGTCGTATTTGAAGGAGACATCATCGATACCTACCTGAATGGAATCATCCGTGGGTGTCTCGTTCAGTGGATCGGGGATGTTATCGTCCCAGCTGCTTTCCCAATCATCATCCCAGTAATCATCGTCAGTATCTGTATCGGTATCGGTGTCTGTGTCCGTATCATCATCCGTCTCATCGGCATCATCGGGTGCGTCATCTCCGGCAAGGCCGACCTCCTCTTCGGTATATCTGCTAACCATGGCGCTCGCAGATATGTCCGTGACCTCCTGACCACCCACCTGGGCCTTTGACAGGAGTATGGTGACGGTGGAGGTCTCCAGACCTGTCACCTCCAGCGAGTCGTTGTAGTAACCATCGGAGTTGGAATAGTGAGGGTCTACTCCGGTGGCAAGTACAATTCCTCCCTTCTCCTCATCCTGTATCTCCAGATTTATCGCATAGGTGTACTGATCCATACCATTCTCTTCCAGCGTCACCTTCCCCTTCACCTGCAGGGTTATGACCATGGGATCGGGCTCGGTGTCGATCGATATCTTGATGATATCCACGTTGTCCTTCGCGTCCTGGTCCATGCCCATTATCCCCGTGTCCCCCTCGGGATCGGTGTATTCGATCATACCCGCCACAGATGACAGCAGAAGTACCGTCAGGGACAGTGCAATTATTGTCAGATTCATTCTTGACAAGATAGTTCTTTTCATTCTTGTTCCCCCGCCTTTCAATGATGGGAAGAATCGATATAAAAACGTTGTTGTTCGGTGAAAATGTCATTTTCCGAGGATACGGTGAGAAGTTTTATATTCTCCATTCGTTTTTTTTCTTCCATGAGGATTGAGGACGTTGGCTCCTCTTCACCGGCAGCCGATATAATGGCCTTTTTCATTGCCGTCATCATAACCATGGGAGCCCTGGCACTGCTTTCCCCGGATGAGACGGAAGGGGAGCCGTTTCCCTTCCTGACCGTGGTACGGGACCTGACGGATTGGACCTTCCTTGACGTGGATCGGGACGGACTTCTCGAGATGCCTTCACCCGGCTCGTTCGGAAACGCAACCCCAATGGAAGGGAAGATCCCCGATATCCTTGTCCATATGAAAGGCGGAGGGAGCTCCATATGGTTCCTGGTGCGGTCGGGCATCCCCTCGTCCGGCATGTTCTTATGGAGGAATATAAGCACAGTGCACTCCTTTCCCGTCATAATCGAGGACGCCGATGGACCATTTGCAGGCACCCTCTCTATATGCGGCATCGAGGTGATGGAATGAGGTCCCCGTTCGGAGGTGCGGGCCATACAACACCCCTGACCATGATGATGGTCGTTGCCTCAGTATCACTCATTGCGGCATTCAATTCCCATCTCCTCCATGAAGGGGAGCCCTCGAACGGTCTGGCAGAACTCCGCTTCGAGCAGGTGAGGATGATGGGCAGATGCGCCCAGTATCTGCTGATGTCCGGCTGCACCACGGAGGAAAATGAAAGCTTTGCGGATGGAGAGGGAGTCCTTGTGGCATGGGACGGACGAGAGATGATAATCCACGGTCCGTCTCATCATTCCGTTCATGTGTTCGAGGATGTCCTCGGCATGACACCTGACGGTCTCTGGTCCGCCGCAGTGATCGGCGGAAGCTCCGATATAGCGGATGAGATACCCGGCGAGGTGGTTTCCTGGCATTCCGTCCTCCCTACCGGTGAAAGGTTCTGCCTGTTTCTCCCGCTGGAGAGGTCTCCCTGCCCGTTCGGGGAGGTGGCAGTATGAGGGCAGTGGCGAAGGACACGGGGGGAAAGGAGGCCTTTGCGTATCTGGCAATCACCCTTCTGGTGCTCTCTTCCGGTTACATCTCCTTCCTGGTGTCGATGCGGAGGAGCTCCATGGATGCGGATGAGGGGCTCAAGGAGATCCGCATTGTCTCATCGGACCTTGACAGGGTGGAGGACGATGTCAGGGCAGTGCTCGTGAACGAGCACGATACTCTGTTCATGGCGCTTCTCCGGGACCCTGACAGCATCGATCCGACGAGCCTTGACGGTGCCGTCCAGGGGGAGCTGTCATCGACGCTTGAGGGGAAGTTGAGATCCATCCTCTTGCGCCGGAACTCCTCTCTGAAGAGAACACGGTTCTTTCTGGAGAGCGTCAGGGTCGATTCCAGACCCTTGAAGGCATACCACTCCCTGCCCTCACCCGATCAGGGAATGGGGGAGGGACATGTTTCCGGCCTCACCACCCATTCCCTGCAGCAAGTCTCAATGGGCGTGAACACCACGATGGAGGTGGTCATAAGGGGTGTCAGCGGCGGAGGGGGGCACGAGCAGTTACGGACCGTATCCTTGGATGTGGAGAGGGATACCTGGCTTGATGTGCTGAGATATGACCTGAGAAGGTTCGAGATGGCATTGAGAGGCCCCGAGCTGAGGGAGCTCTACCGCCATATGATCTCGACCCTGGCGGAGGCAAAGGCATACCTGGGATACGGTCGGACAACCATATCCTCATCTTCTGTACCTTCCCTTCTGTCCGAGGGAGAAATGACCGCATGTCTCGACCTTGCCGTTCACCTTCTGGCAAGATGCTACTTGGGTGCCTTCGATCCGGAGGGCCTCTCCTCCGTGGAAGCCGTGTTCCGGGATGCCGCGGATTCCGTCGGGGCCTCTCCGTCGATATGGGACATGCTTGCCGCCCATGATGGGAGGGTGGATCCGGGAATGCTCGTTCTGCTGTCGGAGGGGCTCTTCTCCGAGGAATGCCCCCCGTCGATGGAACAGTTCCTCCGACCGGTGCTGCTCTCCATCGTGGAGAGGCTCGTCTTCGGCATCGTGGATTATCTGGGTCTGGATAACGCCCTCCTTGACATCACCGGCGGTTATTTCAGGCTGATGAACATGGCATCGTCGTTCGTGGACAGTCTGTACGAGAAGGTCCTGGGACGAAAGGTGATAGGGGCCAAGGAAAAAGGCATCCGGGACCTGACAAGGGGCCTGTTCGAGGATGCCTGCATACCCGGCGGGACTGTCATTGTCGAAAGGACCATCCCGGATGCCGAATGGATGGGTGCTCCCGTTGATTCATATCCTCCGGTGGGGCCCTGGGAAAGGAGCTCCGTGCTGGAGCTGGACCTCATGAACGGATCCGTCGTGGAAAGATACAGGATAACCGTCGAGTCACGGTTCGACGCATTCGAGCCGGCCTTCGTATCCAGGGACCTCCTCTCGAATGATCGTTTCCTCGAAACTGCATCCGGGAAGCTGGGAACGGACAACGGATGCATGGGGGCCGAGGCGGAACTGAGGCAGCAGCTCGAGCAGGTGATCCGGGATTCCATCAACCGGTTGATCATCGAATTATCCGAAGCGGGGGAGGAGGCCTGGGACGAGATGTTCCGCGGGTGGACGACGGATGACCTTCCACCATTGAACGGTACAATGGACCCGGGTTCGTTCATGATGGGGCTCAGTATGTCCTCCATACCGGATGTCGTTCAAAGGCTTGCAGGTATCGTGGCCGGGAACATCGATTCATACGGCGTGGACCTTCTGAAGGACTCGGTGATGACCGCCCTGGGGAACTCCATCTCCGATGCGATATACGACGATTATGATAGCATCACCAGGAAAGAAGAGGTCATCGATTCGAACCTGGAGTCATATCTTTCCGGCCTGCCTGCGGGAATGAGTATCGAAGTTGCATCGATCGAGGACATGGGTCCGGGGGAAGACATGTCCGGTGTGTTGAGGGGGGATGACGGGCAGCCGCTGACCCTGGAAGGCCTCCTTTCGGACGGGGAGCTGCTGACGGAGATTTCCATTACCGACGGAGAGACCGGTGAAATCGACCCCCTCATCCGGGAAAGGGTGAGGGGATTCCTTTCCGAATCCTATGACGCTGTCAGGGAGAGGGAGTTCGGACCGGGTATGGCCGGATACGAGATGGGGGTCATAAGGGCCGCTCTCGTGGGGGCTTCCACAAGATCCGCCGGAACGGCGGCATCTCTCATCAGCATAAGGGATCTCGAGGGCATCCGGGGTACCGTTTCCGATCTCCTGAAAGGGGTCGTCGGCGGAATAAGGAACGATGTTGAGCTGTCGGGAAACCTCTCCGCATCCCGATGGATGCTCCCGCCCATGGGAAATGAAACGGGTATTCCGGTCTTTCCCGGGGACGGAAGGGAGGTTCGCATCCCCGTCAGGGTTGATATCGACACTGCGCCGGGCGGCAGTGTGGAACTGGAACCGACGGGGGGATTCCATGAACCGGACCCACGCAGCGAGAGGGCCCCTTACCGGACCGATCTCGATATCAGGGTCGGGAGAACATACAACATATCCTGCTCGGCAGGAAACGGTTCCGATCTCCATTCCCTCGTGGAGCTCGATCTGGACATCGATTTCTCGACCTACACCGCATGGCCGGTGATGGGGGCGGATTACGAGGAGGGCGACACGCTCTGGGACCTTGTAAAGGACAGCGTGAAGGATGCGGCCGTTCGGCTTGCCGGAAAACTGCTCAATTCCTCGTCCGATCTCTTCGGTGATGCACTTCCCTCATTGAAGGAGGTCCCGCCCCTGATAACGGACCTGCTGAACAGCGGGGAGCTCGATACCGCGGAGATCAGCAGGGTCGCCACAAATGTGACAATGGATATCTCGTCGACCCTGAGAGATAATGTGAAGGCCCTTGTCAGGGAGCTGATGGAACAGGCGCTGTCGATGGCCCTGAGGGAGCTGCTTTCGATAATTGGATCGGATGAGTTCTCCGTGGACCTCCGCTTCGGCTCGCTGGACGTGACCCTCTCCACAGGGATGGAGGCCCTTGCAGGCGGGCCGGGGGTGCTCCTGGGCGTGGAGCTGGCCGTGGGATCCATTGGTCTTGAGGGAGGTATGAATGTCGTGAGGACGGAGGAATCCACAATATCCCTCAACGGAAGCTTCACAATCGCGTCGGGCCCTCTGGACATGAGAATCCTGCTGGACCCGTTCATGGACGAGATGCCGCACATGGTGTCGATCGAGGGAAGCTACATGAAAAAAGAGGGGGGTCGGATAGGTTTCTCCCTCTCGGTTCCCTCCCTGGAGGAATACAGGGTATCGGAGGTGTCGCTGTCATCCTGTCTGGGTGTGGAGCCGGTGATACCCATCCCGCCGCTTGGCATTCAGGCGGTCCTTGATGGCGGGTTCAGGCTCGTATACCGGATGCCCGGAGAGCTCCCCCCTCACCTCAACGAACTTCACTTCGGGAACGGTTCCCTGTCATGGGTGGAGATATATGATCCGAGGCTTCATCCCCTTTCCGGCTCCAGGCTGGAGGCAAGGGGCCCCGACGGATCCCTTCTTGCCTCATGGGATATAAGGGGGCAGCCTGCCTGCCACATGCAGGTCCCGACGGATCCCTCCGGCCTGAGAGGAGGCAGGGGATATCTGCCGGAGGGGATCTCGGTCCATTTTCTGCTCATATCACCCTCCGGCCTGCTGATGGACGATGTGATCGTGGAAGGGATCCATGACGGCTCGATCGGCAGGGACAGGGATGGTTTCGGCATATGGTCGTGGTGCGACCCGACCCCATCGTCACCCAACGGTCCCCCGCCGCCGATGTCCATGAAAAGCCTGATCCTGTCCCTCGCCCTCTCCTCCGTAAGGGATGCGTGGGATGAGGCATTCTCCCTCTACGGTCTCTCCTTCGATACCCTTGTACATTTCCTGGAGCGCTCCATCGAGCTCTTCATCGAGCGCTTCATCTCCATGGTGAGGGAGCTGATAATCGATGTCAGGCTGTTCTTCAGCCTGGAGGTGGAGGACGCTTCCGGGAGTGCCGGGGGAGGTCTGGAGATCTCGCTCAGGGCCGATGGGGAAGCGGTGGCCAGGTTTCTGGAATGGTTGAGTTCCAACATAGGGGTCCTGGTGCAGAACCTCAGGGATCCTAAGAACTCCGCCGATATGTCAGGATTCCCGCTGGATATTCTCGAGGACTGCTGGATCACACTCATGATCTACTCCGAGGTGGAGACACCCGTTTCCGTGGAGAAATTCGCCCCGGAGGGAACCGATATTCCCGACTCCCTTACGCTCGGCTGCACCGGATCGGTGAACCTTGCCCTGCCAGCATCACTCCTGGGGATGGATGCCGGGAATTGGAAGGTGGAATTCGGCGTGAAGGTCAGGGAGGCTCCCGATGCGATCGTTGGCATCTTCTATGATGTCTCATCCTTCTCCGCCACGTCGGATCTATGGCTGATCAGGGGTGCGGTGTGGGAGGATGACGGTTAGTCCGCTTTCATGTTCACCTTCCACACCGGAAGGAACAGGCCGGAGTCGGTTCTCTCCAGGCAGCTTTCCACATCCATCCCCGTGACCTTGCCCATTCTCTCCTCCCCTCCCACGATGACTGCCGGAGTCCCGCTCTTGAACGGAACCGGGCATGTTCCATCCTCGATTGGATATTCCTCACATTCCCAGAGGAACAGACCTCCTCCTGCGTATATCATCATGTCATCGACCGCGAACCGCACGCGGCTTTCGGAAGCCGCATCCACAATGCTGACTTCCGATAGTTCGATCAGCCGTGATACCGGACCTTCCGGGCCGGGATCGTTCCGGATCAGCGGATACAGGAAAACGGATACGTTCCTGCCGGTCCGTATCGTGGAAACGATCAGGCATGCAGGAGCCTTGAGGGTGAATCCGGCTGCTGCGAAGGATGCCGCCCTGATATCATCATCCCCCATATCGGCTTCCCCGCACGGGGGGAACATGGGAAGGATATCGTCGGATTGGATCACCGTTTCCCTCTCACCCTCCATTTCAAGGAATACGGAACCGGGAAGGACCCTTATCCGGATCTCATTGTTCCCGATGCTTGCTGGAATGATGAGGTCCGATCCTGTGCCGCTCCCGGGTTCACCAAGAGATATATGTGTTGTGGAACCGGGGCCGCACCGTGATATGCTCTCAAGGGCCTTTCCGAGAGAATCCGCCGTTTCCCTGAAGCCGTTCAGGGCCGCGTCCTCGGTGTGCTGCGCAAGATGGGAGGCCGCGATGCTCACCAGAATGAGCACCGCCATTATCATGCCTCCTCTGAGCATGATATCGTTGGATGTCATCGCACTCGGTATGGCATGCAATCAGGTAACATATCATTTTTTCGCCGATATCCGGCGAATCAATAAATAACGAATCGTGCATCATTCGCCCATGAAAGGCAGATACGGGAAGGAGGATGTCGTATCGAGCGGGATACTGCAGCTCGATGAGGCACTTCACAATGGCGGGTTCAGGGAAGGCTCCATAATACTCTACGTGGGAGACCCCGGATCAAGGAAGGACCTCTTCGGACTTCACTTCCTGCTCGACGGCCTGGAAAGAGGGGAGGAGGTCGCCTTCTACGATGTGGAAGCTTCCTCGGACGAGATAATGGATCTTGTCGAATCCTCCCTGGAACCGAAGCTGATCCCCAACCTCCATTTCGTGGATGCCTGTCCGGAATATACCAGATTCTTCATTCAGGCCGTTCCCGCAAAGATAATCGAGCACATGAGGTCCCTGGACGAGGCAAGGACAAGCAGGGTGCTCATCAATCCACTGACATTCTTCATCGAGAAGTTCGGAGTGAAGGATACGGGTGATTTCATAATCATGGTGAGGGACATCGCCATGAAGAAGGGGTTTGTGGTCGTATTCCTCATGGCGGACATACTCCCGGAGAGGGAGATGCAGTCGATAATTGACAAGTTCGACGGTCTGATGGAGCTCAGGACCGTGAGGATAATCGAGGGCATCTATCATACCGTGGAGGTGAAGAAGTTCTCGGTCCAGCAGAAGAACGTCCAGTTGAGCTACCAGATAGACGGTCCGAGGATTAGGATCACATCCACCGGGAAGATCATCTAGATTCGACCGTATTTCCAGCGGTCCCGCTTCCGGGTCGGATTCTCATACCTTTTGGAGGCTTTTGAAATACTCATCCGCCTCATGGTAGACCTCAAGTGACCCTATGTCGAACCATCTCCCCGGGAACCTCCATGCGATCACCGGCCTCCTCTCCACGAGGTAGGTGATGAAATGTCCCAGCGCATCACCAGGCCTTCCCTCGTTCAGATATTCCGGAACGAGCTTCACCGTATCGGCCTTGAAGATGTAAAAGGCGGTAGCTGCAAGGGTCGAAGGGGGATCGTCGGGTTTCTCAAGGAATCTTTCTATCACGCCGTTCTCGTTCACATCGACTATGCCGTAGAGCCTTGCCCTTTCCTCCTCCCCAACATCGTAGACGGCCACAAGGTCCTTCCCCTCCAGATCGAAAACTTTCACGGCCTCACCCGGGTGAAATTCGAACATGTTGTCCGCACCGATCAGTATGGTATCCCTTGACAGACCCCTGCTCTCTATCAGATATCCCAGACCCCCGATGGAGCCCAGCTTCCTCTCCTCGGATGGAGAGGGCTCTATGACCAGCTCGATCCTTTCGTCATCGTATCCGTTCAGAAAGCCGGCGAACCGTTCACCGAATGCCTCGTTTGTGGAAATGTATATTCTTCTTACCTGATCCATCTCCAGGAGGGGGTCGAGCGTGAAGGACAGCATCTCCCTTCCGGCAACGGGAAGGAGATGCTTGGGCCTGTCCCTTGTCAACGGCCACATTCTCCTTGCGAACCCTCCTGCCAGAAGCACCGCATCCATGCTGCCCATTTCATTTCCTCCTCATCTCATCCCACCTGAATACCAGTTTCTCCTGCTCCCTGGTCTGTATTGAACCGGGCCTCCTCCTCCTGACGGTCGCGATGGCATCCCCGGCTCCCATTCCCTTCTCGACAAGGTACAGAGCCGCTATGGTCCCGGTCCTTCCGATCCCTGCCGCGCAGTGCACCATCACCAGCCGGGAGCTGCTGATTATGAAGTCGATTATCCTTGAAGCGTCATCCGATGTGGGCACGCCCATATCGGGAACGGGGAAGTGAACGCATTCGATGCCCGTGATCCGGGTCCATTCCACCGGCCATGGATATTCCGAGAGGTTCACGGCAGAACCGATACCTTCCTCATCTCTCAGATGAAGGAGATATTCCACTTCGACGGGATAGACCGAGGCGAGCAGTTCACCCTCGACTATCCAGTTGTACGGGACCATGCCGTATCGGGAGAACCTGATCATCCGCTCCTCCGAGAGGACCATCAGATCTCCTCCATCTCCTCGTACTCGTCCATTTCCTCCAATTCCTCAAACTCATCCACCTCGGACCAGTCCTCGATATCCTCGCCTTCCTTCACGCTTTCGCTTCCGGAAGATCCGAACCGGTCCCCCTTCTTCACGGATCCTTCAATGCCCCGGATGTCCCTGATCATCCTTTTTGGGGCTTTCCCTGCCTTCCTCTCGGGTCTGATATACCCCTCCCTTGCATGGGTGGAGGATCGTCCCGGTGCACGGACACCGGGCGGAGCCTCTGTCCGGACCCTCGTGTGCCGGGGAGCCCCGGCAGCCGGTGCGGCCGGAACCGCACCAATGGATATCTTATCGGGCTTTACCGGAAGCCTCCCCTTCAGGTCACCCTCTCTTTTCTCATTTCCCTTATCCTTGCCCTTCCTCAGCACAAGGAAAGCGGCCAGGGCTGCCACCACCACAAGTATCAGCACGATCAAGATGAAGATCCAGCCACTGCTTCCCCCTCCACCCTGATTCTTCGAGCTGCTTCCGGATATATCGAATTCGAACTCGAGGGTCTTCTCATTTCCCGCCTGGTCCGAGAATGTCAGATTCACAACATGATGTCCCCTCTCCAGCTCCGTGAAGGTCATGGCTCCGGAATATGGATCGGTGGAGAAGGGCATCTCCTTACCGTCCATTTCCAGCTTGACGGAATCTATCCTTTCACCTTCCTCCAGGGTCCAGAATATGGATGCGGAATCTCCCTCCACCTCCGGAGATCCGCCTTCGGCAACCCTTGGTGGTGTCATATCCAGTATGAAGGAGAGAGAGTCGGAACCGCTCCATCCTCCCAGATCCCATACAGCAATGGTTATCGAATGCGGCCCTTCCTCCGCATCGAAGATGTGATACGTTGAATCCGTGGCAAGCGAGGTCGTAGTCCCGTCGATCGTGATATTCA
>Ga0136651_10002338_pt1 | contig 10398 bp, 8 predicted proteins | sample Mar14236cmmetaG_FD_94867 | JGI IMG/M metagenome (GOLD analysis project Ga0136651, IMG submission 94867) | Marine hydrothermal vent microbial communities from Guaymas Basin, Gulf of California to study Microbial Dark Matter (Phase II) - Marker... ...
CCATCGTGTGTGATACCGCAGTAGATTGTAGTGACATTCGGCTTACCTCCTGGCAAATTGGGTGTGCCCCTATTTTGCCACAATTTCGCCGAATGTCTACTCAGATTTACCGGAAACTAAAGTGAGATATCTACTTGGCTGTAAAAGAGGTTGATATTAGCAAACTTGACTATTCCGAACTTAAAGACGATGTTGTACCTGAAGCGCAAGAGGCAGTAATGGAATTTTCAATACTAGCCGATTCAAAATTGTAACCGTATTCGCAAATAAGGAGTGAATGATGGCTAACACATTGATTTTAGTTGATAGGCGCGATGATCCTTGGAAAAGAGTTAATGTTACCTTGCGCTGGAAAGGTGGAGGTTACGATCACGTTTGGGTAGATGAATCAGGTAGGGGGCAATTCGGTGGTACCGGAACAATAATTGAAGTTCAAGCCTCTGGAGAGAAAATCCCGGTCTACAAGGAAGTTAAAGGTGATACTACAATCATTGCCAAATCTGAAAATGCCCACTGATTAAAGCAAGATAGTTTACAAAAATCAGAGTGGGTTAACAAATCGCTGCACCCGACTTGGCTAATTGGCGCTTTTTTCAACGCTTCCGCGCGTATTGCAGTCCACTTTCTAGCGAAGGCGCTCACCACGCAGCCGCCAAGCGGGTGAACCGAACCGTTATGCGGCACAGGAGGGATTGCGCATGTCCGTTGCCGACGAGTTCAAGTTACGTGTGACTGAGCACCTTGAGGAGCGTAGCGACAAACTTGTTGATTTGCTCAAACATCTTGTGTCGTTTCCTTATGTTAGAGAGTTCTGCACAAAAACACTACAACGAATTGAGAAAAAAACGAATAATTGCTCTTGGGACAAGGTATGTGCATATCTGTCTGTTTGACATTACGGATACCCCCGGAAAACAGCGTTAGACACAGGCAACGAGTGAATTCTGACCGCACAAGTGGAACATACGAGCTGAATTGAGGCGCAAATTCGTTCCATTCTAAATTCGTTGTAGTGTTTCCGGCGAAAAACTTTTATGCAGAACTCTCTATGTTACCGAGGTGCGGAGTTTAGACTTTGAAGTCTTCTGTGACAGATTCACAGACATGTTTCCGGTGCGTGTGTACTTTATGGATGCAGACAACTGCGAATACTTCATCTATGAAAACGGCAAAGCAACTTATCCGTGTGATGTTGATCCTGATTTGCTCGGTCTCGATGGGGCCTGTGGGAGTGAACTTGAGGAATTTGAAGAGCGGGACCCAGACCTGGATATCTACACCATTGCTGGCAAAGCGTTAATTCCATGGTTTACCAGGTGCTGGCTCGCTGCCGGTGGAGCAGATTTTCCGAGGGAGGCATTCATTGGTCTTCATGATGGTCTAGAACGCTTTGATCTCGTGAAGCAGACTTGGATTGGTACGTAAAGTGCCGCATAACCCGCTGGTCAAGCCGACAAGATTCGCTTGCGGCTTGACCAACCGTTAGTGCAGCATGAACCCGGCAACCGGTCTCCACTCACCAATGTTATCGAGGTAAAGATGGAACGCAAAGCATTAGCACGACGGTATCGCTATCTCTGGATGGGCGAGGCAACAAACATACTATTCTTTACCGCACTCTTCTTGTACCATGCCCTAATTGATGAGGAATGGTCTAATTGGACCGCCCGTTGGATCGTCCGAACCTATAGTCTTACAATAGTCATTATCATTCTATTACAGGGCGTTATCTGGTGGCGCTGGAAACTCTGCACGTTGCAAGCCGGTCAACGCACCATGCCTCTGCGTATCTTGATCCGGTTTCGCCGCTTCAGATGGGTGAATTGGCTGCTGATTGGTCTATTCCCTGCCGTGCTCTGGCTCAAATGGTGGCTCACGGACTCGTTCTGGTCAAGCAGCGACACATGGTTGGGACTGCTGTTCATGGGTGGAGCGTTCTTGGAGCAGATCAACTACTACTACTATCAACTGATGTATGATAACCGCTATGATTGGGCTTGGTTGCGCACGCATCGTCGGTTGCGTCAAGGCAGTATCGGGAAAGCGTTGGCGCAGATGTCGGAATAATCAGCCCCCTACCCCATTACGAACTATCTATCAGAGGAAGTAGAAAAGAGTTACTAAAATGAATGCTTCAAAGACGTTACCAGATGGGTATGTTCAATCCGGTGAGGTTAACCTGAAAAAAAATAAACGATTGGCCATCACGCTGAACATTATTGCGCTTTTCGTCGGCATCCTCAGTTTTTACCTGCTGTCAAGTTTCGCAGCTTTGGTACGCCCAGACTTGATGAATATCTCGGGTAGCATGACGGCAGGTGTGTGGGCAGTCATGCTGGGGCTGGTGGTTTTGCTCATGACTATCCATGAATCAGTCCACGGGTTTTTCTTCTGGGTGTTCACCCGCAGCCGGCCTGTCTTTGCCTTCCGTCTGTTCTATGCGTACGCCGGGGCGCCGGATTGGTACATTCCCACCCGCCAATTTATGATCGTTGCGTTAGGTCCGCTGGTAATCATAGGCGTTGTGGGAATACTGCTCATGCTGCTGGTTCCAGAAAGCTGGGTTTTGTTTATCGCGTTTGTGGTGGCCTTAAATACTGGTGGGTCTGCGGGCGATCTCTTAGTTTTCACCCGCCTTTTCAAGTTATCGCCAACGTGTCTCGCAAACGACACCGGAGATATAGTTACCTTCTACGAACCCACATCAACCATTAGCCACCCATAGAGATCGTCAGTTCCAATGGAGGAAATCAAACATCATGGAAACAATTCTCAAAGGAACAGGTAGCAGCGTCCACATCGCTCCTGACCGCCCCACGGTGCTCATCGGCGAGCGCATCAACCCCACCGGACGCAAGAAACTGGCGGCCGAATTGATCGCGGGCAACCTCGAGGTCGTCAAGGCCGAGGCGCTGGCCCAGGTCGCCGCCGGCGCGGACGTGATTGACGTGAACGTGGGCGCGGTCGGAGTAGACCAGGTGACGCTACTGCCCCACGCCGTAGAGATGGTTCAGGAGGCGGTGGACGTTCCCCTCAGCATTGACACGCCCGACCCCGCAGCGTTGGCGGCCGCGCTCAAGGTCTACCAGGGCAAACCGCTGGTCAACTCGGTCAACGGCGAGGAAAAGAACCTGAGCCGCGTTCTCCCGCTGGTGGCCGAGCACGGCGCGGTGGTCATCGGCCTGTGCATGGACGACGAGGGCATCTCTGGCGATCCGTCCAAGCGCCTCGAGATCGCCTGCAGGATCGTCGAGCGGGCCGAGGGCCTGGGCATCCCCCGCGAGGACGTGCTGATTGACTGCCTGGCGCTGACCGTCGGCGCCGACCCCCAGGCCGCGCTGGTCACGCTGGAGGCCATCCGCCTGGTCAGGGCCGAACTGGGGATCAACATGACATTGGGGGCCAGCAACGTCTCCTTCGGCCTGCCGGCCCGCGAGGTGCTCAACCCGGTGTTCCTGGCTATGGCTATCCGGGAAGGCGTCAACGCGCCCATCGTCAACGCGGCGCGGGTCAAACAGGCCATCCTGGCGGCGGATGTGCTCCTGGGACGAGACGAGTTCGCGATGAGGTATATCAAGGATTATCGCAGGAGGAAGTAGATTGGTAGATTGGGAAATTGGGGAGGAAGCCGATGACCAATCTACCAACCTACCAATCTACCAATTTACCAGTATACCAATTTACCGTATCATCTCAATATTCTGGGGCACTTTTAACGTAGCCGCGCTTTCCATAGCGCGTTATGCCCGCGAGGTATGGAAACCTCGGCTACATTGCCCCACTTTATTGAGCAGGTACAATTTACCAACATACCAATCCACAAGAAAGGATATGGAACCAATGACAGACATACTGAAGCAAATGGCAGAGAAACTGTACGACGGCGACGATGAGGCGGTGGCCGAATTGACGCAAAAGGCACTCGATGAAGGACTGGCGCCGGCGGAGATACTCAAGGGAGGACTTATCGCCGGGATGGACGTGGTTGGGGTGGACTTTCGGGACGGCGACCTGTTCGTGCCCGAGGTGCTCATCGCCGCCCGTGCCATGCACGCCGGCATGAACGTTTTGCGCCCGCTGTTGGCCGAGAGCGATGTGCCTTCGGCCGGCAAGGTCATCATGGGCACCGCCGAGGGCGACCTGCACGACATCGGCAAGAACCTGGTGGGCATGATGCTAGAGGGCGGCGGTTTCGAGATCACCGACCTGGGCACCAACGTCTCACCGGCCAAGTTCATCGAGGCCGTCCAGGCGGAGCAGGCGCACCTGATCGGCATATCGGCGCTGCTGACCACCACCATGCCGGCGATGAAGCGCACGATTGACGCACTGGTGGAGGCCGGGTTGCGGGAGAACGTCAAGGTAATGATCGGCGGGGCCCCGGTCACCCGGGCCTACGCCGACGAGATCGGCGCCGACGGCTACGCGTCCGACGCGGCCTCGGCGGTCGAACTGGCGCGGTCACTGGTGGGATAGTTGGAATGAAGAAACAATGGTTTTCAATCATAGCAGCCGTTTTGAGTGCGACGGCGGCACTGTTATGTCTGATGTGGGTAGCCGGTCACACTGTTTCTGGAGCGGCCGCCGCTGCCCCGCTGGACGCAACTTGGGCATTGCCCCCTTCCGCTGACGGCCCTCCGGTTCCGCCAGGTGAGATTGCGCCAGCAGACGTGGAGGCAGTGGACAATGGCGGCGGGCGGGTGGGTGATCGAATGTGTCAACTGCCCCAACGTTAGATCGGTTACCGGGAACAACATTGTGGGGACCAGCATGGTGGTGGACTCGAAGGGATATCCTCACGTCGCCTTTTTCAGCGATCCCGACGATGACGGAATGGGAGACCTGCATTATGGTTTCCAGGACGTCACCGGTTGGCACTCTGAGAAGGTGGGCCACGACATGGGCGTGTGGGAATCGAGCATCTCTCTAGCCCTCGACCAGGATGAGTACCCTCACGTCGCCTTTTTACTCGATCCCAACAATGACGGATGGGGAAATCTGTACTATGGTTTCCAGGATGCCACCGGTTGGTATACTGAGGAGGTGCGCCACGGCATGGGTGTGTGGGAATCAAGCGTCTCTTTGGCCCTTGACCAAGAAGGGAACCCCCACCTCGGCTACGCCTCCCACTACGATGATGGTGTGTGGTACGCTTATCGGGACCCGGGTAAAGGTATTTGGCACTTTGAATCCGTGGACGATCTCGGCTTTTACGCATCGTTGGCCCTGGACGGTGACGGAAACCCGCACATGAGTTACCAGCACATGGCGACCACCTGGACCTATGCCTATCGGGACGCGGGCGTATGGCACACCGAGCCGCTGGTAGAGTTCGGCTACTTTGCGGCATCGCATACCTCGATCGCGGTGGATGGCAGCGGTCATCCCCACATCGGCTGCAACGCGGATTTGGCAGGGGAGTATGACCTGTGGTACGCCGCTTATGATGGTTCAACCTGGTATACGGCCACTGTGGACACCGGTATTGGGTGGCACACGCGCTTCTCTCTGGATGTGGATGACGCTAACTATGCCCATGTCGCCTACCGGCATTCGGATGAGCAGGACTTGAGGTACGTTTACCTGGACGTCTCCGGTTGGCATACAGAGACGGTTGACAGTAAGGGATTGGTAGGCTTCTATCCTTCGCTGGCGCTGGACGGCGGTGGTTACCCCCACGTCTTTTACTCTGACGAAACCAACGACGAACTCAAATACGCCTACCAGGACGCTTCCGGCTGGCACGTCCAACAACCGCTAGGCTGGCATACCTCTCTGGCCCTGGATGGAGATGGATATGCCCACATCAGTTACTATGATTACACAGGTGGAGGTTTGAAATACGTCTATCAGGATACTTCCGGCTGGTACAGCCAAACTGTGGACAGCAGTGGGGATGTCGGCTTGTATACGTCCCTGGCCCTGGCTGGAGATGGGTATCCCCGCATCAGTTACTATGATGCCACCAACGACGACCTGAAATACACCTACCTGGATGGTTCCGGCTGGCACAGCCAGACGGTGGACAGTGCGGGGAGTGTGGGCATCTATACTTCCCTGGCCCTGGCGTCCACTGCCCCTTACACGCCCCACATCAGTTACTACGATGCTAGCAACGAGCATCCCAAGTATGCCTACCTGGACGGCGCCGGTTGGTATAGCCAGACCGTAGGTACGGGCTTTCCTGCTGGCCAGTACACCTCCCTGGTTTTGGGTAGTAATGGATATCCCCACATCAGCTACTACTGCCACTATTTCGGCGACCTGCGCTACACCCGCCAGATCAGTCCCACTGGCTGGACAGAATCGGTTGTGGCCTACTATAGTGAATCGTGGAACAAGGTCGGCAAGTTCAACTCTCTGGCCCTGGATGCTTCTGGAAACCCATACATCAGTTACTATGATGAATTTCTCGGTGCCCTGAGAGTTGCAACCGGATGGGCCCCTGTTGGATGGTCAACCATGTGGACCGTGGACAGCGTGCCTGCCTGGCATACCTCACTGGTTATGAGCGGGACGTACGCGCACATCAGCTACTACGATGCTCTTCACGGCACACTGAAATACGCCTACCAGGATACCTCCGGCTGGTACAGCCAAACCGTAGACAGCGATGGGAATGTGGGCCAGTACACCTCCCTGGCCCTGGATGAGGACGGACATCCCCACATCAGTTACTACGATGCTGATTGTCATGGTCTCAAACATGCCTACTACAGCATTCGGCCCGTGGCTGACTTTCTCGCCAGCCCCACCACCGGCGACCGGCCTCTGACGGTAGTCTTTACCGACACCTCAGCCGGCGGTGAGGTGGATACCTGGTTGTGGGAGTTCGGGGACGGTCTGACCAGCACATTGGAAAGCCCGATCCACATCTACACGGCAGCAGGGGTGTACACAGTCACGTTGGCCGTCAGCGGGGCCGGTGGCAGTGACACACTGACCCGCGCCAACTATATTGCCGTCACAGAGCCACCACCAGTGGCAGGCTTTACTGCCCATCCCACCAGCGACGACCGGCCTCTGATGGTGGTCTTTACCGACACATCAATCGGCACGATCACCGTCTGGGACTGGGCTTTTGGCGACGAGGGTGTCAGCAGCCAGCAGAACCCCACGCACACCTACACATCGGCCGGCGTCTACACCGTCAGCCTGACGGTCAGCGGCCCTGGCGGTAGCGACACGTTGAGCCGCACCAACTATATCACCGTCACAGAGCCGCCGCCAGCCCCGCAAGTGGACTTTAGCGGTGCGCCGCGCAGCGGGAAAGCGCCGTTGATGGTACAGTTCACCAGCACGGTCACCGGCACGGTCACGGCCTACGGTTGGCTCTTTGGCGATGGCGGTATTGCGGATACTCCCAACCCCACCCACACCTACGCAAGCGCGGGCAACTTCTGCGTGACTTTGGTGGTCACCGGACCGGGCGGCATAGCCGACGTATCGAAACATGGCTACATCACGGTCAATGCCCCGCCCGGCGCACCGACGGCCACCTTTAGCGCCGACGTGGTCAGCGGCACAGTCCCGCTCACCGTCACCTTCACGGCGATCACCAGCGGTACCGTCGAGCATTGGCTGTGGAACTTTGGAGATGGAGGTACGACATTCACCGGGCCTGTGGTCAGCCACACTTACGTCACCAGCGGCACTTTTGACGTTAGCCTGACGGTCAGTAATACTCACGGTAGTTTTGTCGTCAGCAAGCCGGGCTACGTCACTGTCAGGGAAAAAGGCGAAGGGCCATCATATTTCGTCTACCTACCGCTGGTGATGCGCTCATACGAACCACTACACTAGACAAGCCCCAATTGGGATAAGGAGACGTATGGCTAGAAAGCATCGAGCACCGGACAAGGGACTGGTCGGCGGGCAATACAAGCCGCTGAGCGACGAGCAGGTGAGACAAATTCACGAGACGTCGCTGGCGATCCTGGCGCGCACCGGCGTGCAGGTGGAGCAGCCGGAGGCGCTGCGGCTGTTCACGGAGGCCGGGGCAGACGTAGACGGCAACAGGGTGCGGCTGCCGCGGCCCCTCATTGAGGACGCGGTGGATAAAGCGCCCTCGCGGGTGGTGTTGGCCGGCCGCGACCCGAAGAATGATCTCATCCTGGAGGGAGCACGGGTGCACATCGGCACCGGTGGCGCGGCGCTGCAAGTGCTCGACCTGGAGACAGGTAAGATCCGCAAGGCGGTACTGCGGGACGTGGCGGATATGGCCCGCATCGTGGACGCGCTGGACAACATCCACTTTTACCTCATCCCCATCTATCCCACCGACATGTCGAAGGAAAACGTGGAAATCAACAAGTACTATGTCTCCCTGGCGAACACCACCAAGCACGTCCAGGCCGGCGTCTACACCATCCAGGGCATCCGCGACGTGGTGGAGATGTGCGAGCGCATCGCGGGCGGGGCCGAGCCGCTGCGCGAGCGGCCCTTGGTCTCCTTCATCACCAGTTGGATGGTCAGCCCGCTAAAGTTCGACGCCAGCGTGACGACGCTGCTGATCGAGTGCTGCCGGCAACGTATGCCGGTCGTCCTTTCGGCCGCGCCGATGGCCGGCTCGACCGCGCCGGTCACGCTGGCGGGCATGTTGGCCCAGTTGAACGGGGAGGAACTGGCCGGGTTGGCGCTGACCCAACTGGTGCAACCCGGCTGTCCTGTGCTCATCGGCCCCATCCCGGCCACGGCCGACATGCGCAGCGGCAAGTACCTGGCCGGCACGGTGGAGCTGGGAATGACCAACGCCGCCATCACCCAGATGGCCCACTTTTACAAATTGCCCATCTACAACAGCGCCGGCATGACCGAGGCCAAGATACCGGACATTCAGGCGGGTATGGAAAAGGCGCAGTCGGTCATCCAGGTCGCGCTGGCCGGGGCCAACTTTATCCACCACGCGGCGGGTATGTTGGAGGACATGTCCACCATCGCCTACGAGCAGTTCGTGATTGACAACGAAATGCTGGGTATGGCCATGCGCGCCGTGCGCGGCATCGAGGTGAATGATAACACGCTGGCGCTGGACGTGATTGACCGGGTGGGGCCGGGCGGCCACTACCTGATGGACGAGCACACGCTGCGTTACATGCGCAGCGAACTCTACTACCCCTCGGCCGTCTTTGACCGGCAGGGGCGAGATATGTGGGAGGAAGCCGGCGGTACCGACGCCTGGACGCGGGCCAAAGAGATTGCCCGCCGCATCCTGGCGGAGCACGAGCCGCAGCCGCTGGACCCGGACACCGATGCCTGGATCCAGAAGCGTTTCGTTTCTTCCTTGGTGTTGTAAGGCTGTTCCAGAAAAATAATCATCCCGGTGTCATTCTGAGCGGAACGCAGTGAAGCGAAGAATCTCACGCTACAGTGCCCAAACCGCCTGTCCAAGGCGAGATTCTTCGCCTCCGCTGCGCTCCGGCTCAGAATGACAGGCTATGACTTGGAGGTTACACCCGTGACACAACAATTGCCAATTCCAACGTTACAACCGATGGTCCGCGCCCTTTCCGACGAACAGGTGCGAGCGATCCACTACGCCACGCTGGAGATTTTGGCCCAGACCGGCGTGGAGATGCAGGATCCCCAGGGGCGCAAACTGCTGCTCGACGCCGGCGCCTGGGAGTCCAACAATCGCGTCAAGATACCGGAGAACCTGGTCAGCGATGCGGTTGCCAGCGCGCCCTCCCGCATACCCCTGTACGACCGGATGGGCAATCTGACTATGCCGCTGGAACTGGGCCAGGTCTTTTTCGGCTCCGGTTCCGACACCATCTTTACCTTGGACGTAGAGACCGGCGAACGTCGCCGCACGACGGCCCAGGACGTCGAAGACATCGCCCGCCTGTGCGACGCGCTGGACAATATGGACTTTATCATGTCCATGGGCAATCCCTCAGACGTGCCGTCCGACGACCTCTACATCCACGAGTTCGTGCGCATGATTCGCGGCTCGGTCAAGCCCAACATCTACACCGCCAAGAACCGCGCCGATATGGAGGACATTTATCGCATCGCGGTGGCCGTGGCCGGTGGCGAGCAGACACTGCGCGAGAAGCCGTTTTTTATGCTCTACGCCGAGCCCATCTCCCCGCTACTCTTCCCAGAAGAGTCGCTCCAGAAGATAATCTTTTGCGCCGAGAAGGGCATCCCGGCCGCCTACCCGCCCTCGCCCAACACCGGCGGCGGCGGCCCGATCACGCTGGCAGGCGCGTTGGCGCTGGGCAACGCCGAGTGCCTGGTCGGGTTGGTCATCTCCCAACTGATTCGCCCCGGCACGCCGTTCCTCTACGGGATGAACACGGCGGCGATGGATATGAAAAGCGCCATCGTCAGTTACGGCAGCCCGGAATGGCCGCTGGGTATGATGGCGCAGATGGACCTGGCCCGCTACTACAA
>Ga0136651_10002339_pt1 | contig 10398 bp, 6 predicted proteins | sample Mar14236cmmetaG_FD_94867 | JGI IMG/M metagenome (GOLD analysis project Ga0136651, IMG submission 94867) | Marine hydrothermal vent microbial communities from Guaymas Basin, Gulf of California to study Microbial Dark Matter (Phase II) - Marker... ...
ACATATGCTTCATGGGGTGTGGATTATGTGAAATACGACTGGTGCAATACAAGCACGCAAAATGCACAGGCTTCCTATAAGCTGATGCGCGATGCAATATACAAAGCCGGCAGACCAATGGTGTTCAGCTTGTGCGACTGGGGGTTCAGCAAGCCGTGGTTGTGGGCAGAGGATGTAGGACACCTATGGCGCGCAACTGATGACATAATGGACTGCTGGGACTGTGAAGACGACCGTAATAATGCAGGCTTTACTATTCTGCTTGACAGAATGGTAGGCCTTGAATCGTATTCAGGACCGGGACACTGGAATGACCCGGATATGCTAGAGGTTGGCAATAGTGGACTTACCATAGGCGAGAGCCGCGCCCATTTCAGCTTGTGGTGTGTCCTGGCGGCTCCGCTCATTTCCGGAAATGACTTGCGTGATATGTCGGAAGAGACCAAAAAAATTCTGACTAACGGAGAAGTGATAGCCATAGATCAGGATTCGCTGGGAAAATCGGGTGTTAAAGTACGTGATGACGGCGACCTGGAGGTGTGGGTAAAACAACTGGCTGACGGCGGCAGGGCAGTTGTGCTGTTTAACCGCGGCCTTACAAAAGAAAAGATGATGGTAGCCTGGACGGAGCTGGGATATCCGGCGCATCTGAAGGCGGTGGTGCGCGACCTGTGGCAGCATAAGGACCTGGGGAAATTTGCTGGTGATTTTTCTGCTGATGTGCCACCGCACGATGCAGTAATGATACGGGTGAACCCGTAAAAGGGAACCATAGAATGTGCCGACCTGCTTACCGGTAAAATAAAATCCTGTCAAAATATTTGTCGGAAATATTGACATTTAAAGAAGAATGCGTACCTTTGATTAGCATATAATCATATTTAACGATTAAAATATAATCAAATGCATTTTACTGACAATATCAAATTTTTACGCAAACGGCGTAACCTGACACAAGATGAAGTAGCAGGGGCACTTCAGTTAAAAAGGCCCACCTTAAGCGGATACGAAAACGGAGTGGGGCAGCCAAATCTGAAAACATTAAGCAGATTCTCAGAATTTTATGGTATTGCCATCGACACTTTAGTTAAAGTGGATTTACAGGGGCTGTCAGAAAAACAGTTGTCGGAACTTGAACAAGGTTATGATGCGTACATAAAAGGAAGCAAACTGCGTGTGTTAGCTACGACGGTGGATACAGACAACGAAGAAAATATAGAACTGGTCGGAGAAAAGGCTAAAGCCGGTTACACAACGGGTTTTGCCGACCCTGAATACATCAGGATACTACCCACTTTTAAGCTGCCTTTTTTATCGAAACAGAAAAAATACCGCACTTTTCAGATTACGGGTGATTCCATGTTGCCCATTCCTGATGCTTCTTATGTTACGGGCGAGTTTGTTGCCGACTGGAACGATATTAAAAACCACCAGGCATACATCATCCTGACCCGTGAAGACGGCATTGTTTTCAAAGTAATTGAAAACCGCATCAGGCAAAACAGGAAGCTGATACTCCATTCTCTGAATCCTTTGTATGAACCTTACGAGTTGCCCGTCAACGAGGTAAAAGAGGTGTGGAAGTTCGTCAATTACATCAGTTCCGAAGTACCACCACCGAACAAAGAAAAGGAGTTGCTGGCCGAAGAGGTGGAGCAGCTGAAAAAGCAGGTGCAGGCGATACAAATGAAATTGAACCTGTAAACTGTCTGCCTTGTGTACGCTATAGTTGATGTAGAAACAACAGGTTTGAGCCCTGCAGCAGAAAAGATTACGGAGATTGCTGTGTATATCCACGACGGGAAACAGATTGTTGATGAATTTCAGACACTGGTCAATCCGGAGAAGAAAATCCCGTACCGTATTGTTCAAATGACAGGGATCAATAACACCATGGTACATGAGGCGCCTAAATTTTACGAGGTAGCCAAAAAGATTGTGGAAATTACGAAGGATAAAGTTCTTGTCGGACATAATGTGCGTTTCGATTATAATTTTATCCGGAATGAATTCCGGAGTCTGGGATTTGATTTCCGAAGGAAAACACTGGATACGGTACGGCTTAGCAGAAAGCTAATTCCCGGCCGGAGGAATTACAGTTTATCCACATTATGTGCTGATCTTGGTATAGAAAATCAGGCCAGGCACAGGGCTGCCGGCGATGCACTGGCCACGGCACAGCTGTTTGATCTGCTTTTGTCAATTGATGAACATCCCGAACAGGTGTCACTTAACGGGTATGCTTCGGATGTCAGCAAGACGCTGGTGAACGATCTGCCCAACGATACCGGAGTGTATTATTTTTACGACAAAGAGGGGCAATTGATCTATGTTGGCAAATCGATAAATATCCGCGACAGGGTATTGACACATCTGAACAATAACCTGCACAAGAAAGCGGTGGAGATGAAAGCCGAAATAGCAGACATTCGTTATGAACTTACCGGCAGTGAACTTGTAGCCTTACTGCTTGAATCGGCTGAGATAAAGCACCATCAGCCATTCTACAACCGGGCACAGAAACGAACTTATTTTAACTATGGTCTGTACTCCTTTACCGATGACAACGGCTATGTAAACCTGAAAATATCCCGTGTGATTGATGAGCTGACACCAATTTACACCTATAGCTCGATGCAGGAAGGCAAGGAGCATTTATTTCAGCTCACCGAAAAGTTTGGCCTGTGTCAGAAACTATGTGGCTTGTACGACACAAAAGGCGCCTGTTTTCATTACCAGATCCATCAGTGCCAGGGAGCGTGCATCGGGGAGGAGCCAGCCAGGAACTATAACGAAAGAGTACATGAGTCGCTGGAGAATTATCATTTTGGAAATGACAGCTTTTTTATCATAGGCAAGGGCAGGAGGGAAGATGAAAAGTCGGTGGTGAAGATTGAACACGGCAAATACGCAGGTTTCGGTTTTGTTGCTGCGGATTTAATGGATAAAGATGCCACATTAGTACATGAAAGCATTCGTACGTACAAGGACAATAAAGAAGTGCGGCAGATCATCAATTCGTATTTGAAAAAAAGCGACGATCTGGTTATCCGGTATTAGGTGAAACAAGCCCGGGCCGGGGAATCAGAAAAAAATGATTATTGGTGAGTGGGTGAATAGAGAAAATTGTATTTTTGCAGCCACTTTTCCGGAGAGATGGCAGAGCGGTTTAATGCGGCGGTCTTGAAAACCGTTGTCCTTCACGGGACCGGGGGTTCGAATCCCTCTCTCTCCGCAAAACAAAAGCCCGGCTGAAAGCCGGGTTTTCTGTTTTGAGGCCGTTGAAAGCAAGCTTTCAAAAGGCAGAAAGACAGAAAACAACCGGAGTGCGTAGCACCCGGGCTTTTGTTTTAAGCCCCCCCCCCTTTGGGATCAACGAGCGGAGCGAGTTAATCCCTTTGTTTTTTTGCATGAGATTTTTGCCTGGCAGAATCTGCAAAAACAGTTCTGAATAGGGCTTTTTATTCATTCAATAATCTTCAAAAAAAAACTTTTCTCATTTGACCATTTTTTTACCTTTGCCCCCGGAGAGTTGCCGGAGTGGTCGAACGGGGCGGTCTCGAAAACCGTTGTACCCTCGCGGGTACCAAGGGTTCGAATCCCTTACTCTCCGCAAAGCAAAAGCCCGGCCGAAGGCCGGGTTTTTATTTTTCCGCCCGTTGAAAGCTTGCTTTCAAAAGGAGCGAAAAATAAAAAAACCGTTGAGCAAAGCGAAACGGGCTTTTGCTTTGGTCCACCCCCTTTAGGATCAACGAGCGCAGCGAGTTAATCCAAGGAATTACATTATGCTTATTTTTCATGTCAGCCATTTTAAATGCCCTCATCCGTTACAAGCAGATCGATAAATGTTTGCGAAACCGCTTTGTGGATTGCACGATTCATAAGATGCAGGAGATATGTTCGGAAGCGCTGGCCGAATTCCGGGGGGTGTATAAGCTGGTGTCGGAACGCACTATCCGCGATGACATCCGTGTGATGCGCAGCGAGATGTTGGGCTTCGAGGCACCCATCGTTTTTGAAGACGAGAAGTATTATTATTCCGACCCAAATTATTCCATTTTTGATGTTTCCATGGAAGAGAAGGAGTTATTGAAAGAGGTGTTCCTGATGCTACTCAAAGAGCGGGAGAAGCTGACCGGCCCGGAAGTGGGTGCTTTGTTAAAAAGATTATCGGATGTAACAGGAGAGGGAATCCCGCATCAAATACCGTGAAAACTGAAAGCTCCGGAGTTGAAAGGAAAGATTCCACCGGCAACCGAACATGCTTTATACAACAAATCAGGCATTCATTTTTCTGAACCACCTGATACTGAAAAGAAAGAGAGCCCGTTTGACAAAGCTATAAGAAGTCTGGCTTCACACAGGGAAGATAATGCCTTGTATTGGGGGTATATTCTGGAGCTTCTATAAAAATTCCTGCCCTAATTAATCGGATGTGTGTTTAGTTAATACGCGATTATTATGCACAAATCTGCAGCAAGTTAATGATGTGGTTAATAATAGTTTTTAGTGGATATTAAAACCAGGGAGAAGAAGTAAGTTGTTATTAAGGGAATCCTGTTTTTTATCCACATAACTCCATACGGCATCATAACCGAAAAGTAACCCTTCGTCTTCCAGGTACCTGAACAGGCCTTCCTCAACTTTATTCAAACAAATCCTTTTAACTTACCGCATCACGATTATCTTCTTTGATTGGTGGTTTGTTCCGGCTTGTAAATGAAGAAAATAAACGCCCTCGTTCAGATGACTTGTTGTACAACTTATTTTATGTTCTCCACGCTGCGTATATTCATGATACACTGGCAGAACCACCCTGCCCGTTAAATCAATCATGTCAATATGTACATGGCAGGCTTCATAGAGATCGAAACATATTGTTGTATGTCCGACAGCAGGATTAGGATTCACCGACAGACCTGATACAACCTGATGTTCATCCACTCCGTCAATAACGATTAATATATAATCCGTTTTTATTTCTGTATTTGTTTCTTCTCCATTGCTGGCTGTCAGCGAAACAGTGAAGGTCCCGGAATTTGTGTACTCATGTGTCGGGTTTTGTTCTTCAGAGCTTGTTCCGTCGCCAAAATCCCAATGCCACTCGGTAGGATTCATGGATGTTTGATCAGTAAAATGAACTGTGTGAGGAATATTGTAACCAATGGGTTCGTCTGCTGTAAATTCAGCATCCAGTATTTCGGTCAGCTGAAAATCTCTTCTTACCGAATCGCCGACATTCAGGTCAACAAGCACAGAGGTTGTGTCATAACTGAATTTTGTGGCGAAAATGTTGTTAATACCGGCAGGCAGGCTGTCGAACATATAATATCCGTCAGCGTCTGTATAAACTTCTCCTATGCCCGAGGCTTTTACAACGGCATTTGCGATAGGTTCGTCAGTACCTGCAACCGTTACATTGCCATAAACTTTAGCGGTGTAGCTGAAGCCTTTCAGATTTACCAATAATTTAACAAAATCAATAGCATATCCGTCGCCGGCGCCGGTAATGGTATCATCGAAGAGCACGCTCAGCGAATCGCTTTCCAACAGGAACAGATGTTCTTCCGGAATGGCTACATTAATGATCTTTCCAACAGGGCCTGTTTGATTCAGGCTGTTAACAACCGTGGCCATGTAAGGAGCATCTACCCCGTTAAGGGTTACAAAATAGTTGGCTCCCCACATACCTGCCTGGAAGTCATCTACAAATATTTGCAAAGCTGCCGACGTAACATTGATGTCACCCAGGTCGAAAGTTAACAATATAGGTCTGGGCAGGTTTTCAGGCCGGGACGTATTACTAGTATATCCATCCTGCCAGTGAGGAGGATTACCATTATAACTGCTGACAACCATTATTCTGTCAGTTCCGGAGGCGTCGGTTGTATCGGCAGTCCATGGGTATCCGTGAGACGGTGTGGAGTTTCCCGAGAACGGGTTAAATTCCGAAGGCCATCCGAATCCCAGGTTGTCAATATCGCCGCTTCGCGCCATCAGCTCAGCTTCGGGCGTGTTGTAGAGTGTGACAAATTGTTCAGACCAGTCTCCGTTTTCATCATCATTTGTATCCCGCGGTTGGCTGAATAAGGGGGTGTAAAGCATTGTTAAAATCACGAAAAAATAAAAGGGTAGAGTTTTCATAATAGCAAGAGGGTTAAGGTTTGCCGTAAAGTTAGTATAATTTTCCTTTTTTGTCAAATAAAAGCCGGCCGGTAGAAAAATTCTCCGGCCGGTAAGACTAAAGCTTTAACAAGTTCTGTTTTGCGTTCTTTTTTTCCTGCCATAGAATGTTATTCGGAGATGTAGATTAGAGGAAATGTGAGAGGAAGAATCAAGTTGTTCGCTATTTTAGACTAATTATCAAACAGTAATATTCTGCTTGTCAGCTTAAAAAACAATATGCCAGATAATATTGGCTCGTGACAACTGAAAATGCGGCCTGTCAACCAGCCGTTTCCAGTCGCCACCCCACACCAGGCCGTGCTTTTTTCCGATGGTGCCAATCTCCTGCCAGTGTTCCGAGTCCCATTTGGGCTGACCATTCATATATTCGCAAACATCCACCGTACGTTTTCTGGCTTTGGGATGAGCAAAAAATAACACGAAAAGTACTGGAGAATAGAAAAGTAAAATTTACTCTAATCGTCCCTTACCAGCAACTATCAGGGAATGGGAGCCTAAAGGGAGTTCCTTGCTGATGCAATAATATGTACGAAAATGACTACTTTTGAAAATACAATTTAAATTGTCCGATTAATAGGGGGCTAAACCAAGTGAAAAATAAATAGCAATGAAAAAATCAATACTATTTTCAATTATGATGTTTGCTATTGCATATAATGCAATAGCGCAAACAGCCCCGGTAAATTATTATGTCTTTTTACAAGACGAAGAAGGCACTTACTCAGAAATTAACGGAGGAACAGTACACGGAACCACTGCAAATGATGACGAAAGTTTCAATGCAATAGACATAGGTTTCGCTTTTAACTTCAATGGCGCCGACTATACGCAAATTAGTATTCAATCAAACGGGTTTATTGCAATGGGGAGTTCGGTTAATGAAATTGAGAGATACCCGATAAGTGATGCTGCTGGCAGTAACAATGTAATATCTGCTTTCGGTTGCAACCTCCGTTCACGGCCCGATGGTGAACTGATGACCCTTATGAGCGGCACTGCTCCAAACAGGGTTTTTACTGTTCAATGGAAAAATTACATGCGGGATAATGATAATGCTGTAGATGATATATTGAATTTTCAAATAAAGCTGTATGAAACAAGCAACAGAATTGAGTTTATTTATGGTAATTGTGTTGCTCCATCCAACTATATGAACAGTTACTGGACAATACCACAAATTGGCTTGCGGGGCAATTCAAACTCCGATTTTAACAATCGCAAAACATATTTCGGACATATCCGATATAAATGGAAAAACTCTCTTTTAGGAACCAATAATAATGATAAAGTTGCCTTTATGAAAGGATTTATTCCCCAATCAGGTTTAACATTCATATATGAGGCCCCGGCTTCTTTGGATATTGGAATTACAAACCTTACAAACCCTGAAAGGATATTTTACAATGCCGGAAACCAAAATGTAGAAGTTTCAATGAGAAATTTTGGTATAACAACCATTACTTCTGCAACTATTAAATGGAAAGTAAACGATGGTGCAATAAATACATACAACTGGTCCGGCTCTTTAACCCAGGCTGGCACGGCTGAGAATATAAATATCGGAACTTTTGATTTTACCGGTGAAGGGTTTTACGATATAGAGGTTTGGACTGAAAACCCAAATGGTGGCGCTGATGAAAACCCCGGCAATGATAATTTAGTATCATATCACACCCTCAATCAGTATTGCACTTCTAATATAGTATATGATGAATGGTGGTATATCGAAGATGTTATTATTGGAAATGTTATTCACTTAAATTGTTGGGAATACGACACTTATAGTGTAGCCGACTATTCTACTCATTTTAACGCAGCTTATACTCCGGGCTCAAATCTTAATTATGAAATAGAAATCAATGCGGAGGGGTATGTTGCTTTTTGGCTCGACCTTAATGATGACAATGATTATGACGGAACTGAATATCTCGGCACTTCTGATTTTTTTGAATATAACGAAACCTGTGAAGGTATAATAACTATTCCCGAAGATGCTGCTGAAGGCAAACACAAATTAAGGATAAGATACATTTATACTTCTGAAGGAAGTTTAGTGCCTGAAGCAGACGATGCCTGCACACCTTTAAGCGAATTTGCATACGAGGGCGATGCACACGAATATGCAATAACGGTTTACAATTCTACTGGTCCGCCCCCATGTGTTTTTAATCCTACACCTGCAAATGCTGTTACTGATGTTGTGTTAAATGAAATTCTTGAATGGGAAAGCGAGGCTGCAACTAATTTTGATGTTTATTTTGGAACAGAAGCAACCCCGCCATTTATTCAAAACCAGGAAGATAATTTCTTCAATCCGGAAATACTTAATGAATATACTACTTATTATTGGAAAATTATTGCCCATAATGATAATGGTTCGGCCACAGATTGCGAAACATGGTCATTTACCACAGGGGAAGATTTAGAATATTGTATCCCGGGATACAGTAATTGTTACGAATGGGGTGATGCAATTGACGATTTTTATCTTGAAGATTTAATCCACGAAAACTCAGCTTGTAGCGATTTTGGATATGGCGATTTTACCGAAAGTGGTATCACTACCGACCTTATACAGGGGGCTAATGTTCAGTGGTCCGCAAATTATGGGTCTCAGGATGCCCTTGCGATATGGATAGACTTTAGCGATGACGGAGAATTTAACGAAACCGATGAATTCGTTTATCATACGGAACTCGAAAATGGAAACTTTGTTTATATTGATGAAGGGGAATTTAACATTCCGTTTAATGCCCCGCTTGGCGTTCATCGTTTGCGTGTCAGGTGTGCCTTCGATTATAGTGAATTTGAAGGATCGCAATCTTGCTCGGGAATTGGTTATGGTGAAACACACGACTATATTATTACTGTTACCGTTCCAGTAGTGCCACCGGATTGTGCAAATAATCCGTTTCCGGTTAATGAAAGCACAAATCAATATCTTAATGCGATACTAAGTTGGACTGCTAGTCAGGCTTCAAGTTATGATGTGTATTTTGGAACAACTTCCCTTGAATTTGCAGGAAATGTTACCGAAGCATTTTACGACCCTGGAACTCTTGATGCAAATACTGATTATCAATGGAAGATTATTCCAAAAAATGCAGCAGGCGAACCCGATGATTGCGATACCTGGACTTTTACAACCGGCGAAGATTTAGAATATTGTATGGAGTATTTATATTACGGAGACACCTACAGCGACCCTTGTGACTGGGGTGATTATATTGATGATTTCGCAATCGGTAACCTCAACCACACTGGAAGTGGTTGTGATGGAGGCTATGATGTAGCAGACTTTACTTACATGTCTGTTGATTTACGGCAGGGAATTGATTACGAGTGGACAGCCGGAATAGGAAATCCGAATTACCTTGCAATATGGTTTGATACCAATAATGATGGAACTTTTGACGAGACCGAATGCCTCTTCACTTCACCGGAACATGTTCCTTCTAATGCTTCCGGAACAATTACAATTCCGGCAGGGGCAGAACTTGGAGAACACCGATTGAGAATCAGAACTTCATGGCAAGACCCCTCAATAGGGCCGGAACAGGCTTGCTTTCAGTTCGCTTATGGCGAAGCGCATGATTATACAGTTAATGTGGTTGAATACACAAATATTGAAGAAATTTCACAAGGTATTCGTATTTATCCCAACCCAATCTCAGATGGTGTATTTACAATTGAAGTTGAAAATATTCAGATAGGAGATGCTACCCTGCAAATTATTAATACAATGGGTGAAATTGTATTTGAGAGGCAGTTGGCTCTTTCGAATCAACAAAAGGAACAGATTCACTTGTCAGGAATATTAAATGGTGTATATATTCTAAAAGTTCATTCTGAATCAGAAATTTATACAGGAAAATTGATTGTTAAATAAATAGTATTACCACGAATTTAATGGAAAATGACAACAATGAATTATAAAACTAATTTATAAATGCGAGAATGATAGAATGATTCAATGGGAGAATAAATAAAAAGTAAGTCGTACTATCAACCCGTTGTGCATTTAGGACAAATCTAATTTTAAATTATGAATAGGTCTGTTAAAGACAAAATTAGATATATATTTGAAAACAGTTGCGTCCTAAACGATGACAAAAGATTGCATTAAAGCCGTGAATGATTTATAGTTATCGGGCACTCTCGAAATGGGGGGCTTCCACCTTTGAAAAAATGCGTAAATAAAATCAATACATG
>Ga0136651_10002341_pt1 | contig 10397 bp, 7 predicted proteins | sample Mar14236cmmetaG_FD_94867 | JGI IMG/M metagenome (GOLD analysis project Ga0136651, IMG submission 94867) | Marine hydrothermal vent microbial communities from Guaymas Basin, Gulf of California to study Microbial Dark Matter (Phase II) - Marker... ...
GCTGTTCTCAGAAAATAACATCAGGTGGATTGCAACCGATCAGGATATTTTAAATTATTCATTGATTAAATCCGGAATGAACCCCAAAAAATATACTCAGCATACGGCTTATATATATAAAGAAGCACCGCAGACATCTCTGTTTTTCAGGGATCAGGGGCTTTCCGACCGAATCGGTTTTGTTTATTCAAGCTGGGATCATATCCGCGCGGTTGATGATTTTATTTTAAGCCTTAAAGAATTAGGCCGATTTTTAAAAGATAATCTTGATAACATGGTTATTCCGATTATTCTCGATGGTGAAAATGCCTGGGAGTACTATAAAAACGACGGGACCGATTTTCTCAACTATTTTTATCAGACTCTTTCCGGGGATAATGAAATTGAAATGATTACTTTTTCAGAGGCCGCGGAACAAATCAAGCCAACTATGTTATCGGATCTTTATGCCGGTTCCTGGATTAATCATAATTTTAAAATCTGGATTGGCCATCAGGAAGATAATATTGCCTGGGACCTGTTGTACAATACCCGAAAAATGCTGACCGACTTTCAGGAGAGGAAACCGGAAACAGATTCGACACTTTTGGAACAGGCCTGGCGTCAGATCTATATCGCCGAAGGATCGGATTGGTGCTGGTGGCTTGGCGATGATCATGTCAGTGAATATAATTTTGAATTCGATCTGCTTTTCCGAAAGCACCTTGGTTTTATATATAATCTTCTGAATCAGAAACTTCCGAGCCGTCTGGAGCAGCCGATTCATAAAGATAAGGCCGACATGATGATGATTAGCCCGGAAGCACTGGTAACGCCGGTTTTGGATGGTCGCATAACCGATTATTATGAATGGAGCGGAGCCGGTTATCTTATTTGTTCGCGTCTTAACCAGGCGATGCATAAATCCAATCAGGTATTATATCAATTATTTTTCGCTTTTGATTATGATCGCTTTTACATTCGCCTTGACTTTGAAAAAGAATTTGATTTAGTTGGATCAGGCAAAATTAAAATAAATATTGATTTCAGGGACCTTTTCATTAAGGAGTTTTATCCCGGAATAAAGAAAAGAGAAATTTCGGGGGATTTTGAATATATATATGATAAGATAATAGAAATCGGGATTAATCGAAAATCATTATTGCCTGACGGATTCGGCAAAATTGAATTTTCGGTGGCGATATCCGACGACGACAAATCTTTGGAAAGATGGCCGGCTGACGGATGGATTACGGTGGATATTCCCGAATGTAAAAAGGAAATATTCTGGCAGGTTTAAAATGGAGCAGTAATAATGAATTCATTTTTTAATGATGAAAATAATAAAAGCGATGATATCCCCGGATTGGATGATTCTAATGAAGGCGCGTCCAAATATTCGGGATTGGATCATGATCGCGGTGTTATTGCCGCTATTTTATCGTATATACCATTCTTGTGCCTGATTCCTTTAATTCAGATGAGGGACAATAAACAGGCCCGGTTTCACAGCCGGCAGGGCCTGGTACTGTTCCTGATTGAGCTGCTGGCGGTCCTGTTTCTTATTCCGGGATTGTCATCATTAATCTGGAAAACAGTATTGATAGTTGCCCTGGGTGCATCGGTGGCCGGTATCATCTTTGGTCTGCAGGGGAAAATGTACAGGATACCCTTCATTAGCGATATATCGGACAAACTGAAACTGTAGTTTTCAATATGCAGTTTCGCTGGCTCTTTATTGAGATATAAAATAATTTTTCCAGCATCAGTATCTGAACGGCAATAAAATTCACCTGATTCCCTAAAAGAATCTACAGCATCTCCCACTTTGAAATCAATGCTGTTAAGTTCGATTAAAACCGTTCAGTCAGGGTCGCATTGAAACCGGCCGTTTTGCGGATGTATATTATCAAATTGACTTACTTTCATCTAAAATTCCTCTTTTTTTTTGCAATAGGTTTCGCAGGATGTATGCAAATGATTGCATTATTTATGATAGTCTATTCAGTTTTGGCGAAACAAATATAATTTGATTATTTTGACTGAAAAATAAATCGCTCCCCCGTTTTTTACCCCTCATGTAAGTTGTTTATTTCTAATCTGTTACACGTCGCAGTAACCGCAATAGCCAAGCATGATTTATATTTATTAAAATGAATGTCTTGGCAATCAATTTGCTGAACAATTAGACAGTCAAAGGCAAGTTGTATTTAATTGCTTCTAACCAATAATGGGAAATTGTTATTTTAATGTTATCGCCGAGTGACAGAACCAGTTCAAAGCTCAATTCTTCGTATGCTGTCGCCAGCAAGCCTTATTCGTACGGCTCAGCCATAGGTTTGGGGCAGTTGCCGGGGACAATTATCGAGACCCGGGATTCAATCAGTTCTTTTCTCAGGTTTTATTTTGGCGAATATTTCCTTGGTGTCCTGTTTATTGTTGCGCTTTCGGCATATGCGGTTTTGAAACCTGCGAGTTCATTATCTCTGGCTAAATCCTTAAAAGCCCTGTTCTATTCGGCCATTAAAAAATCGCTCGATCTATCACTGGCTGCAATTGGCCTTATTTTGGCATCGCCGCTTTTGATATTGGTCGCAATTCTGATCAAGATTACGAGTCCCGGACCAATATTCTATACACAATCCCGCATTGGAGTAAATCGGCGCCGTCGTGACAATAGAGTATATTCAGCATCTATGAACAAAGAACGCAGATCTCGTGATCGGCGTCGGGAAAACAATTATGGTCGTCCTTTTAGAGTCATAAAGTTTCGTACGATGGTGAATAACGCCGAGGCGAAAAGCGGTCCGGTCTGGGCGACCAAAAATGATGCCCGGATAACTCCATTAGGCAAATTTTTGAGAAAAACTCGAATTGATGAGATACCTCAGATGATAAATGTCATGAAGGGTGAGATGTCAATGGTAGGGCCTCGTCCGGAGCGTCCAAATTTCGTTAAAGATTTATCAGAAAAGGTTCCGGAATACACCGAACGGCTGAATGTAAAACCGGGCATAACCGGCCAGGCGCAGGTAACGAACGGATATGACACGTCATTGGAATCGGTTGTTGAAAAAGTTAAAAATGATGTCGAGTATATCCGCAACTGGAATCTCTGGTCGGATTTAAAAATCTTAATGAAAACGGTTCTGGTAGTAATAACAGGAAAAGGCGCCTGTTAAATTGACTTTACCTAAAAAAATCTACCGTATTCCAAAATTGGGATGCGGTTTTTTTATTTCTTGATATTATATTCAAAATTCGATATTTTCCTGATTAGATAATGAAGATAAACAATTAAATGGTATAGATGTTTATGAGAAACTGCGTATTTTTTATATTATTAATGTTGTCGCCGGCATGTTTGATCGGGCAGGATTCATCTTCAGGGTTGACAGTTAGTACCCATCCACCGGGAGCCAGAGTGATTCTTGCTGGAGACATGACCATTAAAGGTTTATCCCCAATCGGTTTCCCCGGAGAATTGCAGGGGAAATATAAATTGACTGTCAGGGAAGATGGTTATGAAACTTATCGGCAAACATTGTTCTTGCATCCCGGCCGACCAATGGAATTGACATTCAGCCTTAAACCAAAAACGAGGTTTAAGGCGGCTTTGCGATCCCTGATTGTTCCCGGATGGGGGCAGATCTATAGCGGCCGTACCGGCAAAGGCGTATTCTTTACCATATTGGCGGCCGGGACAGCCGGTTTTTATTTTATTGCCAACGATGATTTTAATGAGAAGCTCGATGATTACAATCGAATTAACTCTCGTTATAAAAATGCCGGAACCGAGGCTGAAAAAGCTGCACTTTATTCTCTGCTTGGCAATGCAAAACAAGAGGCGTATGACGCTGAGAGTAAGAGACTGATTGCGATAGGCGGTATTATTGGTTTGTGGGGGTTAAATCTTATCGACGCCCTGTTTTTCTTTCCGCAGGAGAAAGGAAATGTGACTGTTAACAGCCTGACGATAAAGCCGAACCCAAATTATGGCGGGGCTCAGATTGTTTTCTCTCACAGGTTTTAGAATGGAGTATGGAGTAATGAAACAGATATTTTTGATGTTACTTTTAATGATATTAGCCGGCGGGTGCGAAAGATCGCTTGATTCGGGAAACGTCGGATTCGAAGCTCCTGATGAAATACCTGTCCCGACGGCTCTCAAGATATATCATCTCGCCGATGGAATAGAGTTAAAATGGCAGATATCTGACAGTGATATTGTGGCCCATTTTAATATTTATTATTCTGATCAGGAGGACAGTGAGTTTGTCTATTGGGATTCAGCCCATGGCTTCACAAAGACAATTACAACCTTGAATACCGGGCAGACTTACTATTTCAGAGTCGCGGCTGTTGATACGAATGATGTTGAAGGTGCCGGATCGACCACGATATCATCGCAGATTGGCGTAACATCAATCGTAATTAATAACAATGATGTCTTCACGAATAGTACCGATGTTTCAGTATCATATGTATATCCGGTTACGCCGCTTCTGGTAAAAATTACTGAAAATTCTGACCTGAGCGATGCTGTCTGGCAGAATTTCCGGCAACCGGGTATTTTTGAATTATCGGACGGCGACGGTGTTAAATATCTTTATGCCCTCCTTAGATTTAACGATGGTTCAGAATCATCGGTTTCAGTATCTGACAGTATTATATTGGATACCAGAGCCTCTATCGATTCGACTTATTTTGTTGCCGATTCTTCCGTATTGCTTGCCGGCGACACGGTCTATTTTTATATCGATGCCGGTGAGCCGAAAGGGGAGGGATATGTTTTCTTCACCGGACTCAGTCAATTGACTCTTTATGATGATGGTAATGATGGCGATGCAGTGGCCGATGACGGCATCTATTCCCGGCGGTACGTCGTTCCGATAAATCTTGAAATTGATGAGGGTGTTGTTACCGGACGCTTTACCGACGCCGCCGGCAATTCGGCCGATGATACCCCTTCGGCATCCCGAATAAATATCGCCATTCCGCCGGAGCCGATCTCGCTCCAGACAATCGCGGAATCATCATCGCAAATCCGATTAAGCTGGTCAGCGGTCGAACCGGGCAGTTTCGATTTCTCATCCTATCGAATTTACCGGGAGACATCGCCCGGTGTAACCGAATCATCCGAGCTGATTGCCAATATCACATCACGAACCACGCTTGGCTATACTGATAGTGATCTTAACGATAACCAGCTCTATGTTTATCGTGTCTATGCCTACAGTGCTGACGGCCTGATTACTCAATCCGAGGAATCATCGGCAACGACAATAGTAAATACGCCGCCATCGGCGGTAACGCTGGCGGTCGGATTGATTGATGAGCTTACAATAAGTATTTCATGGACTGAAAACATTGATGATGATTTTGAATCGTATCAGATATATCGGGGAAATACGGCAGACGTTACCGATCTGACCGGTCAGCGATTGACTGCCATCAACGATCAGCAACAGACCAGTTTTACCGATGTCAGGTTTGACGCCCTGGATACCTATTATTATGTAATATATGTATATGACAGACAGGGATTGAAATCATCCAAATCTAATGTGGAATCAACGCCGTAGGAAAGGTCTGACATATTGAATTTTCTGGCGAAACTAAATAGGCTTATCGGTCTGTATATAACTGCCCTGAGGGCTCTTCCCAGGGGGGGGATCTGGCTTCCCTTTTTACTGCTCGGTTTTTTGTATTTTGTCATCCTGATAATCCTGGTTAATTATACAAACCCTTATATTTATCCGGTCTTATCACCAATTGTTGCCTTTCTGATGAAAGATAATGCGCCGTTATTTGGCCATTATCCTGTTTTGTATCTATTACTGCCGTACCTGTTTCAATATTTTAAAATAGCGGCCGGTATAATTTTTGAAGGATTGGCGGTTGGGTTAACAGCTGTGCTGGTTCTCAAGGTAACCGGTTCTCACCGCTTTGCCGATTTAAAATCAGGTTTTGCCCGGAATCGATGGTTTCAGCTGGCTCTTGCCTGGACAGTTATTACAGCCCTGTTATGGGCGGTTAACAGATATCTGCCGGATCTCTTTTCGGAGCAGCTGGCCTCCTCACCGCGACGTCAGATGGCTTTTGACCTGGCTCTAAGGCTTTTGACCGTTGGTCTTTATTCCATTTTCATTTATGTTTTGCCGGCCCTGATAGTATATAAAAACAGCCTTCTGGCGGCTTTTCAGACCTCGTTTTCATTTTTTATCAGGATGCCGATATTTTCGTTCTTCCTGGCCCTGATACCGATATTTTTGACCTGGCCGATTTCTTTTATTACAGGAAAGGCAGATATTATAATCGAGAAATTTTCTCCCGAATTGATTTTCTATATTCTGGGTGCGGGGATATTTATTGATTTTATTGTAAACTGCCTGCTGACAACAGCCGTTGTCAATTTTTTGCTTGACGAGTCTGATTAAGCGTTTGATTTTCAATATCCGGTTTTTTCGTAAATATTCCGACGACCGGAATTTTAGTTGCCCAAAATAACTATCTCATAATTGCCCCAAGATTCATAAATTATCAGTATTTACGCTAATAGCACCTCTTTGATGTTAATAAAAATGTGTCTTCATCCGATAAAAGTAATAATATTGAGGATAATTGTATCGAATGAAAAACATTCTTATAGTTGATGATGATTCCGAGGTTTCCCGGTCTCTGGCCAATTTATTTGACTCGGAAAGATATCGTTTTTATTTTTTGGAAGACGGCCCCAAAATGGTCGAGTTTCTATCCGAGCATAAGGATATTGATGCCGTTTTGCTTGACGTCAATTTGCCGACCGTTTCCGGTTTGGATCTGCTAAAAAAATGCAAGGAAAATGGTATCAGCGTTCCGGTTATCATGATTTCCGGGCATATCTCAACTGAGAATGCAATGGAAGCGATGCGCGAGGGCGCTTTTGAATATTTAACCAAGCCGTTTGAAATACAGAAATTAATCGATACTGTCAATAAAGCTTGTGGACGGCGCAGGCATAAATTGAAGACAACCAAAGATGATCTGGACCCACATCCGTTGGAACTGGATGAAATAGTCGGCAAATCTCCCGAGATAGTAGAGATTGCCAAGCTGATTGGTCAGGTCGCCAAATCAGATGCCGCTGTCCTTATTTTCGGTGAATCGGGTACCGGCAAGGAACTGGTGGCCCGCGCCATTCACCGCAATTCCCGCCGCCGCAATAAGGCATGTCTCTCGGTAAACTGTGCCGCCCTGGCCGAAACCCTTCTGGAGTCGGAGCTATTCGGACATGAAAAGGGTGCCTTCACAGGAGCGTACTACAAAAGACTCGGCAAATTTGAGCAGGCTAACGGCGGGACGATATTCTTGGATGAAATTGCAGATATGTCAACGATGACGCAATCAAAACTTCTTCGGGTTCTGCAGGAAAAGAAGATAGAAAGAGTTGGCGGTAATGATACTATTGATGTCGACGTTCGTATTGTCGCGGCCACCAATAAGTCGCTGGTGCAATGTATGAAGGAAGGCTCATTCCGGGTTGACCTTTTCTATCGCCTTAAAGTCGTCTCTATTTATATGCCTCCGCTGAGAGAACGCAAGGGTGATATTCCTTTGCTCGTCGATCATTTTATAGACAAATATTCTGATAAAGTTGGTAAGGAGATAAGCGGCATTTCCACCGAGGCAATTCGGATGCTATCGAAATATCCCTGGCCCGGGAATATCAGGGAGTTGGAGAATAATATCCAAACCGCCTGTGTGATGACCAAAAACGGAACTCTTCAGCCTGAAGATTTCCCGATTTATAGCGATATCGATTCAAAGATTGAGATAAATCTGGATACATTGCAGGAAGACTACATTGAGATTTTCAGTAAGATAATAGATCCGGTCCTGCCGAAGTTAATAAACAGTTCCGAGGGAAAGATTTATTATTTCCTTGAGTCGGCCCTTGAAAAAGCTCTGATTTCAGCCTGTCTGAAATATTTCGGTTCCAATCAGGTTAAAACCTCGGAGATGCTCGGCATCTCCCGCAATACCCTTCGTGATCGAATCTCCCGCTACAGCATTTACTAATCTGTCCTCAATAATTCAGGCCGACCTTCTTCAATCGATTTATTTGAATCGCGCCTTTATCTATAAAGCTCCCTGAAAACGAATCAGGCTTGTTTTCATAATTTTGTTGACAGCTATCAGCCGTTTACTTATTGATATGTAATTTTTTAAAAGAAGCAGATAATACAAAAACAAAGGTTTTATGGTACAGGAGAAAGACAATGTCTAACTTAGCCAGCCGCGGTAATTGGGGGACTAGAATCGGATTCATTATGGCCGCCACCGGCTCAGCTATCGGGCTGGGGAACATCTGGAAATTCCCATATATAACCGGTGTTTATGGAGGGGGGGCTTTTGTTTTTGTTTATCTACTCTGCGTCTTAATCGTCGGACTGCCTTTGATGATAACCGAGTTTATAATCGGCCGCCGATCACAAAAAAATCCGGTTGGAGCTTTTAGAAAATTGCATCATAAAAAAAGCCCCTGGCAGCTTACCGGCTGGCTTGGGGTGGCGTCAGGTTTTATTATTTTGTCTTTTTATTCGATCATTGCCGGTTGGGCACTGGCCTATATATTTAAGTCTATTGTTGGCTTTACCGGTTCAGCAGAGGCAATCCAGAGCGAATTTGTTGCTCTGGTTACCGATTCAGGTCAGTCTATTATGTGGCATACTATTTTTATGGGGCTAACCGTTGCAATTGTTATCGGGGGCGTCCAGGAAGGTATTGAACGCTGGTCAAAAATACTGATGCCGCTTCTTCTTGCACTATTATTGGGACTTATGTATTATGGACTGGTTTTTACTCATGGTGGTTCTGCCGCCCTGTCTTTTCTGTTTAATCCTGATTTTTCAAGCCTTTCTACCGAGGGGGTTCTGTCGGCTCTGGGGCATGCCTTCTTTACGCTCTCTCTTGGAATGGGGGCGATGATAACTTATGGAAGTTACATGAAACGTGAAGTGAATATTTTGAGAGATGCCGTTACGATTTCATTTCTGGACACGCTTATTGCCCTGATTGCCGGGGTCGCCATTTATTCAATGGTATTCAACTATGGCCTGGAACCGGCCGCCGGTCCGGGACTTATTTTCCAGACACTCCCGGTTCTGTTTGCGGAGACGGGACCGATCGTGTCAGTCGCATTTTTCGTTCTGCTCTCCTTTGCCGCTTTGACATCGGCCATCTCATTGCTGGAAGTTGTCGTATCATACTTTGTCGATGAACGCAAATGGTCGCGGGTTAAAGCTACCCTGACGCTTGGTTTTCTCATCTATCTAACCGGTTTGCTTTCGGCCATTGCAACCATAACGATTCCTTTCAGAGGGAAAGAGCAGGGCTTTCTGGATATTTTTGATTTTATCACGACCAACTACATGCTTCCTATCGGCGGACTTTTGACCTGCCTGTTCATTGCCTGGGTGATGCCCGACAAAGACAGATCCGACGAGTTCGGCTCAAGCGGCGGTTTTTATCGAACTCTTATTCTGGTGCTTAGATTCATAACGCCGGTTGCGGTCTTGATTATAATTCTGCACGGCCTGGAACTTTTGCCGTTTATGGAATATTGAGGATAACGAAGATTCCCGGGAAACCTGCTTTTTATATGTTTTATACCGTGTCAGATACCACAGCCGGCCATGCAGACGATAATGGCCGGCCTATTTTGCTTGCGGCGGAATATGATTTTATGTTGACATAATTATGATAAGACTCATATAATGGAGTAACAAAAATCATCAAATGGAGGAAAAAGTGAATAAAAAAGGATTTAGCAAGTATTACAAAATGTTAGTGGTTGCACTGCTTGTAATTAGTCCGACATCTGTTCTTGCCGATGATGCCGCCGGATTGGCAACAGGCAATTTATCAACGGCTGATGTTTGCGGATTTGGTGTTGGATATGTCGGAGGTTTTGCCGGGTTGGGCGACGATGCCACCACTATTTTTGGATCTATTACTTATGGTTTTTCGGACTATACCGATGGCCGTATAAAGTTCGGTTTTTCTGATAGGGATGCTCCTAATGCCGATCCGGTGATACTAATCGGTATTGATTTTAAATATGAGTTTATGGATTACTATGATAAAAACGGTTCGCAGCCGATGGATATGGCCCTGGGCGGATTTTTTGAATATGTGAATTATGAATATGGTGCCGTCTGGGAATTTGGCGGAAATTATATCGCCTCGATTCCTTATAGATTCGCTTCCGGTCGCAAGCTTATACCATACGGCCGGGCCAATCTCAGGCTGGAACAGATTTCAATCGATAATGCCGATAATAAATCGGATTTCCGTTTTGGCATGAATTTGGGCGTGAAATATGAATTGACCACCGAGATGAATGTCTATGGCGAACTGCAATTTGACGGTATCAC
>Ga0136651_10002343_pt1 | contig 10390 bp, 13 predicted proteins | sample Mar14236cmmetaG_FD_94867 | JGI IMG/M metagenome (GOLD analysis project Ga0136651, IMG submission 94867) | Marine hydrothermal vent microbial communities from Guaymas Basin, Gulf of California to study Microbial Dark Matter (Phase II) - Marker... ...
CTATCTTTACATTTTTGACAGGGAAATTTTGAAGGTTGGGAAAACCATTATAATAGGAAAGAAGAGTGTTGAGGTAAAGGCACTGGATGAAAATGGCATAGACAGGGTGGAGGTATTTGTTGATGGCGAGCTTAAAGCTACGCTAAAGGGAAGCTATAGCTGGATGTGGAAAGATTTTGGAAAGCATTTGCTGGAAGTTAAAGCTTATGATGGCACTGGCTACAATGCAACAGATGGTGTTGAAGCTTTCATAATAGCATAAATAGTGCAGGGGGTGGGATTCGAACCCACGAAGGACTACACCACAGGATATCCCATCTCGAACCCTTCTTTTATGAGATCTTAAGTCCTGCGCCGTTGGCCTGGCTTGGCTACCCCTGCAGCGGTATAATATTGGAGGAGGTTTATAAAAATTTATTGATGGTTGTGGCCATTGTTTGCGATACCATTTGAGGATATTTACCAAATAGAATAGTGGGCCCGCCGAGATTTGAACTCGGGTTACCAGCACCCCAAGCTGGAAGGATACCAAGCTACCCCACGGGCCCCTGAGAATTAGAGGGGAGGAAAATAAAAGCTTTATGCCTCTGCCCAAACAGCAGCTTTGTGAGCATCTCTCTCATTATTTTTCATGAGGAAAGATTCCAGTGTTTCCCTCGTGGTATATTCAGGGATGAAACCCGCTTCCTTAGCTGCTTTTTCACCACTTGCCACCCATCTGTACTTTATAAAGTCGAGGATTTGTGGAGGAAATTTCGTGAGGCGCAGATGCCAAAGCATGGAAAGAAGAGGGTAGAGGATTGCATCGGGCATTCTAACCGCTCTCTTTCCTGCCGCCTCTATAATCTCTTTCCACTTCATTGTTCCTCTGCCGACTATGTTAAAAATTCCCGGTAAATCCTTCACTGTAAAAATTTCATAGGCTCTTGCCAAATCATCTTCATGTATGAATTGCATTTCTGGATTTTTACCATCTACAAGGGGCAAGACGGGCCAGTTGAGCAGGCGGGAATAGAAATGATTAACATTTGGCCCCAAAACAAGGCATGGTCTCAAGATGGTTAATATCCCTTCATATTCCATGGAAAATCTCCTACATAGTTTTTCTATTTCTACCTTGTCTCTGTTATAATAATATGTTGGATGTCCCCTCATAGGACTATTTTCAGTGAGATATTTCGGGTTATCTGGCCATGCTCCATATACCATGGTGCTACTCGTTATTATAATTTTTTTCGCCTCTATTTCCTTCGCTACTTTCAAAACGTTTTTCGCTCCGCCAACATTTATTTCATGCATTTCTTTCTCATCGTGGATGGGATTTAAAACAAAGGCAAGATGAATTATAACATCCACATCATGCTTATCAAACAAATCTCGCAACTTTTTATCCCTTACATCCATCTGATGATATTCCAGTTTTTCAAAGCGATGTACAAATTTTCTTCGAGAAATACCGATTATTTTTTCACATTTCTCATTGTTTTCCATCCTTTCTATTATTTTTCTTCCAAAGTAACCTGCAGCCCCTGTTATCCCGATAATCATGGAAATGTGAAAATGGAGATATATTTAAGGGCTTTTTAAAGAGAATTTTAAGTTTTCAGAAAAAAATTTCAAAAAGATTATATCGGAAGCAAAATTTTCATTCGGTGATCATATGGAGTATAAAATCACTGGAAATAATCTGCAAATTGTAACTATTGAACTTAATGAAGGAGAAAAAGTATATGCAGAAGCCGGCTCAATGGTGTATATGAGCGAGAACATAAAAATGGAGGCTAAGGCGAAAGGAGGCTTACTCAAAGCAATAGGAAGAAAATTCATGGGTGAAACCTTCTTTTTAACAGAATTCACTCCCTCCGGAGGAAAGGGATTTGTAGCTTTTGCAGGCAATGCTCCGGGTACCATATATCCTATAGAGATAAAAGAGGGAAATGATTTCATTGTGCAAAAAGATGCTTTTTTGTGCGCTGAGGATGGTGTGGATTTAAGCGTAACTTTCCAGCGCCGCCTTGGCTCAATATTTTTTGGAGGAGAAGGTTTCATTCTCGAAAGGTTGGGTGGCAAAGGTATGGCATTTATTCACGCCTGTGGGGATTTTATCGAAATGGAATTAAAGGAGGGAGAAAGCATAAGGGTGGATACAGGAAGCGTTGTTGGATGGGAGGCGAGCATAGATTATGACATACAGAGGGTTAAGGGGATAAAGACGATTTTCTTTGGTGGCGAGGGTTTGTTCTTGACAACGTTGAAGGGGCCGGGCAAAATAATACTCCAGTCAATGACACTCCATAATTTAGCGGTAGCTCTCGCCCCTTTCCTGCCGCAGCAACAGCAAACTTCCGGCAGGAGCGGGGTGCTAGGCACATTCTTGGATGAAACGCTGGGTAAATAAAATCAATGCGGTGTGCTTTTGATTTCAATCTGCCATTCAGAGAGGCACGAATATTTTACAATACGAGGAGGATACATTATATGATATCCCCTTTCATTTATGAACTTCATCAATGTAGCATATGATGTTTTTAGATTCCTGTAAAACGGGATGCATGCCACCTCTCTACTGGCAACCGTTTTTCTATACTCTCTCTCATTTTCTTTTTCTGTAAAATAACATAAATCTCTCCTGCCATTCGTGAAAGGGTCATCATAAAAAACCGTGATTTTTGATATCCTTTTCCCGATATAAGGTGTTGCAAACAGTTTCATTTCCCTGCACTTCTTTACAAAGGGGTTGAAAAATAAAATTACTTCATCTCCATCCCTTATTCCGTACCTTTCTCTTAAATTCCTTTCAGCCACTATCTCCACAATATCCTTATATCTGCTTTTTTCAGGGAGAACAAGAAGAGCATTTTCTCCAAAAATATTTACTGGAAAGCATTCCACCCTTCCATATTTCTTTCCTTTCTCATAAAAACCCTCTATCCTTATTCCCCCCATTTCTTTCAAATCCCTTACCATTCTATCCCCAACAATTATATTTAGGGTGCCGGGGTAAGGGGCTATGCCCATTTTTAAGAAATGCCTTTTATATCCTTCTATTCCAACATATTTTTTCCCTTCTCCTCTGCCAGACGCAACAATTCCTTTCATTTTACAGTATTTCGTTACCCTTCAATTTTCCATATATCTTGGCTCCCAGGTCTGTTAGTTTATACCCTTCTTTACTCTCCTCTATTATTCCGTGCTCCTTTAGCTCCTCCGCAGCCTTCCTTGCTGCCTGCTCGATGAGGCGATGTTTTCTTATTATCCTATTGAGAGATGTTTCGCCAGAGGCTATTTCAATGAATAGTGCCTTTCTTATTTTATTAGATATGACAAATCCTTCTTCCTCCATTTTAATCGATAGAATATGCTATCAAATTAGATAAATTTTTTTAAATTATCACGGTTGCAGCATTTACCAATAAACATTAAAATGGGAAAAATATAACTTCTTATGAAATTCAGAGAGTTTATTGAATATTTAGATGAAAAAGGAAAACTCGTCAAAATTAAGAAGGAGGTTAGCATTGAATATGAAATTGCAACTTTAATGAAAATGCTTGATGGTAAGCCCCTTCTTTTTGAAAATGTTGCTGGCTATGATATGCCAGTAGCTGCCAATATTTGCTGCAATCGAAGTTTGCTGGCGGAAGGATTACAGATAGGTGAGAAGGAACTTATCAAAAAAATGCTCAATGCCATAGAAAATCCTGTTGAGCCAGAAGTTAAAGAAGCGGAGGGCTATAGAGAGTTGAACAGCCTGGAAGATTTGCCCATCCTGCTTCATTATCCGCAAGATGGTGGCAAGTATATTTCATCTGCAATTGTTGTTGCTAACGATGCAGAATATGGCTTAAATGCTTCCTATCACAGAATGATGGTTATTGGAGAAAATAAAGTTGTGATGCGTATTCTGCCAAGAGATTTCCATAAATATCTTGAAAGAGGATTAAAAGAATTCGCGATATGCATTGGCAATCCAATATCCGTAGCCATAGCTTCTGCCATTTCAATGCCTACAGAAGTCAATGAGCTTGCAATAGCCAATGCTTTAGAACCAACGCATTTAATTGAAATTGACAACCATAAAGTGCCAGAGTCGGAGATAATAATGATTGCAGAGATAACCGATGAGATGCATGATGAGGGACCATTTTTGGATTTAACAGAAACATTCGATATTGTCAGGAAGCAAAAAGTGGCAAAAATAAAGAAGATATATGCAAAGGAAGATGCCATTTATCATGCTTTATTGCCTGGCGGGCTGGAGCATAAAACGTTGATGGGCACGCCCAAGGAGCCAACCATATTTTATGAGGTTTCCAAAGTATGTGATGTGAAAGACGTTTATATTACGCCCGGCGGCTGCTCATGGTTGCATGGAGTTGTGAGTATCAGAAAGCGCAATGCCGATGACGGAAAGAAGGCCATAGAAGCTGCATTTAAGGGACACAAATCAATGAAGCATGTTTTTGTTGTTGATGACGACATCGATATTCATGATCCACATCAGATAGAATGGGCGATGGCCACCCGTTTCCAAGGAAGCAAAGACATGATTATAAAGCAGGAGAAAGGCTCATCGCTGGATCCATCTGCTGACCCTGTAACGAGGGAGACAACAAAGATAGGCTTCGATTTAACCATACCATGGGACAAGGAAAAAGAGAACTTCAAGAAACCTGGTTTGCCGATGAAGCTAAACTTAGATGACTATCTATAGGCATTTTTATGTTAAGTCTCATGCAAAAACATCGCCTTCAATTAATTTAAAAGATTTGCCAGGCTCAGCGGGCAGGCTGGATGTTATAGCAAGATGCATCAATGCTGCATTCTGGCTCTCCTATGGAATAAGGAGGAATGTTGTATTCCACACAATTTTGCATGGAGAGCCAAATCCACCCGTCTATATAAGAATGGAAGGAGAAAAACTCAGAAAAGTTTCTCCGGATGAAAGAAACATTGCAATATTCATTAAAAAGGCGTTAGAAAGAATGAGAGAGGAGGAAATAGAAAGCACACCTGGAATATTTGTAAGCAAGAAAAATTTTCAGCAGCTCTTGGAGGAAAATAAAGATAAGGATTTTTATATTTTGGATGAGAAAGGAGAAAGCATTGAAAAGATAGAAATAAGCAGCAAACCCTTCTTCTTTTTAGGAGATTATATGGATTTGGAAAAGGAGGAAAAAGAGATGCTGTATGAATATGGCGCTCAGCCAATATCCATAGGAGAAAAATCTTATTTGAGTAGCCATTGCATTGTAATCATAAACTGGTGGCTCGACAGAAAAGGATTTTAGTTGTTATTTGATTATTGCTATGAAATGGCTTGCCATCCTGCTTCTTTTCGCCCTTTCCAATCCAATTGCAGCAATTTGGATAATATTGCAAATTAAGAAATGTTTATTTAGCCCTCTCATATATCTGTGAGCAAAATGAACTACCTTCTACTGCTCCTTACCGCCCTGCTTGCCTTTGCATATGGGATGCTTTTTGCCTTCTGGCTCATTTTTGCAAGAACTGCCAGCAGATTGGCGAGTTTGTTGTCCAGTGTTACAGGAAAAGAAGTAACGCTAGAAGAGGTTTATCAGACATTAAAGAACATAATAGATAAGGCTTATGAGGAGATGAAAAGGGAGGAAAATGAAAATACAAAAAATAATAAATGAGGCGTATGACCAGATATACAAAATAAGACACAATCTTGCCTATCTTTACAAATTCCTGGTCTTCATCACTCCATTCCTTACCGTAGCCTTTTACTTTGCCTTCATTTTCGATTATCTCCCGCCAGATGCAGCGGCAAAATATGGGGCGCTTACCCTTGCCTATTTCTTTCCGCCTGCGGGGAAGGAATCTGTGATACCTCTAATGCTCACTGAAAATAGCCTTGGTCCAGCACTCCCTGCATGGGTTGTTGGAAGCACTATCGTGATTATGGATGCAATAAGTTCTGCAATTCTCGCCTATAACTGGTGGTTTGCTGAGCTGATTATTTTCCATATTCCTTTTCTGGATAGAGGATACAAGTGGTTGCAAAGAAAAGCGGAGAAGTTTAAAAAGAAGAAACTCCTTACAGTGAGTCTTCTTCTCTTCATGATTATACCTTTTCAGGGAACAGGCGGGATAAGTACAACAATCATAGCTCGTTTGCTTGGAGTAAAGGCAAGGAAAACCGTATTAATTGTAATAACTGGTTCAATAATAACAACAACCATATGGATTCTGTGGTGGCTTGGCTTCCTAAATTTTCTGCAGAGCATATTTTGAAGGCTATAATTTTATACCTTTTATGCATATCATTTTATGAAAGCACTTGTCACGGGAGGTGCAGGTTTTATAGGAAGCCATCTTATCGATGCTTTACTTTCCAGGGGTTATGAAGTTTCATGCATAGATAATTTTTCCTCCGGAAAAAGAGAGTTTATAGAACACAATCTCGAAAGAATAGAACTCTATGAAGGAGATTTATTGAGGCAGCAAGATATTTCGAAAGCCATCGATGGATGTGATGTGGTTTTTCATCTCGCTGCCAATCCTGATGTCAGAATAGGAGCAATAAACACAAGAACCCATGTTGATAACGGCATACTCGCCACCTATAATTTACTGGAAGAAATGAGAAAGAAAAGCATAAACAAAATTATTTTCACCTCTTCATCCACGGTATATGGTGAGGCAAGCATTATCCCTACTCCCGAAAATTATGGTCCGCTCATTCCAATCTCATTATATGGGGCAGCAAAACTGGCGGCAGAGGCTTTAATCTCCTCATACTGCCACACATTTGATATGGAGGCAATAATTTACAGATTTGCAAATGTTGTTGGGCCAAGAAGCACTCACGGCGTGATATATGACTTCATAAAAAAGCTTAGAAAAAATCCTCAAGAGCTGGAAATACTTGGTGATGGAAAACAGAGGAAATCATATCTATATGTGGATGATTGCATCGATGCTATGCTTTTCGGCATGGAAAAAGCGAAGGAGAAGGTGGAAATATTCAATATTGGCTCTGAGGATTGGGTGGAGGTAAAAGAGATAGCAGATATAGTGAGTGAGGAAATGGGATTGAAGCCAGAATACAGATTTACTGGAGGAATAGATGGTAGAGGATGGAAAGGAGATGTAAAATTTATGCGCCTCGATATAAGCAAACTCAAGAATATGGGATGGAAACCAAAGCATAGTAGCAGGGAAGCAATTCGTCTTACAGCAAAATGGCTTATTGACGAGTTAAAGTGAGTCCGATTTTTTCTCGTCTTTTTTATCCTCTTGTAAAATATTGAATATATTGTATGTCTCCATGCCTATTAATAAATATCCTGGGAGAAGAATGAGCAAGAAAAAGCCGATTTTTGTGTGTATAAAATAGGATAGGTATCCGAGACGAGGTATTTTTGCATATATAGCATGCCCAAATATTTTGGCATTTGGAACTCTTCCAACTAAAGCATTCTGTGGAACCAAGAAAGTAACATTATTTTCATTTGCATCCCCTTTTGTTCTAAAAAATGTTTTATTATCTTGATGCAAAACTTCTATGCATCTGTGAGTAATCGTAATCTTTCTATCATTTGAATAGAAGGTAATTATTTCTCCTGCTTTTATTTTATCAGCATCTACCTTAGAAATATATAGAACATCTCCTGTTTTCAAAACCGGTTCCATAGAACCTGAGGTTACAACATACCAGTGTGAAGAACTATCGATAATGGGAAGAAGAACAAAAGATAAAATGAAAAGTATAGCTGTTACAACAAGCAATATGTTGAGGATGTTATTCCTATACATTTTTTTCACCATTGCTACTCCAAAAATAAAAAAAGAGGGAAAGATTTGTTACACATCTGTATCATCATATGTTATGAGATTGTGTTCAAATAGATATTCGGTAGGGGACCATCCTATTATCTTGTGATTTACAGCATCATAATCGCTCGATGGAACAAGCCATATTTTGGCGCCGCTCGGATAGTTGGCATCGCTCGTATGCGGAAGATCCATGTTTATTTCAACAGAGCCTGTTGTTGGATGGATCATACCTGTTGCATCAGTTGTAAAGGTGCCAAGAAGTGCTCCAGGATGATCACCTGGATAGGGATCTGCGTAATAAATTAGGCTGTAGCTGGTATTTGATTGCAGACAGTGGGCCACAAGCTCATAATCGAAAGTAGAGCCAGATGGATTATATGAAAGTAGAGCCCATATACCATCATTATAAACTATGTTGAAGTTTTCATCTTTATTTTCTAATCTCAGCAGGATGTTATTTGGAGAAGGCGAATTCACTTGAGTAGCCAGAAACTCCTCTGTAAATTCGCAAATATCTCCCTGGGCCCAATTTGTGACATCAGCCTGCATATGAAAGCTTTGGTTTACAATTATATCTACCGAGGATGGCAAATCAAAACCAAGAGAGATCCATGCACATTCTATCCAACCAAATTTTATATGGTCTTCTGGATAAAATATGATTGTATATTCATCGTCTGCGATCCTTCCATCTCCATTTTTGTCCCAACCAATCTTTAAATCATATGTTATATAGTTTTCAATATCCCATTTCCCATTGGCTGCTGTCCCCATTAAACTTTCTTCTTCAATTTCTGGTTCTGTCTGAACTCCTTGACTGCTTGTTATATTTTTTATATGCATCCATAAGTCGGCATGATTACCGTATATATGGAGTATCTTCTCCACATAGAAGATTCTACATGGCTTCATATCTTCAATAGTAACGATCGCTTCTTCAATTGGATTATTGCCATTTACACTAAGGTCTATTATCCCTGCTACAAATGTGTTTTCTTTACTCGTTTCTGTATCACTGAAAAAGGAGTTTGTCCCTATGCCCGTTACCCCCGCGATTACTGCAATTACGATAATACTCCCTAATATACTCCTTATTCTTTTGTCCATTATCTCACTCTAGCTTGGTGGCTGGGGATTTGGATTATTTGCTATCTGCTCTACATAAAACTCTATGCCGAATGAAAAAGAGTCACTCTGAACAATATTCCCTGTATTGAAAGGAAGTTGCCACGCAATTCCAAAATAGTATGTTACGCACGCTTTTAATTCATAGGGTCCTAACCAGTTGCATTCATAACGTGCTAAATCGGCTGCAGTTCCCTTAAAAACTATTTCTTCAGTGTCCTGTAAAATGTTGTCTCCTTCGCCTTCATCATTTGTTCCGGGAATTCTATCTTCTCCCCAATCTCTCCATATCATAAACTGTAGATATTTGTTCATTTCTCCTTCATCCGTTGTATTATCTCCCGCTGCTATTTCTGGCTCCATCAATCCATTTTCATCATTTTTCACGTCAATTAAATGTAACCATCCCCATGCATCATTATCATATACATGTATGCTAATTGTCGCTTCTCCGTGATCTCCAGGCTTTATATCATCCCAGTTAAAGAATTTATCTTCTCCGGCAATCAAGTCCTTTTCATCAAAATATATGGAGCCTTTCTCGTTGCCAGCTGCATCATACCATTTGCTATTGCAATCTATTTTTAGATCTATTGTTCCTGCTGTAAATGTATTGCCCGTGCTTACTTCTAAATCGCTAAAAAAAGATTTTGTTCCTACCGTCAGCATAGCAGTTACCATCGCTATTACCAAAATACTTCCCAATATACTTTTTATTTTTCTATTCATTTTTCACCTCTTTCTCGCCCCTTGGGTAGGCAATTTTTAAATTCCGCCCAAGCCGTTGATGATGACATATTGGGGGTGCATGAAAAAAACTTGTGAATGACACATACCAATTGGAGATACGCAATTTTTAAATATAGAAGGCTAAAGAGAATTCAAATCAAAATTTCTCTGAGTTTATTTACCTTTGATATAAGTTCCATACCTTTCATAGTGGTAAAAAATATTCCTTCCCTTCCTTTTCTTCTCCATTGGAGATAGCCATTTTTAATTGCATACCATATATATTTTTTAATTGTTACCGAATTAAGATTCGCTCTATATAGAATATGGCTTTTCTTTGCTCCTCCTGCGGAACACTCTAGTATTTTTGTTAAGATTGATAATGCATCTCTTTTCTTACAGAGATGATCAAAATCATCTGATAAATCTTTTACATTGGAAATCCATGAAGCAAAATGGATATAGGAGGAAAATCGATTTCCTAATTCATTAATGTTATCTTCACCTTTTACAATATAATCGATCACTCCTTTCTTAAAAGCATCCGCAGCTATTTTTTCATTTCCATTTCCTGTTATCATAACAATAGGGGCTGTAATCCCTTTCCCTCTTATTTTATCCATTAAATCGAGTCCGCATATATCTGGAAGAAAAAAATCTATCAATATGAGATGTATCTCCTCTCTTTCAATTATTTTAATAGCATCCTTTCCATTAGATGCCCAGATAA
>Ga0136651_10002344_pt1 | contig 10390 bp, 7 predicted proteins | sample Mar14236cmmetaG_FD_94867 | JGI IMG/M metagenome (GOLD analysis project Ga0136651, IMG submission 94867) | Marine hydrothermal vent microbial communities from Guaymas Basin, Gulf of California to study Microbial Dark Matter (Phase II) - Marker... ...
ATGGAGAATGGCGATACGGGGCACAGCCAACGGGTGAGTCTCCACTTCGGGCATTTTTTTGACCGCTTGGGCCACCAACCCTAGCCTCGTCACGGCCTTTTTCACCAGCCGGGCAGTTTCCGGAGGATTGCCCTCACCCGCTAATAAAATTTAGGATAAATTTTGGGAAGATTATCTCAGAATAAATAAGCAATTGATCCTCTCAATGGTTAATGTAGAATACACATGGAGTTAACAGCATCTAGCAACCTTTGGGACAAAGCTAAAGATTAAATTTGACAAGGGGACTAGAGTTATAGTTGTTTTCCCAATTAAATTAAATATTAAGGTAAAAAGGTCCGCAGAAAGGGTTCCGTGAAAAAAACGTACCCTGAGAAGATTATTCCCTTTATATAAAAGACACTTAGGATAAGAAATTTCTTCCAAAAATTTTCATACTTTTATTGTTTTCTCTGACTAAATTTTGGGGTAGAAAAAGTGAAGTGCATGTCAGTGAAGATTGGGTTTTTTCTGAAAAGTATTAGATATTTTCTAGTATAAGGGAGGATTGAAGCACAAGGAAAGTAAAGATCAGATTTCTTTCATAATGGTAACAATAAACATTGGAGGTTGTGATGGGATTTACAAGGTGGGGTTATTATTTCTATGGTCCTTTTTCTGACCTGGATGAATTAAGTGATACCCCTGGAGTATATGTTCTTTTGTGCGAAATCGGCAAAAATATTCTTGATGTAGGAGAATCTGAAAATGTACGAGCCCGTGTAAAAAATCATGAAAGATCAGATTGTTGGAGAGAAAATTGTTTTGGTGCAATAATCTATTCTGTCACTTATATTTTGGATGAAGAGGAGAGAAGAGAATTGGAAAAAAGAATCAGAGAATCTGAAAGGGTAGCTTGCGGGGAGAGATAAAATATTCCTATCGGGAATAGCCCAGGTATAAATAATGTAAGAAAACTGATAAGGAGGGTTTCAAGGTGTGATTACCCAGTTATAATAAGGGGAGAAACAAGAGTGGGCAAAACCTTAACAGCGAGAATTATTCATTTGGCCAGTTTTCGGAAAGATAGGACTTTTTTCATTTAGGGTGTAGCAATATTCCCTCAGAGTTATTTGAAAGTGAGCTATTTGGTCATGAGAAAGGCGCCTTTACTGAGGCAATAGAGAGGAAAAAAGGCAAAGTTGAGCTTGCAGAGGGTGGTACTCTCTTATTAGATAAAAGAAGAAAAAGGAAGTAGGCCGGTAGTCAAGACCATTATAACAGTGGCTTTGGTGAGCCTGGTTCAAGGGCTGAGAACAAAGGGGATGATGCCTCGGCCCCTTAAGCGCTTCATAATTTTCGCCTTAGTGATTTTTGATATTTTTTGTTTCTATCTAATTGACTGTTTTACTTTAATCCGTTAGCGAACTTCTTTGGGCAGGATGACATTTATAGAAAATTGAGATAAAATATGAAATCTAATATATTACAATGCAAATAATGAACAGTTGCCCTTTTTTGGTTTACTTTTGGATTTATTTTATTATTGTTCGTTGTGGTGGCCATGATGAAGTAGTAAATCATTTAAAAATTAATAGCTATTCTCTTTTTAGATTTCGACCTTGAATAATTAATACCTGAGTAACAGAAAGATTATCGGCTAGAATAAATAAAAGTAAAAAGGAAGGCAACCGAAAAAAGATTCATTATCATCTGAAAACAAACTCCAACTAGCAAAGAAGGTGACTTGAAAAAAGAGAAGACTCAAAATAATCAATTCAGCCAAATTGATTGGGTTCATAAGTTAACCAGAGTATTTGTTCAATCAAAATCATTAAAAAACGCTTTCCCTTCAACGCTCCAAGTGTTGGGCCAGGCCACAGATGCTGATTCAATTTTCTTATTCCTTCTTCAGAAAAAGAAGGAAAAACTTATTGATTATCCAGAAAATTATTTAAGGTATTCTTTCCCAGGAGAAAGCTCTAAAGTTAGAAATTTGCTTAAGAAATTAGCTCAGAGAGCTATAAATGATGGAGAAGTTATTTGCTCCGCAGACCCTCAAGCTCATCATCAACAACTGTTAAAAAAACTTAACTCAATGGGACTGTTGAACATAGCTGTATTTCCATGGGGCAGTGTAGAGAGTAATCAAGGTGCCCTTATCTTTTCATGGAGAGAAGGAATCGATTTAGCTAAAAAATTTCCCCTGATTAAAACTTTAACCGAGAGATTTTTTCTTGCCCTAAAGACTTATGAAGCATTTGTCGTGCAAAATAAAAATCAGGAAGCTGATCTTTTTCATAGAATCAGGAAATTATATTTTATATACGATTTTACTTATATGCTCAGCAAATCGAAAAATCTAAGTAAAACTCTTCAGGAGGGATTACAGCGCATTGTTGATCTAATTCCCGCTGAATTAGCCACTATTCACTTGTGGGATAACAAGGAGAAGAAATTTCACTGTGTGGCCAGTTACAGAATAAATCATTTTCCTCAAGTAGAGGGAAAAATTGTGAAATATCTTTTAAACAAAGTTGTCACTCAAGATGACCTATTAATTATTCCCAACATCAAGAATAATTCGTCTTTTTCTCAATTTTCTCACTTGAAATCTCTGAAAACTTATATAGGCTGGCCTCTTAAAGCTAGTGGAAGCGTGGTTGGAGTTTTTAGTTTTTTTGAAAGTTCTCAAAAATCAATTTCAGCCGAAGACATTTCTTTTCTGAGCACAATTGTTGATTATCTGGCTATCGCCGTAGAGAACGAACGACTTTATCGCCAGGCCCAACAGGCCACTATAGAGAAAGAGCGGCATCGTTTGGCTCGGGAGCTTCATGATGGTCTATCTCAATCACTTTACAGTTTGCAGCTTTTTACGGCTACTGCTCAAGAATATCTCAAACTGAATGAGAAAGAAAAGTTAAAAGTAGTTCTGGAAGAAATAAAAAAGATAGCTAACCAGTGTCTTAAGGAAATGCGTTTAATGGTTTATCATCTCCGGCCTGGACCTCTCCTAGGTAAAAATTTAACTGAAGTTTTGCAGCAAAGATTGGAGGAAGTAGAAAAACGGGCGGGAATAAGGACGAAGCTTTGGATTGCCCCTTCTTTCCACTTGCCCGAATCTCTGGTTCCCGATCTCTACCGGATTATTGAGGAAGCATTGAATAATTCTCTTCGACATGCAGGTGCCTCTTCAGTAGAAGTGATTTTAGATAAGAAAGGCCCCAACTTCATCGTAGAAATCAAAGATAATGGCCACGGTTTTGACCCACTTCTAGTAAAAGAAGGCGGACAAGGATTAATAAATATGAGAAAAAGAGCTGATGAGTTGGGAGGGGATCTGAAGATTATATCTTCTCCAGGAAAGGGCACCACTGTTCGAATTAGACTTAAATAAAAGAGAGATTAGACCATGAAGAAGCAGAAGAAAGTTAGGTTATTGATTGCTGATGACCACGAGATTGTTCGTAAAGGATTACGAGTCCTTTTGGAAACTAGCACCGAAGTTGAAGTGGTCGGAGAAGCGGTGAATGGGAGAGAAGCTCTCTCTAAAGCAGCTCAATACCGGCCAGATCTAATTCTCCTGGATTTAGTCATGCCTGGTAAAGATGGTTTAGAGGTAATAAAAGAGATAAAAAATAATTTTCCTTCGGTTAAAATATTGGTTTTAACTAGCTACAGTGAAGAAGAGAAACTGGCTCAGGCCCTCAAAGAGGGAGTTTTGGGTTATCTTCTAAAAGATTCCTCTCCCGAGGAGCTCTTGGAGGCAATTAAAGAGGTGAGCCAAGGAAAGACTCACCTTTCTCCTGAACTGGCTTTCAGAGTAGTTCGATTGCTGTATGGTAAGACCACCCCTTTATCTAATAGCGAATTTTTAACCAAACGCGAGCTGGAAGTGCTTAACCTACTGGCCCAAGGTCTCTCCGATCGGGAGATTGCTCAGAGACTATTTATTAGTCCGCGGACAGTAGGAACCCATGTTAGCAACATCTTGACAAAACTGGGAGTAAAAAATCGAACTCAAGCGGTTTTACTGGCCCAAGAAAAAGGATTAGTCAAGAAAAAAAGCTGAAAATCTTTTTATCTGCGTAATTTTACCTAGTTAATAATTTTAGTTAAAACTATGATTTTTCCCGATGTTTTTAAGAGACTAAATCATTTATCTTTAATATCTCTAACACTTTCCGATGACAGCCAAAATGAAGGCAATTCGAGTTTTGCTTATCGAGGATAACCCTAATGATGTCCTTCAGTTTCGACTTTATTTGAAGGAATCAGGAGAAATTAAAGTTCGCTTTTCTCAATCAGAAAGCTTGGCCAAGGCCAAAGAAATTCTGAAGAATGAAGTCATAGATGTAATTATTACTGACCTTAATTTGCCTGATAGTCAAGGATTAGACATTCTGAAAAGTTTAAGATCAGTTGCCTCTCATATTCCTATAGTTGTCTTGACTGAAAGGGATGATCAAGATTTAGGGATGGAAGCGGTTAAATTGGGGGCTCACGACTTATTGGTTAAAGGCAAGGTTCCAGGCCAAGCGTTGGTTAGAGTTCTCCGTTATGCCATCGAACGTCATAACGTGTTCAAGAAATTACAAAAAAGTGAAGCCCGCTTCAAGTACTTAATTGAAAAAAATCCCGATGGGGTGATTATTGTTGATGGAGAAGAAGGGGAGATTCTCTATGCTAATCCAGCCGCCAAGGACCTTTTTGGCTCTCCTCTTGAAAAATTAAAAGGAACGAACGTTGGGATTCCTGTCGTTAAAGATAAAACCAGTGTAGTTGAAATCTTATCCTTAAAAGGAAAACAATCAGTAGTCGAGATGTTCCCAGCGGAAATAGAATGGGAGGAAAAAAAAGCTTGTCTTATCTCCTTCCATGACATAACTGAACGCTATAATTTGGCTGAAAAACTCAAAGAAAATGAACGTCGTTACCGGAGCTTGGTCGAAAATGTCCCGATCGGCCTTTTCTCCACTACGCCAGAGGGAAGATTTCTCGATGCCAATCCTGCCTTGGCCGCAATTTTGGGGGTTTCAGATGTAACTACCCTTCTTCAGAAGAATGCCCAAGAATTTTATTTATCTCCCCAAGATAGGGAAGAATGGCGAAAAATTTTAGACGCTAAGGGAGAACTTAAGAATTATGAAATTCCAGGTCGGCGGGTAGACGGAAAAGTTGTCTGGATAAGAAAGCATACTCAGGCGATTAAGGATGATCAAGGTCGTATAATTCGGTATGAAGGAGCGATAAGAGAGATTACCGAGGAGAGAAGAATCAGGCAGGAGTTGGAGACTGAGCTTCAAATTAAAAATGCTTTTTCTGACATTTCAGCTTCTTTTCTTGCCCCTGAAACGGATGTCAATTTAATTGCCCAACTTGTGCTCAGGCATGCTAAGGACTTGACCCATAGTCCTCATGGTTATGTTGGTCAAGTTGAACCTGAAACAGGGGATCTTATTGGTTTAGCTCTCACAAATATGATGGAGAATGATGGCCAGGGCAAGGAGGAAGCAGGACCAGTTCGATTTCCCAAACAAGCTGATGGCTACCCTGGCCTTTGGGGACACTCTTTAAACACTAAAAAAGCTCATTTCAACAATGATCCTTCCCGCCACCAGGCATTTAAAAATCTCCCTGGCCATATTCCTATCAGGCGTTTCATGGCAGCACCTGCTCTAGTCGGCGAAAAAATCGTGGGGCAAGTTGCGGTGGTTAATGCTGAAGAGGATTACACCAAAAGAGACCTTGAGGTTTTAGAACGATTAGCTGAATTTTTAGCTATTGCTCTCGACAAAAAATCGGCCGAAAAGAAAATTGGTGCACAATTAGCAAGTTTGAGAGCTTTGTATGAGGGAGCGAGGCAGCTGTCACAAAGCCTGGACCCTGAGCGAATAGCTCAGGAATCAGTTGAATTGGCGGTTGAAAAGTTTGGCGTTAAACTGGCTTGGCTTGGTTTGGCTCGACCCGATGGTCAGATGGAAGTCGTGTCCTTTTATCCCCGGGAAATTTCTTATCCTCAAGAAATAAAAGTTCGCTGGGATGATACAGAGAAAGGTCAAGGTCCGACGGGCCGGGCCTTTCGCCAAAAGAAGCCTGTGGTGGCCGAGACTTTAGAAATTGAATCCAGCTTTAAACCATGGAGAAAAAAAGCCTTATCATCGGGTTTTCGCTCCAGTGTAGCTTTTCCCTTAATCAGCCGACGTGAAGCTTTTGGGACACTTAATGTCTACAGTGATTCTCCCCGCTTCTTTACCCAAGAACGCTTAGCTAGTCTTCAAGCCTTTTCTCACCTGGCTTCTGCTTCGCTAGAGAATGCCCGCCTTTTCCAGGAGGCTTCCCAACGACTTCGCCAGTTACAAGCTTTAAGGAACGTCGATTTGGCCATCACTTCTAGTCTCGATCCCAACCTTACCTTAAAAATCCTTCTGGATGAGGTTATTACAAACCTTGAGATTTGGGCAGCAAGTGTATTTTTGCTTAATCCAATGACGTTAGCCCTTGAATTTGCCGCGGGTCGGGGTTTTCGAACCAAGCAGGTTGAAAAACTCCGCTTTGTGATGGGCAGAGGATTGGTGGGACAGGCAGTTTGGGATCGAAAATCTATTTGGATTTCCTCTTTAGAAGAACTTGACCAAGCCGAGCCGGAATTGAAAAAATTAATCCAAGAAGAGGGTTTTAAAATTTTTAGTGTTCATACTTTGGTTTCCAAAAATCGAGTGCTGGGAATTTTAACTACCTTCCACCAGAAAGAGTTTAAACCCACCGACGAGTTCCAAAGATTTATAAACGCTTTAACTGGCCAGGCAGCTATTGCTATCGAGAACGCCCAGCTTTTCCAGGATTTAGAGAAATCAAACATGGAATTGCGCCTGGCTTATGACGCGACTATCGAGGGTTGGTCGAGAGCTATGGATATCCGGGATAAGGAAACCGAAGGCCATACCCAGAGAGTGACCGAGATGACAGTTGATATTGCTCGAGAAATGGGCATGAGTGAAGAGGAATTAGTTTATGTGCGTTGGGGAGCTCTTCTTCATGACATGGGCAAACTAGGTGTCCCTGATAATATTCTTCTCAAGCCGGGTAAACTTACTCCTGAAGAATGGAAAGTAATGAAGCAACATCCAAAGTTGGCTTATGAGATGTTCTTCCACATCAAGTACCTGAGGCCAGCGTTGTCTATTCCCTATTGTCATCACGAAAAATGGGATGGCACAGGTTACCCCCGTGGTATTAAAGGAGAGCAAATTCCGCTAGAAGCACGCATTTTCGCTGTGGTTGATGTCTACGATGCCTTGACCAGTGATCGTCCTTACCGCAAAGCGTGGTCAAAGAGGAAAGCCCTTTCTTATTTAAAAGAACAAGCTGGGAAAAGTTTTGACCCCAAAGTGGTCGAGGTTTTTATGAGTAAATACGGGAGAAAAAGAGGAGAGTTGCCTAAGGAAAAAGATGAAGAGAAAAAAGGTCTTCCTCCTTCCAGAAAAAGACTAATTTGATTTAAAATATCCTATCTGAGGAGTTGACTATCGGCCAGGTAAGGATAAAAAAGAAGGTCATCTTGGAAAGTAGATTTTTATTTATCTAAGAGAGCAAGCAAATAAACACACTTTTTTCCAGAGCTTTTAAGAGTTCGGGGAGAGAAATGTTAATTTGCTTAAGGATAAGTAAGTGTAAGGAGCAAGCAGAAGAAGGTGTTCGGATGTTAAGAAAAATGATTAAAGAGATAAACCAGGAACTTGAAAAATCATTATGGATTCGTCTTTTTCCTGTTGTTTTGATCTGGATAGGGGTAATAGTGGTGATATCTTTCCCCTTTAATTCCTCATTAAAAGTAGACGTGATTAAAGGATTTTATTTTTTCCTGGCTGTTTTTTTAGTGTTCTTCATAAGCGAGTTGAGGGTACCCGGGTTTATCTTAGGGTGGTTGCTTTTAATGGGAGGCCTCTTGGCCGATTTTCTGGGCGATATAAAGACAGAATTAGAGGCAGTGAGCCGTTATGGAGAATTAACTCTGCTGAGCGCTGGTTTAATCGTTCTGGCGATTCGGATCCGGCTGACCATCGTCAAGTTACGTCGAAGTGAAGAGAGAGCTCAATCTCTTCTTCGTCGTGATCCCCTTACTGGGGTCTACAACCGGTATGTGTTAGATGAGATTTTGAACCAGGAGGTTAAGCGTTCCCGCCGTTATGGTCATAAAATCGGCATTATCATTATTGATATAGACAATTTCAAAAAAATTAACGATAAATTTGGGCATTTAATGGGGGATAAAACCTTAAAAATGGTCGCCGATTTTTTAAAGAAAAATGTGCGCGAAACAGATTTTGTCGTTCGTTATGGCGGCGATGAATTTTTAATTATTCAGCTTGAAATAACAAGTGAGTCAGATGTGGCCGCAACAATCGAGAGGATTAAAAAGAAATTAAAGGAGTTGAATGAGAGTAGCCTTGAGTTTCCTCTTGTTCTCAGTTTAAGTTTAGGGGGAGTTTGCTGGAATCCTCGAGAAAAGTCAGATATAGAAGAAGTCTTTAATATTGCTGATAAACGATTATATAAAGAAAAAAGACAAAAAAATATTTATCAGCGGCCCCAACGGCTTTCCAAAATATATTATGTGAAAAAATCTTTATAGATTTGAAGAACGAGAGGGTAGTTAATTAAACGAGAAAAAAAGAATTTATTATTTAGATTATTAACTTATCATGCGCTATTAATTAATTTTAAATTATTAATATTTTGGTGGCAATTGAATAGACTGTTGTTAATTTTATACTCCAAATGAGAAAACAGATAGCCGGAGAAAAAAATTTATTGAATGACAAAGTAAATAAGTTTGACTTTATACAATTAAATGTTTAAAGTTAAGGCGTGACCCAAGGGCTAAGGAGGAATAAAAAGAGGTGAAAAATTGAAAGGATATTATTAGCTATAAGGAAAGTGAAGTAAATGTTTCTAAGAAATTAGTCTTATTTCTCTCAAGCGGGTAAGATTTCTGAAAAAAGATACAGTAAGGCAAAGGAAAAGTTGTTTTTCTTTCTTTCTTAACAAAAAACAGCCACTTATTTTCTTTCGGCTATAAAAAGGAGATTTGCCAATTAAGTTATTATCAGTCTGTGTTTTGATGTCGGTGGGGCGTTTTTATCAGATTCTTTTTTCTTTAATTAATTCGCTTCCAGTGAAAAATAAAATCTATCGGTATGGTCGCGTTTTAACCTTCCTGGATGATATCGGTAACAGAAAACCTAAATTAATATTAATCGATGAAGATATTGTAGAAAATATGGAAAATTTATTGAGAGATATAAAAAAGATTGTTCCTCGTGTTCCAATTATTATCTTCCAGAATCCGGAGAGCGAAAAGGAAATCAGCGGATTAAGTAAAAGGCATAAAATCTTGTCCAAAGAAGCGTCTCTTAATAAAATTTTGAAGACGATAGAGAAAGCAATTAAGTAATATCTTTGTTTGCCTCAAAGTTTGAGTGTTTTCTACTCCTGAGCATTGGTATTTCTTACTTTCCAGGCTAAAAGAGCCTAATCCTGAATAGAACCAGGAAACGGAGCCACCCATTAGAAGGCGATGGTCAAATGTGAAAATTTAAATCTCTTCTTCTTAACTAACTAACTAACTAACTAACTAACACTTTTTTCTCCTTTAATAGCTTCCATCACCACTTGAAATTTAAAATGAGCGGAGTAGCGTTTCTTTCGTTTTGCAGACATCATCAGCCTCCTTCAGGGCTCTCACTACCCTCTGATGAAGCCTATTATAACATTTAAACACTAGCATTACTGGTGGTACAAATTTTGGAGGGCAGTTCAGTTCACATATAATTATTTTTCCTTCTGATTATCTGTGCGACTTTGCCATTTCAATAGAAATAATAGACTTGGAAAAAGGCGAGAATATATTGTTCTGCTCTACTGGTGAAAAGAGAAAGGCAAAACCCGAAAAACTGATTAGACAAATATTTAATAACTGCTGGGAAATAAAGTAAATGAGGCCTCTTCTGGGAATAGGAAAGTATTGACTGGCTAAAGAAAGTTATAGAAGACGGTAGAATATTTTTTGTCGAGAATATTCAACAACGATATGGTGTCTAACACCAGAATTTTACAGTAACTCCCTCTCCTTCAACACCCCATTCCTTCTTCTCCTTTTTGCCACTCAACTCTAACATCTGATATAAACTCTGACATCAAGAAGTGGTAATTTATGTCAATAAATTGACGTAATGTGAAAAGTTAGTATGAGCGTGTCCTGCAGAGCTAGTTTAATTATTTCTGTTACTTAACTACAGGTGGTCGAAGTTTAGAGCGGCGTTGAAGATGAGCATGTAACTTCCCTGGGTTTGGTGACGCCACATCGGGTTGATGGCGAAGAGAAGCACATGGCCTTTCCCCACGG
>Ga0136651_10002345_pt1 | contig 10387 bp, 9 predicted proteins | sample Mar14236cmmetaG_FD_94867 | JGI IMG/M metagenome (GOLD analysis project Ga0136651, IMG submission 94867) | Marine hydrothermal vent microbial communities from Guaymas Basin, Gulf of California to study Microbial Dark Matter (Phase II) - Marker... ...
ACCTTCGAGCACTTTCTGGCGTCAGCGATCGGGACATATCCGGTGCTGGAAGCTGCGGCAGCGGCAGGATCGGAAGCCGGATCGAGATCAGAGGGCAGCGTCGGCGCGCTGATACACGCGGCAGCAAGAGAGTCCTTGCAGTGGCAGCGCGGCGGGAACACCCATTTCGGCGCGTTCGTTCTCTTAATCCCGCTTTTGATGGCTACGGGCGGCAGCCGCCCGGTCTCGGAGATTGTGGAGACTACCACCGCTGATGACGCAGTTGAATTTTACCGCGCATTCGCGATTGCGGATGTCCGTACCGACTCTGTTCCTGACTTTGATCTCGAAGAATCGGACTCTATTGTCAGGATTCGTGGCGAAGAGATCAGGCTCATCGATCTGATGCGACTCTCTGCCGATCGTGATCTGATCGCAAACGAGTGGGCGACCGGGTTTCTGCGGACCATGCGGTGCGCGGATCTGATCGCAAAACGGGCGGAGGGGATGACGATCAACGACGCAATCGTGTGCACGTTTATGCAGATTCTTGCGGAGACCCCGGACACGTTCATCCGGACAAAATTCGGAAGGAAGAAGGCAATAGAGGTCAGCAGGGGCGCGTACGAGATTGTTTCGGGTAGCAGTGATCTGGAATCGATAATATCCGGAGTTCACGAATTCGATGAGCGATTGATCCGGGAGAAGGTGAATCCGGGGTCAACCGCTGATATCATAATCGGCGGGCTATTTCTTGCGCTTGTCCGGGGGCTTGTGGTTTAGTGTTGGTGCAGTAGTATATTGGTGGCACCCGGGTTCACACCACAATCGGCGCGCCATACGTCAGATCACCGAGTTCGACCACCTTTTGCCACAACTCCTGGCAATCGCACTCAATATACAGGTCGTCGACATCCTGTGAGAGCGAGAACCTGTCAATCGCGCCCGCCGCATCCCTATCGCACCGCCCGCAGTTGTGCGGTCCGCGTTTCCCGCCTGCTCCGACCGGATCAGACGTTATTATCAGGTCAGGATCCTCCGCTTTCGCACGCCGCAGCACGTCAATCGCGCTCCACAACCATGGCGGGCGGTAATCGCCGCGTCTGTAAAGTTTCTCCAGAACCGTCCCTTTCTGGACGTTGCAGAGATTAATCGAGACTGCTTCCACGTATTTCGACACATCGCGCACGGATTTGACGATATCTCGAATTGCAACGCCTTCGGAGAGGAACGGGGGCTTCAAGAGCAGGTATGCTTTGACGCTCGAATCGAACCTGTGTGCAACCCTGCTCGCACGGATAAAATCGCTGAACAAGAACCCTTTGTTGATGCAATCCAGGCGAATGGCGTCGCTACTCGTCTCAACTCCGATTGCAATCTCGAGTTTCTTGCAAAAAGTCTGTCTGCAATCGGAAACCGTCTTCTGCGTCACAAATTCCGGTCTCGATTCGATGAGTACCTTTTTGACATCGGAATCACTGTCGAGTTCTCCGAGAATCCGGGATCGCGCATCGAGCGGTATCTCCCTCGTATCTGTGAAACTGCCGGATGTGAAGATCTTTACCATGAATTCCCCATCGGGGCGGCGGGTCATCGCATTCTCGAACTGCGCGACCAGATCCTCCGGTGACAGTGGCACGCCTGCGCTATCCCGTGCAAAGCCGCAGATCGTGCATTCCTGGCCGATTCTGCTCCGGTAGCAGCCGTACGTCCTGAGAATTATGGTGAGCGAGGGAATAACGCCTTCTTTTAACCTGTCGAATGATTTCCACGCTGCAACCGGTTTATTCGGTGGGTGTTGTCTCTTTTCCATTGATATTATGATCGATGATAAAGTATTTATCCATTGATCATCGAGAGGTTACCGATCGAAAAATGAACAACAATACAGGTGAATTGTTTGGATGAAGAAAAAAATGGACAGGATGAGGTAGTAAGCGAGATCGTTTATGACTCGATCGTGCCGCTCGAGGAGTATCTCGCTGCCGGGATTCATATCGGCACCCAGCAGAAGACAGGAAATATGATGCGTTTCATCTATCGGGTTCGCACCGATGGGTTGTATGTGTTGAACGTGGAGATGACAGACGAACGCGTCCGCGCGGCATCCAGGTTGCTTGCGCACTACGCACCCCAGAAGATTCTGGTCACGTCAGCCCGTCAGTACGGGCAGCGCCCTGCAAGCATGTTTGCGAAGCTCGTTGGCGCGGTCGCAATCATCGGGCGGTTTGTGCCGGGCACGCTGACAAACCCGCAGTATGAAAATTACATCGAACCTGATATCCTTGTGGTAACCGATCCTGCCGGCGACTCGCAGGCGGTAACAGAAGCAGTCAGCATCGGGATTCCGGTGATTGGGCTCTGCGACACCAACAACTTGACATCAAATATGGATCTGGTGATCCCGACCAATAACAAAGGAAGAAAAGCGCTTGCGATGGTGTACTGGCTTCTGACAAAACAGATCTACTCAATACGCGGTAAAACGAACTTTAATTATGATCTAGCCAACTTTGAATCCGAATTATAGCAAAGGGATCTACACACTGATACTGTATTTGCACGAAAATACTGTTCAGAAGGTCGGGAAGCTCGGGGTTTTGCGACTGCCCGGCGGTTATTATACCTATACGGGGTCAGCCCGCGGGTCTGGCGGGTTCAAACGAATCGAACGCCACATAGAGGTCTCGTGTGGCAGGAACAAAACCCGAAAGTGGCACATCGACTATCTGCTGCCGATCACGTCCATCCTATCTGCGGTGGTGTCGGTGACCGACCACGACATCGAATGCGCGGTAGCCCGCGGGATCGGCGCTGTCTGCGAACCGATCCGCGGATTCGGCTGCACAGATTGCTCCTGTGAATCGCATCTGCACTTTTCCGAGAATTGCGAAACGATCAGGGACGCGGTCAGGAAGGCACATGAGCGTGTACATGCCAGCGGTTTGAGCATCTCGGTCTCGGATTATCCGCTCGAATGAGACTTAATTCATTCTGGAAAGGTAACTACTCATGTACACAAAACAGAATCATGCGACACCACTATACTGGCACTGCTTGACCCGGAACACAACATGAGCCAAACAGGAATTCAACCGCAGAGTACGCAGAGGGACGCGGAGGAGGTGTCCCTCTGCGAACCTCCGCGCCCTCCGCGGTTATTTTCTTGCCAGAAAGCATAGAACCGTAATCGGGAGGCCACTCAACATACCGGAGTGGTTACATGGAAAGATTGAAAGTCACGCCAACGATACAAAGGAAGTCCGCCTAATGACTCAAGTTTCACTCGTACTCCCGGCATACAACGAATCAGAGAGGCTGGAGGAGACCGTCCGGAAGGTAGCCGAGTCCTTGCACAAAATAACGTCTTCTTTTGAGATCATAATCGCAGAAGATGGCTCTACTGATGGAACAGGAAAAATAGCAGAGGAACTTGCTGATAAACACCAGTACGTCAAGTATCTGCACAACGACGAGCGGTTGGGTCGCGGAAAGGCGTTAAATCGTGCGTTCAAATCGTCAGAAGGGGAGATACTTGCGTACATCGACGTCGATCTCGCAACCGACCTCGCTCATCTCCCCGAATTGATCGAACACACCCGCGAGGAGTGCGATCTTGCAACAGGGTCGCGCATGTTGCCTGAGAGCGATGTGGTGCGTTCGGTAAAGCGGGGAATAGCAAGCAGAGGGTTCAATTTTCTGGTGCGGGCGTTACTGCGGTCGAAGTTGTACGATCACCAGTGCGGATTCAAAGCCTTCAGAAGAGAGGTCGCCTTCGATCTGCTGGATCAGGTCAGGGACTGCCACTGGTTCTGGGACACCGAGATTCTGGTTCTGGCACAGCGATCCGGGTACCGGGTGGTGGAGTTCCCGATCAGATGGCGACCGAAAGGCGCAACAAAGGTGGATCTGGTCGCGGATGTGCTCGGGATGGGCAGAGCGATTCTCAGACTGTGGTGGGGGCTTAAACGTGATGGGATGGTGGCGCAGACGGCGCATGATTAAAGTGTCAGTCCAGCCAATAAAATAATATGCCAGAGATGGATTCAGCGTTTTACACGATCGGGGCGCAACGACCGAAGCGGAAATCCCGCATCCGAACCAGCGAAACAGAGATGCAGCATCTGTTGATCGCATGGATCGCGATATCGACTGCGTTCGCATTTGTACTCTCTGGCAGTGCGAGGCACAACCCGTTCAGCGAGATTGTAGTCCGCTATTTCATCGTGTCCATGTTCACGGTCGGGATCGGGTTCCTGTTTCACGAACTCGCGCACAAGGTCGTAGCACAGCGGTACGGGCTCTGGGCGGAGTTTCGCATGAGCCCAACGCTTTTGATGTTGGCTGTCGGGGTTGCGTATCTGGCTGGCTGGATATTTGCAGCACCGGGCGCGGTGTACATATCCGGGTCATACATCACACAGGAGCAGAACGGGCGCATCGCTGCTGCCGGACCCCTCATGAACATTCTTCTGGCTGCAATCTTCATAATGATCTCGATGCAGAGCGGGTTCGTCGAAGGGCTCGGGGGGTATGGGGGACTTGCCGTATATCTTGGAGTGAAGATCAATCTGTGGCTTGCCGGGTTCAACATGCTGCCGTTCAGCGTTCTCGACGGCAAAAAAGTGTTCTCGTGGAGTGTGCCGGCATTTGTCGGGATATATCTCCTGATTATTCTGATGTGGTAAGCTCGTAGCATATTCAACCTATCCGAGCCCCAGAAGCGATGACACGCTCGCCTTGCAGATAATGGCACTGGCTGCGCCGATCCAGACCATCAGAACGAAATGAGTGGTCCCGTTCAACAGATTTCCGCCGTCCACGATCCGGATCATGATGGCAGAGAGGAACGAGTGCGAGACCATGATGATCGTAACGAGTGTGTATAGTATGCCGATGTTGATATCCGTGTACAGGACCATGCCCATCGACATGCCCGGCGGTATCTCCACCGCCTCGAACATGCCCTGCATAAGCTCCACAACGCCGAGCGAGACATACAGCGTGAACCCGATTCCCGCCGTAAGCCCGTAGAAGACGCCGACCATTGTAGACGCTGACTGGTACCTGAGCTTTCGCAGCCGCACGATCTTGCTGAAGTTGATCGCGATCATCTCGCTTACGACTTCTGCCTTTCCTCCAAGATGCGTTGCTTCAACGAACATCACACTGAACCGCTGGATCAGGTTGCTGCCGGTCTCAACCGCAAAGAGATTCCACGACATCAGTTTATCGATGCGTGCCACCAGTCTACTGTAGAGGCGGTTGATCGTTACGGTGAGGGGTCCGAAATCGTGTGCCCGCAAACTCTTGAGCGCCTCGATCACCATTCCGCCTCTTGCGCCGGCAGAACTTCCGAGCGACCTGATAAATGATGGGTAGTTGGTATCCATCCGCTTGATCCTGCTCTCTTCTTTGCCTGCAATGTATCCCGTGTAGAGCAGCGGTGTGAAAATCATTGCGACTTTGATCACCTCAGGGGCGGTTACGAATCTGACGAGAACTAGAACGATCCCGCACCCGATGAGCGAGATCGTAACAGACCGTTTCAGGCGGCGGTCTGCCTCGCTCATGATTCCGAGTTGCTGCCATATCTGGTCCTTCGGCATCTTTGCCCTGATGAAGAGGATGACTGCGATGTCGGTTAAAACGAACGAAAAGACGGAGATTATCATCAGGTTTGTTGCGTCCATGCCAGTTATGATCGGCATGATCGCCGAAAACGATGCGAGGAAGATGAGTGACATGATGAGCGATACGAACATCTCCTTCACGATATCAACAGCAGTCATCGCTCCACTGTACATCGTGGCATAGTCGCTCATAACAGTGCCCTGCTCAGCCTGCAAAAACCCCTCAATCTTCTCTCCGGACTGCACAGCGTGCGCAAACCTGTCCAGAAAGTCTGCGAGAATGATTGACGGCGTCCGCTCGGCAACGAATCTACATGCGTCCGCAAGACTCATGTTCCACGTATCCATGAGTAAATATATCTTTCTTGACTCCTCCCCGAGCAGGTGGTAGTTCGGATCATTCGCAAGAATCTGAAAGAGCTCCTTTCGTGACGTCTGTGCAACCGAGAGTGCACCCATCTGCGTAACATAGTAGTGCATATCGCTGTCGATTTCCTTCGCCTTGCCCGCTGCTACCGAAAAGGGATACAATATCACAAACGCGATGCATACTAGCGGGACGATGAGCAGGATGTACTGTGCTGAGCCCACAAAGAGTTTCGGGAAGAGGAAGTACAACAGAAGAGAGAGCAGGAACCCAAAGATCACAATCGGTAGAGCGAATCGCTTGATATACTTCGGGAGTGGCACATTGAGTGACGCGATCGCTTTTTTAAAATCCATGATATTCCCCCACGCACAGTTCCGATTGACTATGGTGCTTGCGCTATTGTATTCTTTTCGGTCGTTTCAGTGGTTCCGAATGCCTCTATCCGGAAAGGCTCAACACCACCCTCTGTTCCCCGGTATACACATACAGGTTCGGTCTTCGTGCGAATGCAACAAGCGTGATACCCGACCTCTCAGCAAGCCGGACCCCCTCGCTCATGGGCGCAGCCTTGCTTGCGATGAGCGGGAAGCCTGCACGCGCCGCCTTTGCGACCATTGTAACAGAAAGCCTGCCTGTTGTTGCAAGCATACAATCTGCCGGGTCGATTCCACTGAGAACTGCTTTTCCGACCACCTTATCAACAGAGCACGCCCTGCTCACGTCTTCGGAAAACGCGAGCACATCTCCCGCGGGGCTGGATATGATCGAGGAGTGCGTGCCCCCGGTTCGTCGCCACAACTGCCCCCGCTTCTTGAATTCGTCTATCGCATCGAAGATGATCTTTTGCTCAAAACAGACCGTCGAACTGATTGGGTGTATCTCCCCTGTTCTTCCGTATGATTGTAAATTGAGCTTGCATACGATTGTGCCATCCCGGACGTCAATTGAGGCGATCTCATCGGCTGAACGCGCCAGACCCTCGCAGAGCAGAAAGCCTGTTGCAAGCGCATCAAGCTCCTGCGGGCTTGCGAGAAATGTGGCGATGTGGGCGCGGTTTACGATGAGATCGAAGCTCTTCTCGATTGCGACGTCTGCGTCGATCTGTGATCTGCCGTTCCCTGTGATCGCGGTGCACTGCATGGGGATGTGATGGCGGTACTGGGTGATTATGTTTTGGCTTCCGGTATCCCGAACATATCGAGTGGCAATCCCTTAATATCATTCGCCGCACAGGTTTCTGCAATGAAGATTGTAGGCGTTGGTGCAGGCAGGAATCTCCTGACCGCGGAGGCGATGGACATAATCGGGAACGCAACCCTGATCTATGGATCGAAACGTGCGATAGAACTGGCGAAAGATCATATCAAGAGCGAGGGCTGCGAATGCCGCGAAATAAAGGATTATTCAAAGGTATCCGAACTGCCCGATCATGCTGTGGTGCTCTCGACAGGCGACCCCATGCTGTCAGGTCTCGGACGGTTTGCAAAACCGGGTGACACAGTCGTGCCCGGGATATCCTCGATGCAGATCGCATCCGCAAGACTCGGAGTCGAGGAGACGCTGGTCGCGGCAGTGACCGCTCACGCACGCGACATCAACCGTGCTAGAGAGGAGATTCTCCACGAACTAGGACACGGGAAGACTGTGTTCCTTCTTCCTGACCCGCGATTCGATCTTCACGAGATCTCACGGTTTCTACTGGATCACGGATTCTCGGTTGCGGTTGCGGTATGCGAGAAACTGGCGTATCCGGGCGAGCGAATTCGGATTGGCACGACTGAAGACCCACCTGCCATCGAGTCCGACATCTTCTCTGTGATGATCGGTGACGCGATCAAAGGCGGCGCGACCGGAGATGTCACAGGAGACGTTACCAGAGGTAGTACCGAGGACGTTGCCAGAGAACACTGCCCAAAAACGACGGTTGCAGTTGTCGGTGTGCTCGGTCCCGAAGGGACGTTCAGCGAGTATGCGGCGAAGGAATGGGTCAACGATCGGTCGGAATTCAGATATTTCGATGATATCTCCGAGATTGTATCTTCTGTTGGTAACGGGGTCGATTTCGGAGTGGTTCCGACTGAAAACTCGGTTGAGGGCTCGGTTGGGTCCACACTCGATGCGCTGCTGAAATGCCCTGTGACGATCGTTGGTGAGATCGTTCTGCCGATACGTCACTGTCTTCTTGCAAAAAACAAAACCACGCCGATTACGTCGATTAAAACGATTATGTCGCATCCACAGGCGATTGCCCAGTGCAGACGCTTTTTGCGCGAGCATTTCAGCGGTACGGACATTCAGGTGACTGCAAGCACAGCGCACGCTGCGAAACTGGCGTCAACGCAGGACGGGGTTGCAGCGATCGCTTATGCGGAAACAGCGAGCCACTACGGACTCGACATCCTTTTTGAGGGGATTCAGGACGTGGACGAGAACCAGACTCGATTCATCGTGCTCGGAACCGATGCGTTGCCTCCGACCGGAAACGACAAGACCTCAATAATCGTTGCTCTGCGGAAGGATCGGTCCGGCGCGCTGCATGAACTGCTCGGCGAGTTCGCATCACGGAATATCAACCTGACAAAGATCGAATCGCGCCCGACAAGGAAGGCACTCGGCGATTACCTCTTTTACATCGATTTTCAGGGGCACATTCGTGATGAGAGTGTCCGTGATGCCCTGCAATCGATCAGGAAGATGGTTGCGACGCTGAAGGTGCTCGGATCGTATCCGCGGGCGTGAAATTGATTACAGTCTTACGGTCGAGCCTTCTTGAGTTGGAGATTCTTGATCTGGTTGATTGGGGGGTTAGGCTGCTTAACCGAACACACATGAACAGCAAGTATGTGATTACGTGATTATGGGTGAGCACCCCAATCCCCATTCAGTCCGTTTTGTCGCTTACAACAGTCAAATACATGTTCTCTCTGCCTTTTACAGACATGACTTTATTCCCCGTGTGCATCGCTCTTTTTGACCACGTCGGTCCGAGATTTCCGCTTTCAAGTTTCACAATCTCATCTCCCGCAATTAAACTTACAGTATAATTGCAATTATATTTCTGATAGTTCTTGACGGTGAACGTTATATTCCACAGACATCCATCATCGCCAGAGCATTCCATCTTCGTGAAATTACATTCATATAGTACTACGTTCAGTGGCGGATCTGGCAGGACGCCCCATCTGCGAGCCATCACTTCGAGAGTGCCGTCTGCCTCTTTATTGTCTCTACCTTTACACTGCCTAAGTTTGTCCGCGAAGTAGTTCACGTATCCCTGAGGGGATATGGGGCCCATCGCAGGGTCTTTCTCTTTGTAGTACATGATCAAATCGTCAGCCGATGCACCGCAAGTAGTAGTCCCGGCAGAGCTTGTGCAATTCGTCATGTTGACCTGAATCAGATACATGTTCTCTGCGTCGAAGTGTAACTCATCGACAAGCATTGCATCGAATCCCGCTGCTTCAATCATAATGTGATATTCGCCCGTAGGTGGCGTAAACTCGACTATTCCATCCTCATCAGTCCATTTGACGTCATGAGCACCTCCGTCCAAAGTCACTGTTGCGTTCTCCAGCAGATGCCCGTTATGCACAACTACTGTGACATCTGCATGGTGATGACTCGTATCCATCAGAAATACAGCTTTGCGCCTACCTGTAACATATTCAATCGAACCAGTCACATTATCAGTCGAATTCTTCACTTCAACATGGCGACCACCGCCGACATCGTACACTCCGTTGCCCTTAATCGGCATCTCGCCCCAGTCAAAGTAATACATCTCATCGCCTCTGAAATGCTCCGTTGCCTTCACGAAGATGTTGCCTTCATCGATGCCGTCATATACGATTCGATCAGATGCGCGTTCCCAGTGGTTCGTGAGATCGACGTTAGCCTCATCGAAGCCGGATACATCAATATCGAAGTCCCAGTACGCACCATCGCCGGTGAAACTGAAGTAGCCACCTTCAGACGATGCGACAACAGTCACGCCCGAGTTCTGCGCCGAAGCCATCTGGATGATGCAGCCGAATAAGAGTAGCGACATGAAGATTATCGCAGCAAGGCATATCCGGCGAGCAATTGTATATCGATCCATGTTAAGCCCCCGAAAAAGAAAGTGAGGAGGGCAGCCTGCCCTCAGGGTGTGTACACGTAGACGTATCCGGTTGCGTCGAAGTTACCATCGAATGGTGCCGTCATGTCCATTGTGACATTCGTACCTTCCGAATAGTAGTAGAGATACCCATCATCGTCCCACATATCGAATTCAGCACCATGTATGTCAGTACCTGCGCCTGCTGCGAATACACCGACGCCTTTCGCGTCAACTTCAACCCACTGCCCACATGCACCGTCAACACCATAGAATGCTGGTTCAACACTGCCTGCTGCACTGAGCGTG
>Ga0136651_10002346_pt1 | contig 10387 bp, 10 predicted proteins | sample Mar14236cmmetaG_FD_94867 | JGI IMG/M metagenome (GOLD analysis project Ga0136651, IMG submission 94867) | Marine hydrothermal vent microbial communities from Guaymas Basin, Gulf of California to study Microbial Dark Matter (Phase II) - Marker... ...
CAAGTCGATAGTTACAACCTTATCTTTATTCAGCTCTACCGTTGTTGTAACCTCATTATAACCTTCTTTTACAACCCTTATATGATATGTTCCATAGTTGAGTTTGAAAACTGCACCATTCTCCCCAGAGTCTTTACTTTCTCCCGTCTCGACTACAGTTACAGTGCAGTGCGGTGGATTTGTTTTAACTGTTAGAGTGTATGTGATTGGAGTTAGTGTAATTGTAACTGTTTTATCTCTGTCTAAAAATACATGCTGTTTTGCTTCTTCATATCCTGTCTTTCTTGCAATAATGGTGTACCATCCCTTGATTAGATTTTCAAATGTGCATGGAGATATTTTGTATCCCTTTACTCCCGATAAGTATATTTTTGCACCAGATGGAATTGTTTTTACTGTCAAATCATAAAATTCTGGCGGTTCTTGTTCTTCCAGTGTTACGTGTAGTGTTTTTCCCGTTGGTGGAATGTATATCTTTTCTGTCCAGGGTCTATAACCAGATTTTGTTATCTGCACCCAGTGGTCACCAGGCGTGGATGGAAGGGTACATGGTGATGTTCCCTCCACACCCAGGTCTGATATGTAAACTCTCGCTCCAGAAGGTGTGGTTTCAACATGGATTTTTGAATTAACATACTTCTTGCTTGTCCATACTCTCTCTCTCCATCCATTGGAATAATGGTAGATATGCATCTCTGCAATCCAGTATCCAGCATAATCTGTCTTTACCGAAAGAGATGTTGAACCTGATTCTGTTACAGGTAGCTCCTTTGATGCTCTAATATTTCCCTGCGGGTCTTTTATGTAAAATTTGTTCTTTAAATCTGATGGGGGTGTATGACCAAAAAAGCTTACATGCCAGTTAAAGGTTGCAGTGATTGTATATCCTATTGATGGTCTCCATGATGGAGACCATGTAATGTCATAAGATTGAGTGAAAACGGCTGTTGGAATTATTAGTATCGCTATCGCTACCAGCAAGATTGGTATTAAATACTTCTTGTTAATACCAACCACCTCCTTTCACTAACAAATATCAAACCAAACATTGAAGGAATTAATGCAATTATCAACGATGGTTCTACATTGTTTTGCGGGATGTGCTGATTTGTAGCTGTTGAAAATGCTGTAACTGGGTCTATCAATCCGTATCCATACTGTCTATCAAACCCAGCAGTCCCCAAATCTTTTGCAGTCGTTCTGAATAAATCATACATTTTGAGAGCAGGTAATTTCGTTTTTTCTGCAATCAAGGCGAAGCAACCAGCAACAATTGGAGTTGAAAACGATGTTCCAGAGACTGTTACTTTATTTCCAGAGGAATCAAATGTGTTTATGTTGACTCCATAGGCAACAACATCGAGTTCATCACCATAGCATGAAAATGATGCAATGTAATTGGTCTTATCAATAGCACCAACTGTGAAGGCATATTTGGCATCTCCAGGACACATCACATCGGATGCTGAGTTTCCAGATGCAACAATCATTGGAATATCATATCTCAACACCATGTTGTCTAAGGCTGTCCTTAGTATTGATGCTCCTGTTGATTCTGGTGGGCAACCAAATGAATTTGAACATATCACATATCTGTTGTGAGATAGCTTCCAGTTTACAACCCAGTTCCATCCTCTCAAAATGCTCCAGTAATCTGCTATGCCATCGTTCTGGAAAACTTCAACATCAAGCAAATCTACACCTCTTGCGATGCCAGGATACTCTGGGTCTTGGGATGCAATGCAACATGCCACCTCTGTTCCATGTGGTGCAACATAATCCCCATACAGCTCATATTTATCTATAACTACGCTTTTACCCCCTCTCTGGAGTTGTGGGATGTTTTCATTTATTCCAGTGTCAACAATCGCTATCACTATTCCTGAACCATTTGCTGGAATTGATGAAAGTTTTAAAAATTGCCTGACATTGTTCAGGAGATGTACATTGAATACTCTTACTACTCTCTCATTTGGATAAATTGCTTTGACATATTTGTTCTGCATCAACTGTGGTAATTTGCTTCCATCAATCTCCGCAAGAATTGTATTAACTGGATGTACCATCGTATCGACAACATTTCCACCGAGAGTTTCTATTTGCTGAACAACTACTGCCTGAGCCTCAACAGATTGTGGTGCTGGAAAATCTTCAAGTTGAACTATGTACTCTCCTCTTCCCATCCCGCTGGACATGGTAAGAACTGAAGGGGATGCATAAGACGGGATAACTGGGGTTACAATATAATAAGCAATTGGAAGAGATATGGCAAACGTGATTAGAAAGGCGATTGCCTGTTTTCTTGTTACTTTTGGCTTCACCGTGTAAATTATGTACGCTATGAATGCTACGGCAAATATAGTTCCAAAGGGGAATGAAAATGCATCAAATACAGTCAGAACGATTAGCAGAGGTTTGTCATTTTCAATAAAGTATGCAATTGCATAACCGATTGCTATCAATATTGGGATTGCTGGAGAAATCATGTAAAAAGAGATGTTTCCAAACAGGAAGGAAATGTATGGTATGCCGACAATGATGAATAAATAGTGCGTATAGTACAAAATAATGCCAGCTAACAAGAGTATGAATCTTATCTTTTCATATTGTTTTATAGATTTGTCGCAAGAAGACCACTGATTTTTAATCGGTGGATGAATTGCGACCATTTTTCACCTCCACAAACCTAATATACTCCATATCGGATACAGATTTGCAGGCTTCTCGGCTATATGCTGGGAAGCAGGGCTGAAGGCTGGGTCTGTGACCCTCGTAACGCCTGTGAACCAGCCCATATCTCCCCCATTGTGCAATGCCCCGAAAGGGGACTTGTTAGCGATGCAGTGTGCGAGGGGAGAACCACCGATTTCAATCGGTGGTAGTTCACTTGAATATTCCTTCTTGCTTCAGCTCCTGCCATAGTATCAACCCTGCGATTATATCATCGAGCAATCCAGCTCCACCGAATAATGCTTCTGGTAATAGGTCGAAGGGGAAAATTATATAGAGGAAGAGAAATGCCATAAAGATTGTTTTTAGTATTTTTTTGAGGTTGATTTCTCCCACAACTGGCAGTTTCAACTCCACCACCTCCTCACTACAAATATTGATGGTACTGTTGTTACTGCTAGAATTACACCCATTGTCCAATCGATTGTAATCTCTGGCTCTCCTTCTTTTATTTCAAAGGGTATTATCTTCTGTGCTACCGGTTTGTCGTTCTTGTATGGGTCTGTAAATCTTGCATCGAAAGCCTGAACGAGCAGTAAATATTTTCCTTGAGAATTTGGTGGGCAGTAGATTTTACCCTCTATCGAACTTGATGACCCTGCTGGTATCGTCTGGTATGCCACAACTGTCTCTTTCAGGGTGTCTCCATCCCATGAAAGCATATCCTGTGGAGGTGTGTATCCTTCTGGCGTGTTTGTAAATGTGTACTGTGTATCATCCCTCCATGTGGATATTTGCGATGCATGGAAAATTGGCAATATTGCAATTTCGCCGTCTTCCCTTACTGCAAATATTTCCTCTGTTGGTTGACCATTTTCATATTTTACGTTTGCTCTCCAGCTTCCGAGATTCGTAATAAATTTATAATTCACCGAGTTCCACAATTCATCCCCCTCATCTATCTCTCCATTTTCATTGTTATCTTTGAAGATTGCAAGCTTTATGTATGGCTTTACCCAATCATAGTTGGATACCGAAAAGGTTATCCTGAAAGAGACATACGAGCCAGTATATGGTGTATCGGATGATGACATCAAGGATACCGAACTTTTGAGTGCTGAAATATCCATTGGTATTTGATTTGTTGATTTTTGCAGTAAAGACTGTATGCTTCTATCATCTAATTTATATGTTTTTATACTTTGCATCTGTATATTTGAGTAGTCTTCAGTAGAGTATGTTGATGTACCTGTTATGGGTATGGAAGTGTATGCAACTGCTAAACCCATTACTATTAGAATTATTATTGAAATATTGAATAACTTTGGGCTAATCGATTCTGTAATTTTTGGTTCTGGTAGGTAAAACAATACAACCGCCGATAATGTGAGTGAAACTACTACTGGAAATAGGACTGCATACAGTGGTAAAGATAAGCCACCAGTCGCATATACCCAGATTAAACCAGTCAGCCAGCCTGAGGTTAATCCAACCAATGTTAGCGGAAAGAAATATCTCTTGTTCCCCTCTGCTGAAATCATCCATAAGGCAATCGAGGTCAGTAGCCCCAGCATCCCAAAGAATATTACAACCTCTATCATGTTTCAACCTCCTTTACTTCACAATAGAGAATGTGGTCTGAAGTTGACCAACATTTGATAACATCTCCAAATATTTCTACATCTTTGTCAATTATATCAACTTCCTTTATTTTATTTCTGATATAAATTGCCTTTATGTTTGGAAATGTTTCCAGTTTCTCTGGTTTGTTTGGATTTATTACATAATCTTTTACATCCGTGTAGTGTCTAAGGGTTGCCTCCTTCTTTTCTATGTTGTAAACCAGAGATGAGAACATCTTATCGCCCCAACAAATATTTTTTTATCAATATAGCACCTATTATCATTAGCAGGAATGGTACAACTATGCTCAATAGACCTATCCCTATCTGAACGAGGTTTTGGAATATCCACATCATGAACCATATCGAACCAAAGAATATTATGGCGAAGATTATTATGCCTGCTATTAGCCCCATCAACGCCTTATCTTCTCGCATGTTCAAACCTCCTTACCAACAACATCTTTACTATTAGTGCCCACAATATGAAGAGTATTAAAACTAAGAAGAGTGCAACGAAGAGCGGAAAATCTATGGAAACTGGTACATCTTCCAGCAAAGGTATGGGTATGATTAAATAAATTGGTGCATTCAGGTCATCCATAAAGCTCTCTCTTTGAACTGGGATTGAATAAAGGGTTTCTGTATCTTTGTGAATTTTGAAGCCTATGAAAACATCATAAAACTGCGCCTGTAGTTTCCATTCTCCCTCCTGTGCAAATGCTGGTATCTGCATAAACCCTGAGTTTTCGGATACTTCCCAATCTGTATAATGATATGCTCCCTCATACCCACTACCAACCTGTCTCACTGTATCCAATTGACTGTCTTTCCAGTAAACAGTTTTACCGCTAGGGTCTTTCAGCAACCATCTTACATGTGTCGGCTTCCAGTCTGCTGGGAAGAGAAGAGTGGATGTTCTGAATCTATAGTTATCTAAGACTAAAGGTATTTTTGAGCCTGGCACAGCATGGTATGCAGTAACAATAGGAAGCAGGAATATCGCTGAGATTAGTACGAGACTAGCGACGCTTATACTTCTTATATATCACCACCCCTATGAGGATTAGTATGGTTAATACTATTGCTATTACAAGATATGTAGCCCAGCCTTCTGGTGGAGAAATTAATGGAGTTAATGTGACTACTATTGTTTTATCCGCATTTACAATTACTTGTCCTCTATATGTGTTATAACCAGCCTTTTCCACAGTGATTGGATATGTCCCCCAAGGTAGCCAGTACACAGCTTTACCATCTGATGAGGTGTATTTTATCTGCCCCGATAGTATTATTTTTGCACCACTTATAGGTGTTCCATCAGTTTCGTTTACAAATATTGTTATCTTATAGTTACCATAACCCTCTTCGACATCTATATATTTGTCTGTTCTATCACTATATCTTCCTTCTTCATCCCATGCCCAAGCATATATGATTAATTTTCCTGATTCTACCGCTTCAAATTTTGTTGTTCCTCTATAAGTTAAGCCACTAACATGATGAGCTGGGACGTAGAATTTGTCAAAATCTGCACTATATGGATTGTTATACCTAATTTCTACATAGAATGTTTTTATGGGGGCTTTGGTTATGGAATTTGACTTGGCAGTTAATGTCAATGTTACAGTTTCTCCTTCCAGATATTTTGGTTTATCTGTTTCTATAGTTGGTTTCTCTGGAATTTTACTGATGTTATCTACGACCATAAATGTAACTTCTGATTGGTCAATAATGGTATTTGTTAGATGAACTTCTAATCTATTTGCTTCAAGTCCGCCTGGCGTCCATGTTCCCTTAGGTATAGTCCAAGTTATCTCATAACCTCTCAAATCATCATCTAGCCACCAAACCGCAAGTGGTTGAGCTTGAGTTGGTTTGTAAATTGCCAACCTCCATCCTTTTTGCCCAGTAACCGCACCAGCATAACCTGTATCAACAGATAGGTGAACTGTTGAACCTTCCTCAAACACATATAACGGAACTTCTCTATTTGTTCCCTCTGTGTATGTTGTTCCATTTTGTCTTATTGAGTTAACGCCAAGAACATCAACTTTACCGATTCCTGGTGCAAGATATGCCCAATCTTCTGATGCTAAAAGTGTGCCAGCACGCCATGTATCATCCCAAGGAATCCAATAATTCACCCAATCCATCTCCATATATTCTATAACACAGTATGCACGTATTGCTCCTATATGTGTCCCTTTTATCTTGAAGCTTAATGAGGAAGTTTCAGCATAAACCCATTTACTCCAATGGGAGGCTGTGCCACTAGGAGGACAATCTAAATCTGTCCAGGTATTGTCCCCAAATATATTAGGTGCTTTATGTACTGGCTCATAATTGGCATTTGGCAAATTACCGCTTATTTTTCCATATACATCAACAACATATTCTCTATTGATATAATTGTGTTCTCCATCTATCAAAGTGTGCCATTGTTTTTGAGGGTCTTCATATAATATTTTCCAATAGTATTGACCTAAATAAATCCAAGGTATTGTTCCATAAGGGGGATTTTCGTAATAGGTTCTAAAATAAAATTTAGCAGTTGTAACGATGGTTGTACTTTTCCCTTGAGGTTGCCATGAAGAGATATATACTTTGTTATTCAACTGCTCTCCATCAGCAGTATATAGAAATTTTCCACCTTTTTGAGCGCCTTCATTATAATTCGCATGATGCTCAAACTTCCGTGTTTCAGTATTAATATTCAAACCAGTTCCATAATCCTCACCAAATAATCCAACATAATTTGAAATTAACAACCCTAAGACAACAGCAAGAATAATTCCAATTACAATCAACCTTCTATTCTGCATTTATCTCACCTCCGCATTTCTGCCTCCCTGCTAAATAATGGAGAGAGGGGTTAATGTTTGGAGACCACTATTGCCACGACGATTATCAGTATCACTGCAAGTATTACCCACACTGGTATTCCAAAGTATGTTTGTTCATACCATGCTACCTTTTCTGCTGGAATTACTGGTGTTATGGCTTCTTCAGTCCATGTGAAGACAAACTTGTTCAATGTGTACTGCTCTCTCACGGTGAAATCTTCAAACACTATGTTTCCATCGTCATCAACATCCCAGTCAATATCTACACCATTGTATTCAACTTCGAGTGTATCTGTGTTCAGGGTATCAAATGCTCCATCGTAAACCTCATCACTTGGGTCAAGTACCCAGTCAACGCAGTTCGTCAGGACTTCGTTAGATTTGATATAAACAACTACCTCATGGCTTGTGCCTTCTGAGTTGTCTTTGACTTTGTAAACGTAGGGTGCATATTTCTGGTACTGAACATACCTTTCTGCACTACTGCCATCGCTCAGAGAGGATATTGTTACCTGCGATACTGGTGTTGAAATCTTGTGTGCTGGATAAGACAATGTCAACTTTATGTCTGATAGGTCATATCCAAGACCAGAGTTTGTAACTGTTATTGAATCATTTACCGTCCAGAAGGCGGACGTGGAGCTTGTTCCAACTTCTGGCTCTGTAACATCTTTCTCCTTTACTGTAATGTGATTTGAAATCCATGTTGAAGTCAATGCACAGTCATCGCCGTATATTACAATCTTGATAATATTTGTATTTGCAGACACGTTGAATGTGAAGTTTATGTAGGTATCGCTATCATCTACACCACCAGATATAATGTTTGATAGGGTTGTGTTATCCCAGTTGCCATCTGTTACAGCCTGAGATGACTTTATTGCAACACCGTTTACTGTCAGGTTGTAAACTATGTTTCCGCCATTCGCCTTGATTGCAAACTTCGATACTGTTCTGTTGAGTTGTCCTAACTGGCATGGCAAGGTTATATTCCTGTATGTTGTGGTCGTGGTTTGATTGTGCCAGTATGTTAGTGATATATCCACAGTTCCGCTCGATATTGATACATCCTCTCTATACGTTAGCCACGTTGTAGCACTAGCACCTGCTGTGATTAAAAGCAGGAAGGCAGATATACCCAAGATTACGCCTATGCGTTTCATCGCATACCTCCTATTAAATATTTAGATGGGGGAGTTCCCCCCTATTCGACGTCACTAGCCCCTCTATGTGCTTACTGTGAAGCTTACCACGTCAGCGTAGTTAGCATTCGGCTGATATACATACAGGTAGCACGTGTAGGTTTGTCCATCCTGGAATGTGCCTGCAACAGCCTTTTCGAGTGTGAATGTTATCGTTACATTTACTTCAGAGCCTGCTGGAAGGTCTCCAAGCAGAACACCATCGCTCACATACTCGCCATCTCTGTACAGTGCATAGGTAACTCCACCGACAGTTATCGTAACCTCAGTTGCATCGGTTTCAAGGTTGTCGTGCAAACCTTCTTTACCAGTTACTGGGTTGTACAATAGTATCTTTACATTCTCTGCGGTCTTGCTCTCATCAGTATTCTCTATTACAAGATAATCTGTTTTACTTGTCTCGGCTGAAACACTACCATCGCTGGCAACAGTTGAAGTGTGGTCAAAACTTCCAGTTCCGAGAGTCAACGTCAATGATGCTGGTGTCTCATAGGTTGGTGCAACACTTTGCCCTGCTATATATCCTGCCTGGTATGCTTCATCTATTTTCTCTTGTGCGTAGTAGTAGCCACCAGCGAAGCCAATCACTAGCCCCACCACAAGGGTTAGTAACAACACACCTTTCGCTTCCATTCCTTTTCACCTCGCTTGCCTCAGAGGGATGCACCGCACCCCTCTCTGCAATTCCGTAGGTATTATGTATTTAAACTTTTTCTTTGGATACGCATCGTACACTAGAGTTATAAGATATAAAATGAGGGGTTCGTAGGGTTGGTGTACGATTCGTACACTACTTATTGGTGTACTTATCGTAGATGAAGACTAATATTAACACAAAGAGTATGTAACCAAAAAAGAATGTACTAATGATAGGAAACCACGAAGAATTGGTTAATTTAGCTACTGTCATTGCTGATGCCAAAGCTACAATGGCTGTTAAGATGCTCACAATTGTTCCTTTCTCCATCAAGTTGTGAATGTTTTCTTCACTTTTTAGTTTTTCTAAACGAAATTTAGGAAGAAATACAAGAAATACAGAACCATGAATGCACCAAGTGCTATATATATCGCATATCTGTACTTTTGATACTTATGCGATAGATATATGAGTGCTATCGGTACAAACGATAATGCTATCATGTGTATCGGCATCAATCTCAATATTACTGGTATGGATGTTATTATTGCCAGAGTTGTAGCAAGCAGGGGTAGATTTCTAAACACTATAGCTGATGCCAACATTAGCAAAATGATTGCAAATATTGGTAATATGGTTGTATATTCTATCTTCCTTTTCAGCACATTTACATGGAGCGAGTCGTGACCAAGCATCTGTTTGCTTGCATTTGATAAAGGCGAGTCGTAAGTGTATGCATCGATTGTATAGTTTCCAGGTTTTGCAGAATATGGAACATCCAGACTGTATCGTACTTCTATTGTTGTGGAAATAGCCATCGCCCCACTATCTTGTGCTATTATTTCGCCGTTTTCATCTTTTAGATATACATACCAGAAAACCTCATAGGATTGTAAATCCCCCTCATTTGTTATTATTAGAGTACCCGTGAATTTTTCTCCAGGGTGTGCGATTGTGTTATCTGGCTGTATGTTTATTTTGTTTTGCTTTTCAGTAATATCAACAAAAAATGACCAAAGTTCTGATTGGTTGACTGTATATTGGTCATACGCTACTATTCTCCAATAGTAAGTTCCTCTTCCGAGAACGAGATAATCTCCACTATCTATGCTGTATACCTGGCGCTGTGAATTTGGATTATCTTTATACAGATATAGTTCTGTCTTTATTAGATTGTTATCTATATCTGTGACATTATAAAGAAATGTAACTGTTTTGCTTGTTAAAATTGCACCATTTGCGGGTGCAATTAGTTTTATCTGTGGTGGATGGTTCAGGTATGGCGAGCCTTCAGCATAAACTGTCGGATAGTTATACACATCGGTTGAAACTACTGCTTGACCATCGCTTGCATAGATTGCAAATGTGTTGTTTCCGATGGGTAAATCTGATATAACAAACTTATATGCA
>Ga0136651_10002347_pt1 | contig 10384 bp, 9 predicted proteins | sample Mar14236cmmetaG_FD_94867 | JGI IMG/M metagenome (GOLD analysis project Ga0136651, IMG submission 94867) | Marine hydrothermal vent microbial communities from Guaymas Basin, Gulf of California to study Microbial Dark Matter (Phase II) - Marker... ...
AAGTATATCTGAACTTGAAGATGCAGATGAAGATTGGTATAGAAGTCTACTTTTAACTGGGAGTAGTGAAATAGTTTTTCTAACAGTATCCATGAAAAATGAAGTTTTAGGTTTCCTATTATCCTATTTCAGTAATGGAAAGGGATATGTTGAGACTGTTGCTGTTAAAGGTAAATATAGAGGTTTAAGTGTAGGCAGTCGACTTTTAAACAGTTTGGAGAGAATTGCATTGAACCATCATGTTAAAGTTGTAAAGCTTAACGTTAAACACAGCAATCTTAAGGCTTTAGAATTCTATTTGAAGCATGGATACAGTATTGATGGTGTAACTTTGATGGTTGGCGGAGATTTAGCTGAGCTTCCGCTAAACCTAAATGTTAAAGTTGAGTTGAAGAAGATGTCTCATGAGGAATATAGAAGGTTGATCGACAGGGTTGAGGATATTCCATTCACTTGGTGGAGCAAGGTGACTGAAAGGGTTGATATTGAAGCCTATAAATATTATAAGGGTGAAGTTGCACTTGCAGTTTACAGTGAGGGAAGATTTCGTGGAATAGTGGAGTTTGAGCCTAGCAGAAAAGTTATTGTAGATTATCTCTCAACATCCCATAATAATCCCTTAAATTCTATGAGAATGGTTCTGCATGGACTTCTCCAATATTTAAGGGATTTTGGAAGTGAAGAGATAATTATTCCTATAGATTCCTCGAAGAAGGCTACTCTACATACAATTTTAAGTGAAGGCTTCAAAATTAGAGATGCAGAGTATAGGTTATCTAAGATTCTCAGTTAAAATTAAATTTTCAATATGGATGGATAGAAATATCTTTTCCCCTTAACCCTCTTTCTCTCATCCCATTCATATAGTATTTTAACAGCTTCATTGGCTACATCTATAAGTTCATCTACTCCTGCATCCATCTCCATTTCATCTGTAACTCTGTTGGCCAGTACTGCGCATACTGCTCCAGCTCTTACACCGTAAATGTTTGCAAGGGTGAAGATTGTAGCTGCCTCCATCTCGAAGTTCAGAACATTTAACTTTTGAAGGTCGAGTATTATCTTTTCAGCCCAGCTTGGAAAATATCCCTTATATCCAGGTCTTCCCTGTCCAATATAGAATGAATCTGTCGAGGCAGTTATTCCCACATGATATTCCACATTGAGATTTTCAGCTGCCTCTATAAGGGCTAAGGTTACTTCGAAATTTGCTACTGCAGGATATTCTATTGGAGCATATGATTTGCTTGCCCCCTCAAATCTTACAGCTCCCATAGAGATTACCAGGTCTCCCACCCTTATATCTGGCTGTATGGCTCCGGTGGTGCCAACTCTTATAAATGTTTCAGCTCCCACCCTCAACAATTCCTCTACAGCTATAGCTGTGGATCCGCTTCCAATCCCTGTACTTGTAGCTGTTATCCTTCTCCCCCTATAACTTCCTGTACATGTAAAGTATTCTCTATGTTTAGCTTTAATCTCCATTTCATCCCATTTGGAAGCTATTCTCAACACTCTTTCAGGATCTCCAGGTAAGAGGACATATGCCGCTATATCTTCCCTCTTCAAATTTAAATGGTATTGTCTTCCCTCCTCAGTTTCAGGTTTAGAAGCCGATTTTATCTTCAACTTTACCCACCTATATGAACTTTCTCGTTCTAGCCATTCTTGGAAATGGAAGGGCATCTCTCACATGCTCCAATTTACATATCCACCATGTTAATCTGTCTATTCCCATTCCGAAACCTGAATGGGGAACTGAACCGTATCTTCTCAAATCCAGATACCATTCATAATCTTCCGGGTTGAAGCCTTCCCTTCTTATTCTCTCAGTCAACTTTTCAACATTATCTTCCCTCTCCCCTCCAGTAGCCATCTCACCATATCCTTCAGGTGCCAGGAGATCAACGGTTAAACCTGTTCCAGGTTTATCCGGATCCTCCTTCACATAGAAAGGCTTCTTTTCAAGTGGATATCCAACCATAAATATGGGTTTATCCAAGTTTCTTGTAAGCATATATTCTTCATCTCCTCCAATGTCGTCTCCAATTCTAATATCCACCCCTAAATTTCTAAGCTTCCCAATTATCTGCTCATATGTTAATCTTTCGAAGGGAGGTTCAATTCTCTCCAATTCGCTTGGATCTCTTCCAATAATCTTCAATTCCTCCCTGCAATTTTCAGCCACTGATCTACATATATGAGATGTCAACTCCTCTTCGAATTTTATAAGGCCTTCAAGATTCATCCATGCTGCTTCACCTTCTAAATGCCAAAATTCGCATAGATGCCTCCTAGTCCTAGACTTTTCAGCTCTAAATGATGGTGCAAGACACCAAACCTTCTCTAAACTGAATATCATTATTTCAAGGTAGAGCTGTGAACTCTGCGTTAAATATGCATCTTTATCGAAATATTTAAGTTTGAAAAGTGTTGCTCCCCCCTCACATGCAGTTGTAACTATGATTGGAGGTGAAACTTCAAACCATCCTTCCTGGAGAAAGAACTCTCTACTAGCCCTCAAAATTTCATGCCTAATCTTAAAGATGGATTGATATCTTAAACCTCTAATGGCGAGATGCCTCTTCTCCATTAAAACCGCCGATGAATGCTTCTTCTTTCCAAGCGGATATGGAGATTCCGCCAAATGGGTGATGCATATATCTCTAACTATGAATTCCCTTCCCCTCGGAGCTCTAGACTCCTCCCTCCAATCTCCATGGAGAATTATGCTCGACTCTTGAGTTAACCTTTCAGCTCTCCTCCAAACCTCCTCGTCCACCCTGTCCCTTTTAACCACGCACTGTGTAACTCCCATCCCATTCCTTAAATCTATAAAGATTATCTTTCCATGCGTTCTCTTTTTTAAAATCCATCCCCTCAAAGTTTCAGTTTCACCGATTCTCCTCATCCAAATCCATCCCACTAAAATTAACCTTTAAAGCTAATTATATTTTATTTAGTTAGAGCCCAAATAAATTCAACATACTACTTTAACCATACAATATTCTCTGAAATTCTTTCCCCAATATTTAAAACATTAAAATTTATAAAAATTACCGCAAGAAAACTCTCCATCTTTAGTGGGGAGATGAATTGCGGTTAGATTTAAATAGAGCTTCCAAGTTTAAAGTATCGGAGTCTGCGGCTCCGATGAAGGCCAAGTTAACCAAGATGTCCCCAGGCTACATGCTTAGGAACGGGGCTGAATTGACACACCCCTCAACTCCACATGAGAGGATAGAGCTAACCTACAGCCTAAAACCTCTATCCCCGAAAGCGGAGAATCTCCCCGCTGAAGCGGGGAGAGTGTCAATCAGGGAGTAATTGGAATGAAGATTTATGCAGATCTACATGTTCATTCAAGGTTTAGTGGTGGTACAAGCAAAGATATGACAATCTCTAAACTGTCTCAATTTGCGAAATTGAAGGGATTAAATGTCTTGGGCACTGGCGACGCCTTCCATCCATCATGGCTTAAAGAGTTAAAGTTGAATTTAGAGGAATCCCAATATGAGGGTTTATATGTTAATCCATTATTTCCCCAAATATATTTCATTGTGGAATGCGAGGTTGGAACATTATTCGAGTTTAAAGGCAAAATTAGACGGATTCACCATGTCATATTAATGCCCAGCTTAGATGTTGCTGAGCAAATATCAGATATGCTGTCCTTCTATGGCGAAATAGCGGTTGATGGGCGTCCAGTGTTCAAGATACATCCATCAGAACTTATCGACTTAACACTTTCAGTTGATGAGAATTGTTTCATTTTTCCTGCACATGCTTGGACTCCCTGGTGGAGCATTTTCGGTGCCTTTAGCGGTGTGAATAGAATTGAGGACTGCTATGGTGATAGATCTGACAAAATATATGCTATAGAAACTGGGTTGAGCAGTGATCCATCCATGAATTGGCGGATAAGTTGGCTTCACAAATATTCCCTTGTAAGCTTCTCCGATGCACATTCTCCATGGCCTTTTAGATTGGGTAGAGAGGCATGTGTATTTAATTTGGATCGGTTAAGCTATTCAAGTTTAATCTCCGCTATTAAAGATAAAGATCCTAAACGTTTTCTAATGACAATCGAGGTTGAACCGGCATATGGAAAATATCACTGGTCCGGCCATAGGAAATGCGGTGTAGGGCCTATACCGCCTGAGGAAGCTCGAAAATTAAATTATATATGTCCAGTCTGCGGAAGGAAACTTACGAAAGGGGTTGAAGATAGAGTTGAAGAGTTAGCCGATCTACCTGCTGGATATGTACCTGAAAATTCTATACCCTTCATAAAACTTTTACCGTTACAGCAGATAATCGCTTCAGCCTTAGGTGTAAACTCGAATAATGTCAGCAACCTTTACTCTAAGAGAATTTGGAACATCTATTTGGAGCTGGTTTCGCATTTCGCCTCTGAATTTTCAATTCTTCTGGAAGCCTCCATCAACAAATTAGCGGAGTTTTCACCTCCCATAGCATTTTCAATTAAGAGGATTAGGGAGGGAAAGTATAGGGTTATACCGGGCTATGATGGTGTTTACGGTGAAATATTGTTGAATTCCAATCCTTCACATAGCATTGGAGAATATATCATTTAGATTCCTTTTTTACTAGAAATTCCCTCCACTCTCCACTTCTCAATCTTCTAATTATCCCCTTCCATCCCTCCCTATCCACTATGTCGGTCACTATTATCCAATCTATTTTCAATAGAAGAACAGTTATTATGGCAAGAAATATTACGGATATAATTGTTCCCCATATGCTTCCACCTAAAAGTAGATTTAAATATTCGATGAATTTTTGGCCGAAGACTGCTACACCTATACTCAACATGCATTTTCCTATTAGACATGCAATAAAGAATTTTGTGAAATTATATCTTATCAATCCAAGCGGAATTATTATTATATCATCCGGTGAAGGGGTTATGGTAAATATGAAGACTGCCAATGCCCCATATTTATCTAAAAGTTTCCTAAGCCTCGATATTCTATATTCCTCTTCCTCTCCCATGAGCTTTCCACTTCCAAAGCTAACTATGTAAATTATCGTTTTACCTATGGCTCCGCCAATTCCACTTACCGCTCCAAGAATTATTGGATCTATCGGTAGATAGGCTGCCATGTAAAAGATGGCTGCAAGATACGGGATGGGTATAAATGGTATTAGATTTCCAAGTATTGATACGGTTAATGCCCCTACATAGCCGTATTGGGTTGCCACTTGGATAAGCCAGCTCTCCAAATTCTCGAACAATACTATACATCTCCAATCATATTTAACCCTAAACGTTATCTGCTTCTTGCTTAACATTATTTATCTGGAAAAACTTTTAAACTATTAGGTGTAACGTCATATTCGATTCAAATTTGATTTAGTGATGTGGAGGTTTGTTGATTGGATGCGGTTTCCGCAATCTCCATCCTGATAAGCATCCTGTTAATCGTCTCTGCAATTATCAGCCTCGAACTTAAAGATTTAATCCACGCTATAATTGCATTGGGATGTTTCAGTTCAGTTCTTGCCGTAGCCTTCTTTCTCTTATCCGCCCCCTATGTAGGCGTCTTTCAATTAGCTGTATTAACAGGTGCAGTTACAGTGCTTTTTCTAATAGCTGTAATGTTAACCAGTAAGAGGGAGGAGGTGAATTAAAATGCGGAAGGATGAATTTGTAGGCATGATTTTAAGCTTAGTTATTGCATATCTTTTAGCCTCTCTACTTACACAGGGTTTTGCAGTTCTCAGCCCATTTCGATATGCAGGTCTACCAATAATCATCGTTAAGCCGGATGTTCTCTTCCACAATTTGGGCAGTTCGATAAGCAATATATTATGGAATATTAGAGGATTGGATGTTATAGGGCAGGCACTTTTACTCTTCTCTGCAGCGATCGGCGTAATAGCTCTTTTAAGGAGGAAGGAGGGTTAAAGTTGGGTTTCGAATTATATGTTTTTATAGCTTCCTCAGCGGTTCTATTGGCTATAGGCCTGTACGGTTTAATGGTTAAGAGAAATATGGTCAAATTGGTTATGAGTTTGGAGATCATGTTGAGTGCTGCAACTTTAAATTTCGTTAATTTTGCTTCACATAGGATTGTAGGTATGATCGATCCTCTTGCCCATGTCTTTGCAATTATAGCTATTTCGGTGGAGGCCTGCGTTATAGGTGTGGCCTTAACCTTCATCATTAACGTTTATAGGCATTATAAAACTCTTGACATTAGAAAGGTTAAAAGGTTGAGGTGGTAGGATTGCTGCTCCTAATATATCCGATGTTAATTTTAAGCGTTTTCGGAATATTAACTCCAATTATAAGTAGATTAGCTGAAAGGTTAAGTTTAAAGAATATTGGAGGAGCATGGGCTTTCTTCGGCTTTCTAATAGCATTGATAGCTGATATTAGACTTATAAATCCATTGAGAAGGGAAGGTGTTCTACTGTTCACTATAGGTTCATCAGCAAAACCTCCGATAGCAGGTTTCCTGGCGGTGGATTGGCTTGGATACTTCTTCTCACTGTTATTCATCACTTTAGGTTTAATTTCAAGTCTATATTCCCTTGACTATATGTCACATGATAATGGATTAGAAGAATATTATTCACTTCTGCTTTTAATGGTTGCAGGAATGGTTGGATTGGCATTTGCAGGAGACTTCATAACATTCTATGTTTTCTGGGAGATTATGAGCCTCACCTCCTACTGTCTCGTAGGTTTCAGAAGGCATAAATGGGAAGCCATCGAGGCAGGCTTCAAATATCTAGCTATGAGTGCTACTGGAACAACCATAGTTCTCTTCTCTCTTTCACTAATCTACGGAATCACTGGAACTTTAAGTTTTGCACATATTGCAGCCTCACTTTTGAAGGCTCCTCCCTCTCCACTTTTCTCAATGATATTCATTCTCTTAATTATAGGATTCTGTGTTAAAACTGCTGCAGTACCATTCCATTTCTGGCTTCCAGATGCTCATCAAGTTGCTCCAAGCTCAATAAGTGCAATGCTATCTGGAGTTGTAACGAAGACCGGAATATATGCTTTAATTAGAACTCTCTACTTGATATTCAGCCTTTCAACTGTTAACTTCACTCTTCTATTCGCAGTTCTCTCAGTCTTAACTATGACTGTGGGAAATGTTTTGGCTCTGCTCCAGAAGGATGTTAAGCGGCTTCTAGCATGCTCAACCATTGGACATATGGGTTATATTCTATTAGCATTATCACTTGGAACGGTAAATGGCTTAACTGGAGGAATATTACATGTATTTAACCATGCAATTATGAAGGGGTTAGCATTCCTCTGTATTGGCGCTATAATCTATGTTACTGGAAGTAGAAACATCGACGATTTAATTGGAGTTGGAAGGAGAATGCCTATAACATCCATAACCTTCGCCATCTCCCTTCTCTCCCTTAGCGGCGTCCCCTTCTTCAACGGTTTTATAAGTAAATATTTGATCTTTACAGCTGCACTTGAAGCTAAAGCATACCTATTAACTGTTATAGGCTTATTGAACAGCGGCCTCTCAGTAGTCTACTATTTAAGGCTTATACAGCTTTTAATGTTGAGAAAGCCTTCTGGAAAGATTGCTAAAGTAAAGGAGGCTCCAATATTTATTCTTATACCATTAATCGTTATGGCTTTTCTCTGCATCCTCTTCGGAGTTTGGCCTGAACCCGTCTATAAATTTGCTAGGGAAGCTGCGATCGCAGCCTATTCAAAGGTTCAATACATATTAGCCGTCACCAAAGTATAAATGTTATCGATTATAATTTTCTAATTAGACTGCATTTTAATCGTTACTTTTTTATATTCTATGTATTCCGTTAAATTACGGTGTAATTTTAAATTTAGGTTGGCCGGTGATGTCGCCATGTTTCCCTATGCCGCCTGGTTATGCTGGATCATACCCATAGTTGGTGCGGTGCTTACACCTATAGTTGCAAAGTTTGGTGATAAAGTGAGAGATTACTTCGCCGTTTTAACTTCACTTCTAGCCGCCATCATGGCCGGCATGCTAATTCCCTATGGTCTATCCGGAAGCTTTACGATTCCTGGAATTGGAAACGTATTTTTGCCTGCAGATTGGAGAGTTCCCTGGATTCAAATCTTCGGAGTTAAAATAGATGCCGGGGTTCTTGTAGATTCTCTTAGCATTTTCATGATTAATGTTGTTGCTTGGATTTCTTTTTTAATAATGGTTTATAGTTTAGGTTATATGCGTGGTGAGGAAGGTTTAACTCGATACTGGTTTTTCATGAATTTCTTTATTGGAAACATGCTTCTGCTAGTAATGTCTGATAATATTCTTCAAATGCTGTTCGGCTGGGAGGGGGTAGGTTTATGTAGCTATCAGCTTATAGGCTTCTGGTATCATGATGAGCGGAGAAGATGGATCGGCAAGATTCCGCCCTCCCATGCGGGAACGAAGGCTTTCATAATGACCAGGGCTGGAGATATAGCGTTAATGATCTCCGCCTTCATAATCTTCACCCAAGCCGGAACCTTCAATTTTCTTGAGCTCCAAAACAATTATAAGTGGATTGTAGAGTTAGCGAAGTGCGGATTAATACTTCCCGTTATTCTTCTCTTCTTCGGTGGACCTGTAGGAAAATCCGCCCAGTTTCCTCTACATGAATGGCTTCCAGAGGCAATGGCAGGTCCAACGCCAGTTTCAGCTCTCATACATGCTGCAACCATGGTTAAGGCAGGTGTATACTTGACTGCTAGAATGTTTCCAATATTCACTGAGAGCTTTAAATTGGCTTCTCAAAGCGTTATGAATTTCACCATTAGACAGTTGATCTTAACTGCTCAAAACAATTTCTTCACAATGGTTGCTTGGATAGGCGCCTTCACAGCCTTTTTAGCAGCTTCACAGGCAATGGTGGCCAGACAGATCAAAAAAGTTCTAGCATACTCAACGGTTTCTCAAATAGGCTATATGATGCTTGCCCTCGGCGTTGGAGGTTTAGCTGGCGATTATGCTGCAGAGGGTTACGTGGCAAGTCTCTTCCACTTAATGAGTCATGCTACATTTAAAGCATTACTCTTCATGACTGCAGGTGCAGTGCTCCATGCATGTGAAACGACGGACATGTTTGAGATGGGGGGAATTAGAAGAGAGATGCCTATCACGTTTATATGTATGCTTGTCGGAGTTCTCTCCCTTTCAGGAATTCCACCACTAAGCGGTTTCTGGAGTAAAGAGGCAATATTTAATGCATGTTTAAGGTCGGGAAATATCGCTCTACTAGTAGTTGCAGCTGTAACTGCAGCAATGACATTCTTCTATAGTTTAAGGTTGATCGGTGTAACGTTTCTGGGAAGTAAAAGTGAGCATTTAAAGAAGCTTGAATCTGAAGGATTTAGAATTCATGAAGTTTCAGCTGTTATGTGGCTTCCATATGCCCTGCTAACCGTTGCCACTGTAGGTGTAGGGTTGATAGGCCCAATATTCGAACATGGATTATATGGATTTTTAACTTCTACTTTAAACGCTAAAAATATATATGATGTGTTTTCACCTTCCATGATATCCGCCTATAATGTTGAAATTTCCCAGCTCTCCACATCTCTTATAACTGCCATTGCACTTATAGTTGGAGGTGTTCCAGCATATATGATGTATATTTCAAGGAGAATCGATCCGGAAGCATTCATAGATAAGCATGGTTTGAAATCTCTATATAACTTCCTCTGGAATAGATGGTATATTAACTTGGCATACTATAAGGTTTTCGTATATTCCCTGATAGCTTTCAGCGGAAAATCATACAAGAATTTCGAAGTTAAAGTTATGGACGGTGCCAACTATGCGTTTGCAAGAAGGGTAGCCTCCTTCTCAAATATTCTTAGAAGAATTCAAACTGGAATTTTATCATATAACATTATGGGTATTGCAGTAGGCCTACTCATAGCTTGGCTACTTCTATGGATTGGAATGTAAACTGATCACAGCCATTTTCATTCAATTCTCTAAATTTAACTTCACGATTTTCCTAAAATTTATGTTAAAATAGCTGGAATAGATGTAAAATAGGTGTAAATATCTTAGATTGTCGAGAAGTGTTTTCTGGGATGAAGGGGAATGCTGAAGGTTAGGGTGAGGGGAATCTACTCGACAGCTCTAACCAAACTGTTGATCGATGAGGGTTTCGAAATCGTTCAACCTTCAACTGTTATTGGCGAACGGTTCAACCTTGATGGCTCATCAGCTCTAAAACCTTTCGACATAGATATTTTTGATCGAAGCGATAGACAAGGCATCTACGCCCTCTGCAGTAATGGATCAGCAAATCTTCTAACAGGTTCTTTATTGAAGAGGCTTCCAGATGTAATTGTCAGAAAATGTAAATATCAAATTGGAGGCATCTATAAAGG
>Ga0136651_10002349_pt1 | contig 10379 bp, 6 predicted proteins | sample Mar14236cmmetaG_FD_94867 | JGI IMG/M metagenome (GOLD analysis project Ga0136651, IMG submission 94867) | Marine hydrothermal vent microbial communities from Guaymas Basin, Gulf of California to study Microbial Dark Matter (Phase II) - Marker... ...
GTCTTAGCTGAATACTTACGCTGTTCATTCCTTCTGGAGTTCTTGGGACTCCTCTTTTATCCGCTTCTTCCCTCACAATGTCTCCCATAGAAACATGAGGCACCCCATACTTTCCAAAAATCTTCACTATTTGACCCTTTCCAGAACCAGGCATTCCCACTACACAGATTATCATTGCCCACACCCATCTAAACCCACTTGATTTAAAAAGGTTGCTCATTTGAGAAACTCATCTAACGTTCCTCTTCTTGCTTTTTTCTTTTCTCTAACCTTTGGAAGTTCTACACCAAAGTGCTGGTATATCTTTTCCAGAATTCCAGCTCCAATCCCCTCTACCTTCAGAAGTTCACTGGGCTTTGCTTTTATAATGTCCTCTACACTCTTAAAGCCTGCATTGTAAAGAGCTCTTGCTCTCTTCCTCCCTATCATAGGGAGGCTTGTAAGTTCAAGTAGCTCTTCTCTTACACCGTATTTAACCCTTAAGTGGAGCTGCTTTAGGAAATCGAGAACTTCCCTCTTGGGACTGGAAAGCTTGTATAGTTCAATTAGGGAATACATGAGCCAATCCGCTAGTTCCAGTATTCTATATAGGTCACCGGCGTCTATGTCGTAGGTTTCTAGGATCCTTGCATCTGGCACCTCGTTGATCCAATCCAAGAGCATTTTTGCCGTTTTTACCTCCCCAAGAAATTTTTCAAATTTGTAATCTTCCCAGTAGGGGATGCTTTGGTAAAAATAGCTCTCCATTTCATAGGCATAGTCAAGGATATCCTCCTGCTCCTTTCGCCTTATCCTTAAAGATGCCATGTCTGGAGTTGAGGCTAAGAGCTGGAAAATTCCCAGTGCATTTGGATTTTCTTCGAGCTTTTCAAAAGCATCTTTGAACTTTTTAGCCGTTAATGGGTCAAGATACAGCTGGGAGGTTCTTATCCCAAATGGGAGAGGCATAAACTGATCGTTTAGGTCAATGTCAATGAACTCATTTTCAAGCAGGAAGTAAACTATATCTTTGGCCTTTCCTTCAAGGGCTTCAAGGTTTTTCCTCTGGTGATAGTAGAACGTCTTTTCCAGGAATTCTACGAGCTCTTTGAAGTTTCTAACCCCGAAGTTGGTTATTAGGGCAAGAACCTGGCTTCTAAATGAGGCTTCATTAGAGAGCATTGAAAAGAGTTTTTCTGGCTTGCCGAAGATGTATTTCTTCATTAAATCTTCTGGTTTTTCAGTTTTTGCTATTATTATCGCCTGACCTTCTTTGTCGTATTTAGGTCTTCCAGCTCTGCCCATCATTTGTTGTATCTCCAAAACTGGAATGTCACTCCATCCGAAGTTAGAATAGCGCTTAGTATCCCGGATTATGACACGATATGCTGGCAAGTTCACACCAGCGGAGTTGTGAACCACAAAGCCGACGCTATAGCTCTCTTCTTCTTCAACTTCAAGATTGTAAACCTCTCCGGAGTATTCCTCTTCTTCTATTGAACGAACTTTTAGGAGGAGGTATTTGTCCCATATCTGATTCACATTGTGTGTCTCGTTATCTTTAGGCGGGGCTTTAAATCCAAGTTCTTCAAGGAGAGAGTAGCTACTGTCAGCAATCGTGATGGTATAAATGGGGGTTTCGGTTTTGCCAGTCCCATTTCTTTTATGTGCAACATCAACAAAAGATACATAACCCAAAGAAGCAATTAATAGTTGAATTTGATAAGCTATGCTAGGGGAAGTTGTTCTTAGATAGTTTGTTCCCTTCTTGTTCTCTTTCCCCTCAATAAGCCCTCTCAATAGGCCTAATCTAACATCTCTACTTTCATTGAACAGCAAAACATTGGGGATTCTTCTTTGGTGTGCTCCATCTCCTATGTTTTCCCTCAGCCATTTGGCAAAGTGCTTGTTGCGGAAGTTTATTGTTCCGCTGTTCCTTTCGTGATCTTCAACCACTATCTTCGCATGCGGGAAGTACTTTGGTATTGTTTTTAGCAGAAAGCCTGTTATCTCATTCATTTGCGTCCCTATTGTGAACGTTACCACTCCGTTCTTTGATGTGGAACCTTTTGCTATCCATAAGCCTATTAACTGGGCAGTTTCAAAGTTCAATGGAAGGTATTTGGGGGATTTTTCCGTATTGTCTCCATAACCCTCCAACGGGATTTTGTCAAGATTGATAGAAGCTTCCGGAACTGGCTGAAGAAGCATGTAAGAAACCTTTGGGTCTGTTTCGGATTCAAGCTTATCTTTCAATTCCTGGGCTGTTAACCACTCCGGTCCTTCAAATATAACTTGTTTTTCGTGTTTTATTTGCTTAACCACCCAAACCATGTGCTCTGGAGTGACCTTTACCGGAACAGTTCCGTAGGCTTTTATCACGAGAAGCTTACCTTTGTGATATCGTTTTAGCGGCTGAATTACCCTCCTAAAAGTCCCAGTATGGGTTAGAACCTCATCCCCTTCCTTCAGTTCTGAAACCTTCTTTACACCATTCTTGGTTATCACATATGTATGCGGATGCATGCAAAGGGTTGGGGTGGCAGTAATTACCTTTATGAGTCCCTCTCTAAAGGCATCTTCCACAATGGAGCGCTCTTCTCTGCCTAAACCTGCATGGTGGAATGCAACTCCCTTTCTTAAGGCCTCTTTAAGTTTATCGTTGGTTGGAGTGCTCTCAAGTTCCTCTGCTATTTGGTTTAACCTCCTCTCTTCGGGCTTGCTCAAAAATCTTTGAACTTTTCCGGCCAGTAAGAGGGCCTCTCTTTCGGCACTCCTTCTAGTGTTGACAAAAACCAATGCTTGCTTATCTTTTTTTAAAGCATCGATGACCAGAGAATCCCACTGACTCGGGAATTTCTCAATTCCCCCATCTTCCCAGAAAAGCTGCCCATGGTAGAAGATACCTCTCTTCAGGATTACAGGACGCCATTCACTTACTATTAACTCCGCGCCTAACCATTCTGCAAGCTCTTCGGCATTTCCAATGGTTGCGCTTAATCCTAAAATTTGAGCTTTGTTCATCAGATGAGAAAGAATCATTTCCAATGTGGCCCCTCTATCATATGAGCCGAGAAGATGAATCTCATCCGCAACTATAAGCTTAACATCTTTTATCCACGGGGATTTGTGGCGAAGCAGGGAGTCAAATTTTTCTGATGTTGCTATGATAATATCATACTTCCCGAGCCATTCTTCTGCACTGTCGTAATCTCCAGTTGTTACCCCTATTCTAATTCCAAGCTTTTCCCAGAATTTGAATTCCTTGTACTTCTCCTCAGCAAGCGCTTTTAAGGGGACGAGATATACCGCTTTTCCTCCCTCCCGAAGGATTTTGTTTATCATTACTATTTCCGCAACAAGGGTCTTCCCGGAGGCGGTTGGAATAGCGAGAATTAAGTTTCCCCCTTTGAGTACTTTGGTTCTCAATGCTTCTTCTTGAGGGGGATAAAGCTCCTCTATGCCTCTTTCTTTTATCAGTTTTATGATCCTTTCATCGACTCCCAGTGATTTAAGTTCCTCTACCTTCATGCCTATCACTTCAAATAAAAGAAAAGCGTTTATATAGCTTTTTGAACTACCAACTCCCATGAGGATTGAAGTACCGTATCTCGTCTTCGAGGTAAGGGGAAGGCGTTTTATGCTAGATGCCTACTTTTCCAGAAAAGTTGAGAAAGTAGAACATATCAGTGTCCTTATAAGAAAATTCGACAGCAATTTCCCAAAAGAGGCAGAAAACCCGCTCCCAAAGCTGATTAATGAGGAGACTATTGGGGAGTTCCTTACGACAGCCTTTGAAAAAATATACGAGCTCTCGGGAAGAACGCTCGATGAGAGGCTCAGACATATGCAAAAGTGGAATGTGCTTAGGATTCTTGGAATCCCTACCGGATTCCGAAGGCATAAAGAGAAAGATGAAGTGCTTGCAAAAGAAAATCGAGAGGCATTATTAGCACTGTCCCTTCTTCAGGAAGTTTTAGGAGTTAAGAGCCCAGCTGAGCTTAGGGACATAAAATTACGACCGGTAGAATGGAGATACTATACAATAGAGGTTAAAGGGGATGAAATATACAACAAAAAAGGGAAAAAAGATCCCGTTTATACAGAGCTTTTAAAGCGAGATAGCAGCTTCAAGCAGGCACTCTATGCTTTGGAGTACAGCCAGCAGGCCACGTAGTGATCTTGCTCTACTTCCACTAATGGTGGTTCTTCTTTATTACAAATGTCCTTTGCATATGGGCATCTCGGGTGGAACCTGCACCCTGATGGTGGATTTATCGGGCTTGGGGGTTCGCCAGTAATCTTTTGTCTCTTTGCTTTTAGCTCTCTAGCAAGTTTAGGATCAGGGACTGGAATTGCGGAGAGTAAAAATTGGGTATACGGGTGTAAGGGATTCTCAAATATTCTATCAGCCGGGCCTATTTCTACGAGCTTTCCAAGATACATTACTCCCATCCTGTGGCTCATGTACTTAACTACCCCAAGATCATGGGAAATAAAGAGATACGTGAAGCCGAACTCCTGCTGGAGGTCTTTTAGGGTGTTTAATATATTTGCCTGCACTGATACATCAAGTGCTGAAGTTGGTTCATCCAACACGATGAACTCCGGTCTTAGGGCTAACAATCTTGCTAATGCAATTCTCTGCCTTTGACCCCCACTAAACTCGTGAGGATAACGGTAAAGGTGCATTTCGTTAAGACCTACGCTCTCAAGCAACTTTATTACAAACTCTTCTGGATCGTCCACGTGAATTCCATGGAATCTTACGGGCTCCATTATAATCTCGAATACAGTTTGCCTCGGGTTCAGGGAAGAGTAAGGGTCTTGAAACATTATTTGAGCCTCTCTGCGGAATTGTTTGAGTTCATCTCCTTTGAGCTCCATTACGTTTTTTCCCTTGAAGATCACTTCACCGCTTGTTGGTTCTATAAGACGAAGAATTGTTCTTCCAGTTGTGGTCTTCCCACATCCGCTTTCTCCCACCAGACCAAAAGTTTCCCCCTTATATATTTCAAAGCTTATGTCATCTACTGCTTTGACATATCCTTTGGTGAAAAATAATCCTTTAATTGGGAAGTATTTCTTCAGACGATTAACTTCGAGTACTTTCTCCATGTTCTCACCTCAGTAAATATGGCATGCAACAAAGTGTCCATCTTCTATTTCAACTAATTTGGGAACTTTTTTCTTGCAGATCTCCATGGCGTATGGGCATCTCGGGTGGAATCTACATCCACCAGGAGGAGTTATTAAGTTTGGCACTGTTCCAGGAATAGCTTCTAAGCGCTCAATTTTTGTCATTGGATTTGGAACAGCTTTTAATAGTCCTTTGGTGTACGGATGGAGTGGGTTTTTGAAAATCTGCTCTACGCTCCCTATCTCCACTATCTTTCCTGCATACATCACTGCAACTCTATCGGCGGTTTCAGCGACAACACCCAAGTTGTGGGTAATTAATATAACCGTTGCGTGATACTTTTCTTTTAAGCTGTTTATCAAATCTAATATTTGAGCTTGAACTGTAACGTCTAAGGCTGTTGTGGGCTCATCGGCAATGAGAATCCTTGGGTTGTTCGCGATTCCAGTCCCAATGACAATTCTTTGTTTCATTCCCCCACTTAATTCGTGCGGATAGTTGTGAACTCTTTTTTCTGGATCTGGGATTAAAACTGCTCTTAATATGTCTACAGCCTTCTTAATGCCTTCTTTTATGTTTTTAACTTTCCCGTGAACTTCTATGGCTTCGGCTATTTGGTAACCCACGGTGTATAGTGGATCGAGAGAAGCATGGGGATCCTGAAATATATACGCTATTTCGTTTCCTCTTATTTCTCTTATTTCTTCCTCACTGAGTTTTAGCAGGTCAATTGGTCCTTTTTCCGAGTGATAGATAACCTCTCCATTTACTATTCTGCCGGGGCTTTCTATTAGCTGGGTCAATGCTCTGGAAGTGACACTTTTTCCACATCCAGTTTCTCCTACGAGTGCAAAAGTTTCTCCCTTATAGACGTCAAAGGATACATTTTCGATGGCCTTTACAATTCCGGCGTAAGTGTAAAAGTGGACAGTTAAATCCCTAACTTGGAGTATTGGCTCAGGCATTTTCTTCTCCCTCCTTCTTGCTCTTTTTAACTTTGAACTCTATGCTTCTTCTTGTCTTTGGATCCAGAACGTCTCTGAGGCCATCTCCGAGAAGATTCCATCCAAGGGCAACAAGCATGACAATGAGACCTGGGTAGAATACTAACCACCAAGCTTTTGGGAAGTACTGTGCTCCATCATAAACTATTCTACCCCAGTCGGCAATTGGGGGTGTTGCACCCAAACCCAAAAAGCTCAGACCGGCTTCCATTAAAACTACGCTACCAAAATCGAGGGTTATATACACCAATATAGGACCAATGATGTTTGGTAAGATGTGCTTAAACATTATTGTCCATGAGCTTAGTCCAATGGCCCTGGCAGCTTCTATGTACAGCTTTTCTTTTTCGGTGAGGGTTGATCCTCTTGTTATTCTTGCATAAACTGGCCACCATACGATAATCATTGCCAGTATTACTGAGAGCAGCCTGCCCAAGTTTCCAGCCTCCCTAGTATCTAGGGCAAATATCCAGAGAACGAACTTTTGCAGAAGTACATGGCTCTCTATAAACCCTTGTATTCTCTCGGGAAGCACTGCTGATAGTGCTATTGCTAGTATTAACGCCGGGAATGCTAGGAACATGTCGGTTATACGCATTAAGAGTTCATCAACTTTGCCGCCTTTGTATCCTGCTATTAGCCCCAACACTATACCTAAGGGCACTCCAAGGGAGATGACTATTATGGAGACAACAAAGGAGGTCCTTGCACCGCTTAGGATTAAACTTAGGAGATCCCTTCCAAAGTGATCTGCTCCCAATGGATAGGTTATCGTTGTATTTGCAAACTCTAGGTATGCTTTACTTCCAGGTGGTGCAAGCACTACCTGTGTGAAATTCATTGTGTAAAGCGAAGGGAAGTAGTTGTATCTCCAAGTAGCAAGCCTTGGTCCAAAAATTCCCAAAAGGATGAAGATTATGACCAAGAACACGCCTATTAAAGCAGGCGGGGAGCGGTTGAGAGCATAGAGCATTAATCTCCATTCTTCCATCTTTGACTTGTTCTTTGCTTTCCAGTCTTTCTTGAAGAGGCTTATAAATGATGCAATTCCATAGACAAGCTTGTCGGCGATTTTGTCAAATATGTTCTTTTTATATTCCTCTTGCATTTTTCTCCCCCCTAATACCTAACCCTCGGGTCTATTACTGCATACAGGATATCAACTACTAGATTGGCGGTAACGTAGATCAAGGCGTAAATGAAGGTTATTGCGACTATAACTGGAAAGTCGAGATTCTGAATCGATTGAATTGCATAGCTTCCCATACCGGGAAGCGCAAATACTGTCTCAGTTATAGGCGTTCCACCAAGCAGGCCCCCAAACTGTAGGCCCAACACCGTGACTATTGGCACCAGGGCATTCTTAAGTGCGTGTCTGTAAATCTTGAGCTTGGGAACACCTTTTGCTTTCAGAAACTCGATGTAATCTCCGCTGATAGCCTCGAGGAAGGAGTTTCTAACAAATCTTGCTAACACCCCAGTTCCCATAAAACCAAGCACAAAGCCTGGAAGCCAGAACCTTGCCAGATGCTGTTTAAACAATGTAAACTCTCCCGTAAGGAGGGCATCTATTATTGGAACATGAGTTATCTGGGTGGCAGGAGTGGGAGGAACACCGGCCAGGTTCGTTATTCTAAACTTTACAAAAAACACAAAGATCAGAAGATACCCAAGCCAGAACACCGGAGTCGAAACTCCAATCAAAGCAAAAATTCTGACTATTGTATCTACAATACTATTCCTCTTTAGGGCGGAAATCAGCCCCAGAGGAATTCCAATAATGAGTGTGAAGATAAACGCTATTATAGCCAGTTGAAAAGTGACGGGAAATCTATCTCTAATATCATCTAAAACGGGATTTGAGGTTCTTGGGTCTATAAGGGTGTTTGTTGCAATCCCTTTTACCAGGAAGATGTATTGGGCATACCATGGGTCGTTCAGGTGGTATCTCTCCTTTATCCTTTCAACTGCTTCTGGAGATGCTTTTTCTCCACCGGCCCAGGCTTTGGCCGGATCGGCTGGAATAACATAAGCTATCAAAAAGACTATCAAAGTTACCCCAATTATTGTGGGAACAAAGGTCAGGATTCTTCTTATCAGAAATTTTTTGAGTTCAGCCATTCCTATCCCCCCTTGTTTCTTCTTTTGGAATAATTTTAAAAAAGAAAAAAGGATCAAGACTCAACAGAAATTTCAATCTTACTAAATTCGGTTGCTCCATAGAGGAATGGCCCAACCCAGTTGTCTGAGTCCAAGTAATCTGGTACCCATCCTACTACATAGACGTCGTAGTCTCCTTTTTCGGTTTTGCTCAGGTATACTGGCCATTCGTAGCTTCCTACTGTAACTTGGAAGCCAAGTTGGCTCCAAACGTTTTGCAATAGTGTCATGATCTTCTCACGAGCACTGTTTCCAGCGTTATAGATGAGCTCAATCTTATAGTCGCTTGGGTTGATTCCAGCTTCTTGCAGGAGTTGTTGAGCCTTGTTTATATTGTAGTTGTACTTAATGATTCCGTACTCCGTATAACCTGGCCATGGTTTTGGAATTGGGCCCCAGTTCCTCTCAAGCAGTCCGGAGTAAACTACTTGGGATATCTGATCGTATGGGATTGCATAAGCTAAAGCCTCTCTCACTTTTGGATTGTTAAATGGCTCCTTCTGGGTGTTGAATACTATGAAGGTTAATATTGGTTGCAGAATGTCAGTTTTAACAACTGACTTGAATCCCTGGAATTCAAGGCCCTTAACATCATTCACCCTCTCTGGTGGAGTTACAACTGTATCAACTGTTCCTGTCTGGAAGAGCTGAATTCTTGAAACAGCATCATTGTTTATGACATAGATAACCCTCTGGTGCCCTGGCTTTATGCTTTTGTCCCAATAGTATGGGTTGTGCTCAAGCACAATGTAAGCGTTTTCTTTGTACTCTTTAACATAGAAGGGACCAGTTCCAACGGGTTGCTTGTGCATGAGCTGGTGAGTTGGGTCTTGTTCGCCTTCTTGGACATATGGTTCCCATGCATCTGGGTTCTTTCCATTGTTTGAGGCCTTCAATGCTTCCTCATACTTGTCACCAAGGAGGTACTCCATTGGAACTACTGAGAGGAATGGATCTGCCAGTATACCAAGAACTGCTGCATATGGTGCCGGTAGAACAAGCTTGAAGACACCAGCAGTTTCTCCATTATATCCGAAGGTGTTTAACAGGTCTTGAAGGGACTTGACTTCTACAGTCTTTCCGTTATACTCTGCAATAAGCTTCTTGCTTTTGATGACATCTTCAAATTCTTCTTCAGTCAGAGCTTGTGATTTGCTTATGTCCATGAAGCTTGAGACCATCCATGAAACGCTGTGTCCCAATCTCTGCACACGCCAGAAGGTAAAAACAACGTCAGTGGCATCAATTGGATATGTCTTGTCGTTCCATGGATCATAAGCTTTTACTCCACCCCTTATAACGAAGTACCACTCTGTACCGTCTTCGTTGTGTGCCCATGCAACGGCTAGGTCTGGTGTTACCTTTTCGGTTTCTTCTTTCCAGTATGTGACAAGGGTGTCACCGATCTCGTGCCAGATTTCCCATCCAAAGGTTTCGTATGTCCAAGCTGGGTCAAAGCTCTCTGGCCATCCGATTGTGCCTATAACGTATGTTTGAGCGTCGTTCTTGTAGTCTCCAATTCCAATGGGCACACTTGGGGCATTTGGATCTTCCCAGATGAGATCATATCTCTCTGGGAATGTGGGGTGGTAATATCTTCCCTTGACCCACTCCCAGTAAACACGAAGCTGTCTGTTTTGTCCGAGAATTACCTCAGGCGCAAGCCTGTTACCAAGTATGTAGAGAGCCTTAAAGAGCTCTGTCCTTATTTCGGGGTTGGTCTCTCTTCTTGCAGCAATTACAAGGGCATCAACAGTGGTATCCCTGAAGAATGCAGGATTTATTGCACCAAAACCTTGTCCTGCTTCCATTAATTCCTTGACAGATGGAGTGTTAGCTTCATCAACGACATAAGTTACTTTAATTATTTTCTTTCCACTTGGCAGAGAAGCTGGCATTTGAGACCCTTCAGGACCAACCAATATGACGCTCTTGTCGGTTTCAATGACCTCATAAGTTGGTCCTGCTGGCTGAGTTGTTGTTTGAGTTGGGGAGCTTGTGGTTGTTTGGGTTGGGGAAGATGTTGTTGTTTGTGTTGGAGAGCTCGTTGTTTGGGTAGTGGTTTCTTCCCCTCCAATACACCCACTTGCAACCAC
>Ga0136651_10002350_pt1 | contig 10379 bp, 9 predicted proteins | sample Mar14236cmmetaG_FD_94867 | JGI IMG/M metagenome (GOLD analysis project Ga0136651, IMG submission 94867) | Marine hydrothermal vent microbial communities from Guaymas Basin, Gulf of California to study Microbial Dark Matter (Phase II) - Marker... ...
TTACACATATCAAAATGACATCAAATGCCTCAAGGAAAATAGTACCTGTACCGATATCAGAAAGAAGGGACCAAGATGGGATATACTGCGAATAAACTCGTCATGGGAGTGGTCGTCATGAAAGATTTTCCTCCGCTCGATACCATAGACCATAATGTGGTAGAAAAAAACCCGGTGACACCGAGTCTGGATTGTCTTGGTATGAGACAAATGAGCATTTTGTTTGCTGCAAAACCGAATAATTCTATTTATTTACAATACCAATGCCATGACTTTTCCATAAACGATGTCCTCTTTAGAAGGCAGTCATAACGTCTGGTCATCATTTCTAAATTTCTTCAAAACAAATTGTTTTGAAAGATGGCTGTCAGCCCTCGGTTATACTTCAGAACATTTCTGGTTGAGCCTTATAACACTGCTAACCATTGATGCAATGGCGAATCCTTATGCCGGGATTGTTCATGATGCTCGTCTCTATGCTGTGCAAGCCCTTTACCATTTACATCCCGGTATTTACGACAAGGATCTATTTTTTCAGTACGGCTCGCAAGATTCTTTTTCTATCTTTAGTATAATCCATGCCCAAATTGTTGCATTTTGCGGACTGCAATGCGGTACTTCAGTCCTTTACATCCTATTTCGTTTTCTGTTTTTGGGATCATTACTGGTTTTTTTTCGCAATTTTCTTAACAATAACAAGCAAGCCTTCTTCGTCACCTGCCTCCTTGCTGCCGGTCAGGTTCACTATATTTTTTTCGACGTAAATGAGCCCTTTCTTACGTCGCGATTGCCCTCAGAAGCGTTTTGTCTTCTGGGTCTTGCCGCCGCATTGCACAATTCTCACAAAATATGTATTGCATTTTTGCTTGTAGCCGGTCTCTTCCATCCCCTCATTGTGCTTGGTCCTGGAGCAATTATTCTGGCCTTTTGGATTCGTCAGAGACATTGGGAAGCCATAGCAATAATGGCTGCGTCGGCTTTTCTGGGTCTAATGCTTATTTTTGTGTTACAGCCCAAAGCAGTTTTGGGTATAAACCCCTTTGCTTTGCTGGATAATAATTGGCGGGAGGTCATCTCTAGTCGTTCGTCATACCTTTTTCCGTTTGAATGGCCCTCTGATGAATGGAAAACAATTTTCGGTAATCTTCTTCTTGTCGGCTTGGGCTTAAAATCGTTAAGCAAACGCCAAAAAGAATTCACAATATGTGTAGCATTAGTGGTGACATTCTTCATCCTTTTCTCCATCCTTGTAACATACATCCTGCCTTTGGCTTTACCTTTCCAGCTTCAGCTATGGAGGTCGTTTTGGTTATTGCGGATATTATCACCAGACATTGCCTTGCTTTGGGCTTTAGCGCTTTGGAATCAAAAAGATTTCTCTAAAAAAATGGCAGCTCCCATTGTATTGGTGCCTGTCGTTTTATCAGGTGGAATATCTTCTTCTGAAATTTATTGGATAATATTGGCTGGCCTGCTGAGTTCTTTACCTCTCAGGATATTAGATAATAGATTAAGTGAAAGATTAAGAAAATATATTTTAGCTATAGAGATAACATTATTGTTTATATTACCTATCCCTATAGCAATAATAAATCTTCAAACCTTTTTTGAATCTCTTGGTCTAAGATCGATGATATTGTCCTTTGTATCGGCAGTTAGTCCTCTGTTCCGGCCGATAAGCCTGCTGATATTCGTAGTTCTTATAGGAAAACTGAAAAATAGATTGGCTTTTTGTTTGTTAATATCGTTTCTGATTTTTTTATTTGTACCCGGAGTTTTGCCCAGTTCTGGATATCCGACCATTATAGAATTAGAAAGATCATTTAATAAAAATAGACCAATTCCATCAACCGTCTTGGAATGGCAAGAAATCATCCCTGCCGGCAGCATGATTTTGACTGATGGATCAGTCCCGGTTAACACAATATGGTTTAATTTTAATGCCTGCAGCTATTACTCGCAAATGCAAGGGGCAGGCATGATTTTTAATCGAAAAATAGCTTTGGAGTATAGCAAGAGACGAATGGAAGTAGAGGAAGTCTTCAAAGGCAATAATGTGAAAGACCTGTCATTATGGTGCAAAAAAAGAAACATTGATTACGTCATAAGTAAAAAGTTTTTGCCTTTGCGGAAAATAGGTGAGCATAAATGCATTTCACTCTATTATGAAAAACATGAAGAGCTCAACGTTTCTTCTTAGCGAGGTGTGCAAACTTCATGTTCTTTCTTGGCGATGATTATTCTCTTTGATTAAACTAAAAAATGATTCCCATAATACGTCAGGCTTAACCTGGAAAATAGATTACTAGCTCATTATTTATTGTCTAGTCAGGCGGAAAAACTATAAGGAAGAGAGATGTCGTTTCTGTTTTCAGCCATAATTTCTTTGTTGTTTATATCATCTATTTATTTTTTGGATTCCACTCCCAAAAATGGTGATAATTTTTCTAATGAGAACAGCTCATTGAAGAAGTGGCACCATATTTTCTTGTTGTTCATTACATTAATGGTTGCAGTGCGTGTATTTAATAGCCTCAATGAGGGTCTATCCCATGATAGCGCTCAACATGTTCATATCGCTTGGCTTATGTCAAAAGGACTAATTCCTTATAGAGATTTTTTTGATAACCATCCCCCATTATTTTGGATACCTATGTTTCTAGCTTTTAAAGTGTATCCCGATCCCTCTTTAGTGCAATCTATTTATGTTGCAAAGATGACTATAGCTCTCACAGTAGTAATACTGTGGGGACTTCTTTATGAGACTTCGCGACAAATATATAGATCATCATCAGCTGCCATATTATCTTTGGGTTGTCTAATTGCTTGTGCACCATCATTGGATCCCTATTTTGAAATTAGACCTCAACAACCTATGCTGGTATTTTTTATTCTTTCAATTCTGTTCTATGTCCGATATTCTCAACGACCTGACAAAACTTTCTATCTTGTTTTATCATCTATGTCATTGACTTTTTCCCAACTTATTCTTCCAATGATGCCACTTGAGTCGATAGCATGGGCATTTTTTATGTTCTTTATAACTTGGAAGAAAAGATCAAAGAGGGAGGCCTTAATTTTTCTTTTCGTTCCTGCTATTTTTACGACTATTATTCTAATTTTTGTTATGTGTATATTCGTTGATCCAATTGATTTATATTATTTTGTTGTAAAGTTGAACTTAACTTTGAGTCCTAATGCTGTGAGTCCTAGGTTGCGATTTTTAGAGGCTCAACTACATCTTCCAATTATTATTTTTGGCGTAGTAGGAATATTCTCTGTCCTCTTTGTTAGAAAAGGTGCTAGCAAATCGTTTGCTTTTGTAATACTTTGTCTGGTCATTGTTTCTGGTTTCAATATGGCATTTATGTGTCATTCATTGTGGCCGCAGCATTATATGAGCTTCTATATTCTAGCCTCGATGCTTACGGGTTGCAGTATTTTTTTGTTTGCCGCTCAGTCGAGACGTAGAATTGTACTCTTTTTCAGTCTAATTATTGTCTATTTGTTCTTTTTTGCTAATCTGTGTCGCCAACCTAGGCTCCCATCCAGGGAAGTATATCTTGATAACTTAGGTTACTTGCTTAGCTATTCTTCGAAGCAAGATAGGGTCTTTTTGTGTCCCAGCAGACATCCGCTTTTCCGTATGGATGCATCATATTATTGGTTCGGACGTTGGGATCTCGTGAGGAATATGCAAGAGCACATAGAGGGATTCGACTTTCTACCTCATAAAGACGAGATTTTTGATGTACGTGTCCCCTTAAAAATTGCTCGTCCCAAGTTTATGATTGGTCCGGATTCAAGTTGGTGGAGTCCTCTGGACAGAAGCGGGTTGGCTTCATTACCTTCATGCAGTTTTAAAAAAGTGCCGATTGGATATTATGGGGATGTCGTGGAATACAGTGCAAGCTGTTCATTTTCCGATAAGTGATATCAAATGAAACAATGATAAATATAGCTATTTCTAACTAGGAAATTTAACGATAATTTGTGAAGTATCCAAAAGGATTTTACCCAAACGAAACTACCCGAATAGATCACTCAAGCCGACCTTAAAAGTCGTAAGAGCGAAATTCATCCCAGGGTTACAGAAAAAAAGCTATATGCATATGAAGGAAAAGTTCTGTGTCGTTATTGCGATTTCTGCGGAGTGCTTATGGGTATTCAATTATTGGTGTATTTGAAAATTGCTAAAATCGGGATTTCGAGAGATAGAGAGAAAGCGAATGAAAGAATCAACAAAAAAGTGATAAGGTGTATTTGAATGGAATTCAGCCTAATCATACCCGTGTATAATGAAGAAAGAGAATCGTTTTCAAATTCAATAAGAGAATTACTTCAAAGTCTATGGCATGAAAATTGGGAAATAATTGTTGTAGATGACGGCTCGGATGAAAAGCTCGAGGGCTTAAACATATTAGGCATGGATAGAATGAAGATAATTCGTCATAAGCGAAATCGCGGCTATGGTGCTGCCTTGAAGACTGGAATTTCAAACGCACGCAATGAGTGTATTGTCATTACAGATGCCGATGGCACATATCCTAATGAACGTATCCCTGAATTGGTGAAAATTTTTCAAGAAGGTAGTTATGACATGGTCGTAGGAGCACGTGTGGGAAGGAAAGTTAAAATACCATTAATCAGAAAACCGGCCAAATGGTTTATCACTAAACTCGCAAGTTACTTGACCGGCAAAGAAATACCGGATTTGAACTCAGGATTAAGGGTTATGAAGAAGGAGGTAGTTGAAAGATATATAAGGATTCTTCCGGATGGTTTCTCATTTACTTCTACAATTACACTTGCCACTTTGACAAATGGGCATTCAGTAAAATATGTACCAATAGATTATTTCAAGCGCAACGGAAAGTCAAAAATAAAGCCAATACATGATACGCTAAATTTCATTCAATTAATCATCAGAACAGTTCTGTATTTTAATCCATTAAAAATTTTTGTTCCACTGAGTTTATTTTTAGTATTATTGGCTTTCTTTATATTGTTGGGAAGCTGGATTTTTACTGATAAACCTATGGATGTAACATTTGGGGTTGTTCTTATGACCGCTGTTATGACGATGACCATTGGCATGTTGGCTGATTTGATAGACAAACGTTTGTGAGGAAAACGATTTGATGAGAGAAAGGTATGCGAAAGAAGCTTTGACATATATTCCCAGATTATTGCAGCTAATTGATAGGAATCCATATAGTCCTACATATGGCTGTTTTGATCGTTCGTACTGGCATTATCTAACAATGGATTTCCCTTGTGGAATGTATCAAGAATTTGTTCTTCCTTTAACGCTATGCTTTGTTAACAATTATCCTGGAAATCGTTTCTACCAAAAAGAAAGATTGAGGGAATTGTCAATAGCCTCTATTCGCTATGCAAATAAGGGTTCGCATAAAGATGGAACGTGCGACGATTATTTCCCTTTTGAGCGTGCAATGGGTGCCTTGGTATTTTCACTTTATGCCTGTAGTGAGTCATATCTTTTACTCGGATTAGATGATCCCGAAATCGTAGCCTTTTTTAAACGTCGCGGCGATCACCTATGCAAAAAAAATGAAACTGGGAGATTGTCAAATCATCAGGCTTTAGCGGCGCTTGCTTTGTACAATGTCTTTTTAATTACTGGAGAAGATAAATATAGAAAATATTCAGAGGATAGAGTTGATTTGGCGCTTTCATGGCAAAACAAAGAAGAGGGTTGGTTTCAAGAGTATGAAGGTGCTGATCCTGGCTATCATACTTGTACGATTGATTTTTTGGGTAAACTCTATAAAAAAACTCAGAATAAGTCTTTAATTGTGCCTTTGAAAAAAGCGGTTGATTTTGCCTGGTATTTTATGCATCCTGATGGTTCTTACGGAGGAGAATACGGGAGTCGTAATACCTATCATTTCTATCCGCATGGTTTTGAGATCATGGCTGCCTTTTCTGACAAGGCAGGTCAAATCGCCGATCATTTTTTGCGAAATCTCCCAAAAGGCAAGCGTTACTACAATGACGATGATCGTATGATTGCCCATTATGTTTATAATTGGTTACAGGCTTATGACGATTATTATGAGGAAAGATCGATTGATATAAATTCAAGGGCAAATTTTCTTCAGTGGTTTTCAGACGCCAAGATAGGGATATGCAAAACTGACAATTATTATGCTGTGGCTAATATGGGAAAGGGTGGCGTCATTAAAATATTCAATGAAGATGGTCCCATGGACAGTGATACCGGTTTGATTGGCGAGTTGAACAATGGGGCTGTTTTGATAACCCATTTAATGGATGCAAAACATTTTGTTAATGCCAATGTGGCTGATTCTGAGTTTAAGGTAGCTGGATACTTTTCCAAGCGTATAGTGAAATTGCCCACACCGTTTAAACAAATCGTTTTTCGTTTACTCTTGCTTGCAATTGGGCGATTCAATGCAAATTTAGTCCGGTTTATTCTTCAAAAGATTCTTATTACTGGCAAGACGCGCACCAAATATCGGTTTGAGCGAATAATCCGTTTTAAAGATAGAGAGGTGGAGATTCAGGATAAATTGTTAGGGGTTATTCCTAATTTTAAAAAGCTTTCCCTTGGTAGTGATGCAACATCTATTTATGTAGCAAACAGCAATGTTTATCAGGAGTCTGTTTTGTGCGAGTGGAAACATGCGACTTTGGAGCAGATTAACAGTCTTAAAAAGGGCAATGCTTGGGTTCGATTAATAGGGACAAAGAGTTGAGAAAGTATATTAAATACTTAGGAATAGTCGTTCTATTAATAATTTTATCAAAGATTGATGTTAGCAAATTATGGCAAGTTATTTTAAATATAAATATCTTCTATTTGCTAATAGCTATTAGCTTAAATATTCCCCAATTGTTTTTAAAGTCTTTAAGGTGGAACAAATTATTATATGTTCAAGGTATAAATTATCCAAAAACCACTTCATTTCTTACTTATATAAGTAGCCTTTACATTGGGTTTGTAACTCCCGGCAGGCTGGGCGAATTTTTAAAGGCCGTCTATCTGAAATCCGATAAGGGCATATCGCTGAGCAAAGGTATGTCCAGTGTTCTTGCCGACCGTTTATTTGATTTATACCTTTTGATAATTTTGGGAATTATCGGTATATGGAAATTTGATATCCTGGGTAAATTATCAAGTACATCTTTGTTTTTGTTATTTATACTTATTTTATCTCCATTAGTTGTTTTGAATAAACAATTGATGGTAAGAGTTGTTGGTTTAATTTATAAATTTATTATCAAGAAAAAAGCTGAGCTTAGGGATAAAATAGAAGAAAGATTTGAAGATTTTTATAATGGGATAAACCAATTAATCACTTGGAAATTGATATTTTCAGCGTTTTTAACGTGTCTTAGTTATTTGATATTTTTTATTCAGTGCTATTTGATTGCAATTGCGATGGGTATATCTATTAATTTTATAACAATTACCCTTTTTATGGCTATTTCAAATCTGATTAGTTTTATTCCCATTTCAATATCCGGCTTAGGCACTCGAGATGCTACATTGATATATCTTTTTTCATTGATCGACTTAAATCCTGAATTAGCGGTCAGCTATGCATTTCTTGTCTTTATCACTTTTTTCGTTTGTGGCGGATTAATGGGCGCAGTTGCTTGGTGGATAAATCCATTTGATATTGATAAAACATTCAGAAAATGTGGGAATAACTGATTTTAGGCTTTAGAGAAGCTACCTTGATCGTTTTGCTGGGAAAGATAAATATACTTAAGATCGATGCATTGAGCTTTTTGCTGCCCGTTTATTGATATTTATGTTTGAGGAACTCTTCTGATAGGCCTATTATTTTGGTTTTGAAAAAAATTTCTATAAAAAAGTACTTAACTAATTTCCTGATGAAATACCTCTTTAACATCTATCAGCAAACATGCTTATACGTTCCTCACAAGATGATTAGTCAGGACCTGATGTCCAAAGGATAAAGTTTTGGCTATCTTTCAAACTGTTATTATCCTTTTAGGGGTAATTTTACTAATCATAATATATGAAAAGCGGGGTTATATCATATTTCGGGATCCCTTTTCCCTAGACCATAAAGAATTAAAATCCTTTTTCACATATCCCGGTATCCTTATTACATTTTCTCTGATAACGTTTTTGCTGCTTCGTATCTCAAATGCGTTTTCAAGAGCGATGTTTACTGATGAAATGGAACACCTTCATGTTGGGTGGCTGATTTCCAAAGGTCTTGTTCCCTTTCAGGATTTTTTTGAGCACCATCCACCGTTTTTCTGGTGGCTTGTTTCATTTGTCCATTCATTAAGTCCGGCAATTTCTGTCTCAAATTATTATTACTTGGTCAAGGCAGGAATTGCAATTACAGCTATAGCTGTTTTTATGCTCATCTTCCTAATCTCTAGATCAATCTATAAGTCATCAATGGCAGGATTGATTTCTTTGACTGTAATAATTTTGTCAGGTTGGAATTCTGATTGCCTTTTCCAGATCCGGCCCGACACACTAATGCTGCTGTTTTATTTCGTCTCTATTTTATGTTTTGTCTACTATCTTCAAGTTCAAAGGGAAGCCCTTTGTTTATATGCTGGTATATTTAGTCTAGTAATTTCGCAATTCATCCTTCCAAAGCTGCCAATAGAGTCCATGTTAATACTGGGATTTGTGTCACTGGAAATGCTAAAAAGACAGGGGATTAAAGGACTCCTTGTTCATATCCTTTTACCTTGTTTCATTTCTGCCGGAGTTTTACTTCTATTTATGAGTTTTATTTCAGATCTGGGTGATGTCTTCAATTTCGTGATTCGTGTAAATTGCTTCATGACATCATATCTTGGTGATCGATTTCATTTTTTAAATGCAAGAGATTATTTACCTATATATATATTCAGCGGAGCGGGTATTTTTGCCTCTTTCGTATATATTAAAAAAAAAATCCGATCTGAGATAGCTTTGCTCCTAGTGGTGTTTGTTGCATCCTTGTTAGATATATTGTTTTTTATACCACATTTAATACCTCAATATTATTTACCGATGTATATGGTTATGGCGATCTTATGTGGTGGTATTGTATTAATCGATGGCTTTAATAGCAAAATATTGGATATTTTATTAGTTGTACTCATTTTTATTCTGCCGATGAAAATTCCTGCTTATTATCAAAATATGGCTGAGAAAAAAGCCCAATTTCAGGCAATTGAATACGTTCTGGATAACACGGAATGTAAGGATTTTGTTTTTGTGGACCCTATATTGCATCCAATCTTTCGTTATGATGCAGGCTACTATTGGTTCTCCCGCTGGAGAATGATTTCAGACATGCAGAATAATTTTAATAAACTTGAGTTTCTGCCTCATAAGGATGAATTGATGGATGCTACAATTGCTTTTGACAAAAAACGCCCCAAATTTGTTACAAGTCCAGATAGCTTTACATGGAGCAGCCTTGACAAATTGGAAATGGCAAAATACGAGAGTAATCAGTTTAAAAAAGTACCGTTGACTTACTTTTCTTTAATCGCAACCTACTATAAAGAAGCGTATCTTGCTGAGTTTTGTCCGGATGGATCGTGTAAGACTCGAAAGGTGCGTTATTGAGGCACTACTCTCTTTCATATAGGTCTGCGGGTGTCCGATATAAAATTGTGGAAATGCCCCCAGACACATAAACTTTGTCTGCGATTGTGACTTTGGTTTTAAGAAAGTGGCTCGATAAGTTGAAATTACTTTTAGAATTTTCACGTTATACACTAGTTGGTGGCCTTGCTTTTATTTTCGATTTTGGTCTTCTGTATATACTGACCAAATGGGGTGGTCTGCATTATCTGCTTTCAGCAACCATTGCTTTTACAGTGGGTCTTATAGTCAATTATGTATTGAGTATATTATGGGTATTTGCTTATCGAAGCTGCGAAGATAAAAGACTGGAGTTTGCTCTTTTTGCTATAGTTGGCGTAGGAGGCATAGTTTTGACAGATGTTTCAATGGCTGTATTGACCCCACTGCTTTATGGAAATTACCTACTGGCTAAAGGTATTACGGCCATTTTGGTTTTTTTGTGGAATTTTTTCCTGCGCAGGCAGCTCCTGTTTGCTGAGGATTCCCAATTTCCCATTATTCAAAGGCTATCAAATTTCAAGTTGGTAAACATTAATGGCAAGAGGCGTTTTTTCTTTGTCAAATGAATGGGAATTTACAATCGATACCCCAGGTTTTGGAGCAATAGATGAAAACGCTCAGAAAAGTCCTAGTGATAGGCGCGGGACCATCTGGCCTCACCTCCACGTATGATTTGGCTAAACGAAGCATTCCTGTCATGTGCTTTGAAGCAGATCGCATGGTAGGTGGTATCAGCAGAACAATCGAGTACAAA
>Ga0136651_10002353_pt1 | contig 10368 bp, 12 predicted proteins | sample Mar14236cmmetaG_FD_94867 | JGI IMG/M metagenome (GOLD analysis project Ga0136651, IMG submission 94867) | Marine hydrothermal vent microbial communities from Guaymas Basin, Gulf of California to study Microbial Dark Matter (Phase II) - Marker... ...
TTGTATGTGATGGAAAAAGAAAACTGCAAATCATAGAAGAGATAAAGGATAAGGGCATTGCCATTGAGGATTTCCAAACCATAGAGCCATCTGTAGAGGATGTTTTTGTAAAATTGCTGGAGGAAGAAAAATGAATGCAAGGAAAATCATGATAATAGCAAAAAAGGAATTCATGGATAATGTCAGAAATAAGTGGCTAATCGTTATAACTGCAATACTCCTCCTTATGACCATTGCTTCCTCCATTGCGGCAGGAGGCGGAGAAATTGGAGAAATGGAAGCGACAGTTACAACCCTGATAACGCTTTCATCCATGTTTCTGCCCATCATCGGTATCATGCTTGGATATGGAACAATAACTGGCGAAGTAGAAAATGGAGCCCTTTCTGTTGTGCTTTCCTATCCTGTGAAAAGAATAGACGTTATCCTGGGTAAGTTTTTGGGCCTATCATGTGTAATTTTTGTCTCCGTGCTAAGCGGCTTCGGCATTGCAGGACTCGTTATTTCCCTTGCAACTTCTGCCACCCAGTGGAAGGGTTATTTGCTTTTTATGTTACTTGCCATGCTTCTTGGTATGCTTTATGTAAGTTTGTCTTTATTTTTCTCCGCCATTTTAAAAAGAAGAGCAACATCTCTTGGAGCTGGCATCTTCATCTTCTTCTGGGGGATGATTATTGGCACCATATGGATAGGAATTTATGCAGCCACCGGCGGCTCTATTGCTGATCTTTATACAGGCAAAGCATCTTTTCCGGAATGGTTCTGGTATGAATTATTTCTCAGCCCCCAAGATGGAAACCAAACAGCCACATTGCTGGCTTTCGGCATAAAGAAGATAATGGGTATATCTCTTGATATGCCATCCTGGGTTAATTTAGGCACAATTATATTTTCACAACTGCTATGGACTGTAACACCGCTTATTCTTGCAATAATATTCTTTAGGAGGAGAGATATATAGGAAGTAAGATTAAGGGATGAAATCAAAAAAATTTTAATAGATGGTTGAAAATTACTTGCGGTGAAAAATGGGGAGTGTTAAAGATCTCATTATTATTGAGAAACCCACTGAAAATAAAATGGGTATAGGTGAATTTGTCTTTTCAGATCGCTACTCCGTCTTTGACTGGGGAGAAATGCCGGACCATATAAAAAATAAAGGGGCGGCAATATGCATGATATCTGCCTATTTTTTTGAAAAACTCGAGGAATTAGGAATAAAAACACATTATATCGGTGTAGTGGAAAACGGGGAAGTGAAAAAATTTGAGGAGGTGGAAGAAGCAAGTAATAGAATGAGAATAAAACTTTTAAGAGTATTAAAACCATCAATTCACGAAGGAAATTATGATTATTCCATATACAAAAAGGAAAAAGGCAACTTCCTTATCCCTCTAGAAGTTATATATCGCAATTCCCTGCCGGCTGGCTCGAGTGTATTTCGTCGCTTGGAAGAGGGTAGTTTAAGGCTGGAAGATATTGGCTTAAAGGAAATGCCAAAACCAGGACAAAAATTGGAAAAGCCAATTCTCGATGTTTCAACAAAACTTGAAATTACAGATAGATATATAAGCTGGAAAGAAGCGGAAGAGATAGCGGGATTGAGCAATGACGAAATAGAAGAGATGAAGAAAATTACAATGCTCATAAATGATTTAATAACCAAGGAAGCAAAAAAAGCCGGATTGACAAATGAAGATGGAAAGGTGGAATACGGTTTTGATGAGTATCGCAACATGATGGTTGTGGATGTTATAGGCACCCCCGACGAATGCCGCTTTACTTTTGATAGCACACCCATTAGCAAAGAAATTACTCGCATATATTATCGCAATACACCCTGGTATGAAGAGGTGAAGGAGGCAAAAAAGAAAGATAGAATGAACTGGAAGAAACATGTTAGCTCTCCCCCTCCATTGCCTCCTCGCCTTGCCGAGCTTATTTCAATGCTCTATCAGGCGTGCTGTAATGAAATAACGGGAAGAAGCTTCTTTGATGCCCCTTCATTGAGAGAAATAGTGGAGGAGATAAAAGATTTCATTTAAAAATAGGTTACCGTAACTTTACTTCCTTCCTCCAGAAATTCCACGTTGGCGGGTATTTCTATGTAGCCATCTGCCATACTCATGCTTGTTATTGCCCCGGATTCCTTAAATGCAGGATATGCCTTTCCATCTTTCACTTTTACAGTATAAATCTGGTGCCTTCCTATTGTTGATGATATGTTTTTTGCAAGCGTAACTTCCTCCCTTTTTATCTCGAGCGGGAGGCGGGCCATTTTTTTTATTGAAGGAAGCAAAAGAACGTAAGCATTGGTGAGGCATGATGTTGGATAGCCTGGCATTCCTAAAATAAGTGTTTTGTCAACCACACCACATATTGTAGGTTTTCCTGGTTTGACAGCAATTCCATGGAAAAGGAGTTTGCCTTTCTTTTCGATAACATCTGCCAGTATGTCTCTTTCTCCTACACTGCTTCCGCCAGAAAAAATTGCGTAATCAGCCTTGCTTGCCTTTTCAATAGCTCTTTCAATCGCCTCCTTTTCATCATCCACAATTTCGTTTATCCTTGCCTCTGCTCCTGCTTTTTTCAAAAGAGAGGCGAGAGTGTACGAATTTATATCATATATTTTGCCTTCCTCAAGCTTTTTCCCCGGCTCAACAATTTCTTTGCCTGTAGGAAAAATCTCCACCTTTGGCTTTTCATAAACTTTAACCCTTCTCATTCCAAGGGCAGCAAGCACTCCTATTTTAGGGGGGTTTAAAATCTCGCCTCCTTCCAAAACTTTTTGCCCTTTTTTTATATCTGCATCTTCCTTCGATACATTAGCGCCAGGATAAACAGGCTTGTATATGGCAACATAATCGCCACGCCTTTCAGTATCCTCAACTATTACAACAGCATCGCTTCCATCAGGCAAGGCAGCGCCTGTGGCAATTTGGATGCATTCGCCTTCGCCTATTTTTTTCCTGCTTGTCTCTCCTGCAAATATCTTGCCTATAACACGGAGCTTTTTTGGATTTGTTAAGGAAGCGTTGAAGGTATCCTCAGCCCTGACAGCGTATCCGTCCATTGCAGCTCTTTTAAAACCGGGAACATTGAAAGGAGCGTAAATATCTGTAGCAAGAACTCTATCAACGGCATCAACTATACTCACTTCTTCACTTCTTTCCATCTCCTGTGTATTTTCCATTATGATTCTCTTTGCCTCTTCAAAACTTATTAGCTGGTGAAATGGTCTCATTTCCTCGCCTCCCATAAAATGTGACCACACTCCTCCAGTATGATTTTTTCCATCGCAAGCTTCACAGCATTTTTTGAGCCAGGGATACAGAATATTGCTTTCCTCCTCGCTATACCTGCTATAGCTCTACTTAACATAGCTGCTGTTCCTATCTCCTGCATACTCAACATTCTAAACATTTCTCCAAAGCCGGGCAATTCTTTCTCCAGAAAGGGTTTTACAGTGTCAACAGTAATATCCTTCGATGATATCCCCGTTCCTCCGCAAAATAGGATGGCATCCACATCTCTTCTGTCGAGCAATTCCTTCACCACATCTTCAATCTCCTTCCTATCATTTTTTATGATTCTGTATTCTGTTATGCTATGTCCTTCTTTTCCCGCCATTTCTTTAATCAATGCTCCGCTTTCATCCGTCGCTTCATTTCTGCTATCACTTACAGTAATCAAAGCAAATGAAATGTTTTGAATGGCATGTTTTTTATGCTCCTCCACTCCCATTTCACCCACCTTTCCTCTTCTCAGTAACTCTTATGTCGTGTATGAGCGTCGTTGGATATTGCCCCCGCTCATCCTTCTCCATGTATTTTACCATATCCCATATGGTTAGCAAAGCAATCGCTACACCATGCAATGCCTCCATTTCCACGCCCGTCTTATAACTCGCCTTTACGGTGCATCTGGAAACAACATCATTTCCTTCAATAAAAAATTCTACAGAGGCAGAGGTTATTGGCAGGGGATGACAGTGAGGAATAGCAAGAAAAGTTCTCTTAATAGCCATTAAAGCCGCCGCTTCAGCTATAGCAAAAACATCCCCCTTTTTCACTCTCTTCTCTTTAATTGCTTTTATGCTTTCATCGCTGAGCCTAATTTTTCCCTCCGCAACTGCAATTCTTTCAACATTCTTCTTACCAGATATATCCACCATTCCCAACATATCACCTCCAGTAGGGGTAGCGATTTTCAACAGCTCTCTCAAATAACTTTATTATTTCTTCCATCGCAACACCTTTCCTTATTGGCGTTATCACATCCACAAGCCCATTGTTATGCATTAAACACGGCTTTAATTTGCCATCACTCGTAACTCTTAGCCTAGTACAGGCGGCACAGAAGGCAGAGTTATGGATGGGGCGAACCACTTCTATCTCCCTTTCATTTCCTTCATCATCGAGCAATGTATATATTCTTCGACGATGCATGTGGCGATGTCTCACCTTTATGGCCCTCGAAGCTATATATGATTCAATATGGGAAATGTCATCTCCATCTCCATTTTCAACATTCACCATCTCAATTATCTGTGGCATGGCTCCAAGCCTCCATACTGTTTTGATTGTTTCCATTATTTTTTTCAGGGGCAGGATGGCGACGATATTCACCTTAACTGGATTTAGCTCTGCTGCCACCGCCTCCTTTATGCCTTTCAAAACCTTATCGAGCATATCTTCGCCGGTTATCTCTTCATATTTTTCTCTATCAACCGTGTCCAAGCTTACATTTATCCTGTTCAGCCCTGCTGCCTTAAGTTTTTTCGCTAGTGGAGCGAGAAGGGTGCCATTTGTTGTTATTGATACATCTTCCATATATTTACTGGCTCTCGAAACTATATCAACGATGTCATGCCTGAGCAGCGGTTCTCCACCTGTAAATTTAACTCTCTTTATGTCAAGTTTTCTCGCCACTTTGAGCAAAGTTTCTATCTCATCTGCTGTCATTTCATGATTTGTGGCCATCTGTCCTTCATTATGACAGTAAAAACAGTGAAGATTGCATCTGCTGGTTAATGAAACTCGAAGACTCTTTACCGGCCTGCCATATTTATCGATGAGCATTTTTCACCTGAACAAATGAACATTTTGGGCCTTAAATATTAAATATATTTCCTTGCCAACATCAATCCCCATTTCGTGGAAGGATTCTCGCGTAATATGAACCACGAAATCCAAGCCGCAATCCACTTCAAGCCTTATGAGGGAACCAATATCCACGATTGCCTTAACTCTTCCCTTTATGCAATTCCTTGCACTGCTCTCAATTTTTTGCTTTGAAATTATTATATCCTCTGGCCTTATACTGGCATATTTGGCATCAGGCACATCCATGGAAGAAACTAACTCCAAGCCATCGCATTTGAAGAGAGTGATGTTACCTTTCTTTTCAGCTTTTCCGTGAAAAATGTTTTCAACGCCGACAAACTGAGCAATGAATTTTGACGCAGGTTTTCTAAATATTTCTTCTGGCTTTCCTATTTGCAGAATTTTGCCTTTGTTCATCACAGCGATTCTGTCAGCGAGAAGCATGGCATCCTCTCTGCTATGAGTAACATGCACCACAGTTACTCCACTTTTTTCATGCATATTCTTTATTTCTCTCCTTATTCCAACCTTCATTTCTGGATCAAGAGCACTCAATGGCTCATCCAGCAGAAGTATTTTTGGCTCTATAGCCATTGCTCTTGCAATTGCAACGCGCTGCTTTTCTCCACCGCTTAAGCTCTCCGGGTAGCGATGAAGCAGGTGCTTTATTCTGTAGTTTTCAGCCATCTCTTCTATCTTTTTTTCTATTTCATTTTGCTCCATTCCCTTCATTTTAAGCCCATATGCTATATTTTCTTTAACATTCATGTGGGGAAAAAGCATATAATCCTGATAGACAAAACCAATGTTTCTTTCTGCTGGAGGGAGAGAGGTGACGTCTCTGCCATCTATGTATATTATGCCCTCATCAGGAGAATGAAATCCAGCTATTAACTCAAGGAGAAGAGTTTTTCCTGCTCCTGTGGGGCCAAGAACAACAAAATACTCGCCTTTCCCCACCTTAAAGCTAATGTCACTCAGCATGAAATTCTCCCATTTCTTTGAAACATTCTCAATCCTTATCATATCTCTTCCACCTTGCTGATACGAAGCGGAGCGAAATGAAAATCACAACGCATATAAGCAGCATTAAAGCCGCCACAGGCGCCGCCTTGCGGAGTCCATATTGAAGATATTCTGAATAGATGTAAGTTGGGGCGACCATTGGAAAATATGCGATAACAACAACTGCTCCAAATTCGCTTATTGCACGAGCCCATGTCATGAGAGAGCCGACGAATATGCTTCTTATGCTAAGTGGCATTGTAACAGTTGCCATCGCTTTAAGGCGGCTTGCCCCCAAACTCATCGCTATGTTTTCGAGACGAGGATCCACAGCTTCAAAGCCTTCCCTTGCATAGTTTATGAGGAAAGGAGCAGAGACAAACATCATTGCTATGGTTATCCCCAGCATCGAGTCAGCTATTCTGATGCCAAATTCTTCAAGTGGCGCCCCTAATAAGCCATTGCTTCCAAACACCATCAGCAATGCTATTCCAGCCACAGTGTGGGGAATTATTATGGGTAAATCAACTATGCTTTCTATGAGTGTTTTTCCGGGAAAATTCTTTCTCGCCAGTAGATAGGCGAGGGGCACACCAAATAACAGGCTTATTAAAGTTGCCAGGAAAGCTGCCTCAAAACTTACCAGAATAGCATTGATGGCATTTTTATCGGCAATTGCCTCTGCAATTCCTTTTATACCCACAGAAGCAAGCATATTTGCTATGGGCAATGCTATGAAAATAACTGCTATTGCTGTAAGAACTGCCATGATGGCAAATATTACCTCATCACTTCTTTTCATTTTATGCCACATATTTTCTCAATTCAGGGGGAAGAGCAGTTATATTATTGCATATTGCAGGAGTTATTGGAATCTGCCCATTTCGCCTGAGAATTTCTTGCCCTGTTTCATTTAACAGAAGAGCTATGAATTTTACTGCCATCTCTTCATTTTTTGCATTAACTGGAATGGTTACTCCATAAACAATTGGCTTTCCCTCTATTATATCGCCCGAGGCAAAGGAAATTTTAATTTTGCTGTAAAAATCTGCAAATTCGCTGCTTGACAAATCGATTTCTTCTGGCAGCTCGGTAAAATATACGCCCGAGTGGCGATGCTGATAAGCAACGCTTCTGTAGATGAAAAGATAGTCAATATCTCCTGTTTCCAGTGATGCCATTAAATCTATCTCCGCACTTCTCATTGCTATTTTCGCAACGTTTATGCCGAGTTCTGCTGAAGAAGGAACATGAATGATATAGCTTCCATTTTCCTCCGTTGCATCTATTGCTGTATTTTCCTCTATCAATTTATCAAAAATTGTATCATTTCCGTAATAAATTTCTGCAAGCTGAATAGATATTAAAGCACGATAACCACAGGGATCATCATTGGGGTTTGAAAAGCCAAATCTCACATTTTTCCTTGCCAGTATCTTATACCAGTTGCCTTCGTTTATTTCATCCTTATACACACTCTTATTTGTATATGCAATAACCATCCTATTCTTTGCAAACTGTATGCAGAAGTTGGCATATTTTGGGTATGAGGAAATCATCATATCTTCAATGAGGGTGTAATCTGCGGAGGCAACAACATCCGCTTTTTTGCCGAGTTCTGTAATTTTTCTTATCGTTGCCTTGCTTCCCGTTGCCTCACGCCTAACATCTGCGCCGTATATTTTTTCAAATTCCTTTTCCAGTTCGCCAAAAGGCGTTGCGAGGCTGCCAGCGTGGAAGATGGTTAATGTTTCTTTCTGGCTGGAATGTATGAACAAAGCTATTAATAGAATTAATGCAACAATTAAAACAATGGCAACAGCGATGCGATGCATTTCATGAAATAAAGAAGCAGCAGTATAAAATTTTTTAGTGAGAATACAATACAATTGTGGAAGGGATTGTATCGTCTATCAACATAAGCGACAGGAAGGGACAGAGAAAAAAGCCCGTGAAGGTGGCAAGAATAACAAAATATGGCATAGAAGGCGACGCCCACGCCGGAGAATGGCATCGCCAAATTAGTTTGCTTGCAGAAGAGAGCATTGAAAAAATGAGAAAAAAGGGGTTGCAGATTGGCTATGGAGATTTTGCAGAAAATATAACTACAAAGGGCATAAATCTGGCTGAGATTAAAGTGGGGCAGAGATTAAGGATAGGGAATGAAGTTATAGTTGAAGTGACGCAGATAGGCAAAAAATGTCATGATGAATGCGAAATTAAAAGGCTTATAGGCGAATGCATAATGCCAAAAGAAGGAATTTTTGCAAGAGTTATAGTAGAAGGGACGATAAAAGTTGGAGATAAAATTACGGTAATAAAGTAGGCTTTGGGAAAAAAGAACTTTATATACAATTTATCATTCATTATATCATGTTATCAAAAATACCAATTGATTTGAAGAATGTTGAACGGGAGGATTTAGATAAAGAGATATTGCGTCTCGGTATAATAGCTGAACTGGATGCAATAAATTTATATGAGCAACTTGCCAATATGACAGAGAATGAAGATATAAAGAAAGTACTGATGGACATTGCAAATGAGGAAAAAACGCATGTAGGCGAGTTCCTTGCATTGCTTCTTAAAAAAGACGAGGAGCAAGTGAAGGAAATTGAAAAAGGCAAAAAAGAAGTTGAGGAATTGATAGAATAACTTGCACAACAATTAAATATTCAATCCAATCATCGGTGTGATAAAATGAAAGATAGGAAAAAGGAACATGTTGAAATCGTAAGGAGCAAAGATGTAAGCCATTCATACAATTACTGGGATGATTTCATGCTCCTGCATGACGCTTTGCCAGAAATAAACATGGACGAGATTGATATGGGCACAAAGCTTTTTGGAAAAAAGCTTAACATGCCTTTAATAATTGCAGGGATGACAGGAGGATTCGAAGAAGCCACAAAAATAAATGAAGAGATTGCAAAAGTAGCAGAAAAATACGGCATTGGAATGGGAGTGGGTTCGCAAAGAGCAGGTCTTAAAGATAGAAGTGTTGAAGAAAGTTATTCTGTCATAAAGAAATATAAAATTCCACTTAAGATTGCAAATATCGGCGCTCCGCAACTTCTGGAATGGGAAGATGCAGCAGAAAAAGCCAATGAAGCCATAAAAATGATAGATGCAGATGTTCTTGCCATCCATCTCAATTTTCTTCAAGAAGTTATTCAGCCAGAAGGCGAGAGAAATGCAAAGGGTTGCATTGAAAAAATAGCAGAAGTTTCGGCGAGTATAACAAAGCCTACAATTGTTAAGGAAACGGGAGCAGGCATCTCAATAGAAACAGCAGAAAAACTTTTGGATACAGATATAGTGGGTATAGATGTTGGAGGAGCAGGCGGAACCTCATTCGCTGCTGTAGAGGCTTATAGAGCTGCTATGAGAGGAGATAAAATACAGGAGGAACTCGGAAAAATTTTCTGGGACTGGGGAATTCCAACACCATACTGCATAATGGAGCTGGCGGAACTATGCAATGACGCTGGCTTAACTTTAATAGCAACAGGTGGAATAAGACATGGATTGGATGTGGCAAAGGCCATAGCGCTGGGCGCTCATGCTGCCGGAGCTGCTGCTGCATTTTTGAATAGCGAATCGGTAGAGGAAAAAATGGAGATTTTTGCCCGCTCCTTAAAAGCGGCGATGTTTCTGACGGGCTGCAAGAATGTAGAAGAATTGAGGGAGGCGGAGATATGGACATTGTAGAAATAAGGGAAGCAGTTGATAAAGCAATAGAAAATTATCTGTATGAGAAGGAGCCACCACGCCTCTATGAAGCGGTAAAGTATCTGCCATTTGCAGGTGGAAAGAGATTGCGCCCTATAATTGCCTGCCTTGCTTGCGAGGCGGTAGGCAGTGATTTTACAAAAGCCATTCCATTTGCGGTTGCTTTAGAACTCATACATACTTTTACACTCGTTCATGATGATATTATGGATAAGGATGAAGAAAGGCGGGGTAAGCCATCAGTACATGTGAAATTTGGAGAGGATGCCGCCATCCTTGCTGGAGATGCTCTTTTTGCCAAAGCATTTGAGGTGGCAAGCAATTTGAGAGAGGCGGAAACAGCAAAAAAGATTCTTAGAAATCTTGCTATAATGGCAAAGGAGATATGCGAGGGACAGGAAATGGATGTAAGTTTCGAGGAGATGGAATATGTTAAAGAAAACCAGTTTTTGGAAATGATTGAGAAAAAGACGGCTAAAATGTTTGAACATGCGGCAATGGGTGGAGCAATCATAGGAGGAGGAAA
>Ga0136651_10002354_pt1 | contig 10365 bp, 3 predicted proteins | sample Mar14236cmmetaG_FD_94867 | JGI IMG/M metagenome (GOLD analysis project Ga0136651, IMG submission 94867) | Marine hydrothermal vent microbial communities from Guaymas Basin, Gulf of California to study Microbial Dark Matter (Phase II) - Marker... ...
GGGCGAAGAGAGCGCAACCATTGCGCTTATCCCTGAGCGTCTACGCGGTGAAATTGCTGCAACCAATATCAAAATTGGCAAGAAAGTTCTTGTTGAGGCGGGTAAGCGGGTAACGGCTCGCCACATTCGTGAACTCGATAAAGCAAGTGTTGATACTCTTGAGATTCCCGTTGAGTCAATCATCGGTAAGGCTCTGGCCCATGAGATCGTTGACACCGAGAGTGGTGAAATCATCGCTCAGCCAAATGATGAGCTTACAGAAGAGCTGATAGCAAACCTGCAGGCCAATGGTGTCAAAGAGTTTAAAACCCTCTTTACCAATGACCTCGACGTAGGCCCATACATCTCCTCAACTCTACGCATTGATTCAACCAATAGCCGACTTGAGGCTTTGGTAGAAATTTATCGCATGATGCGCCCAGGTGAGCCACCCACAAAAGAGGCCGCCGAGAAGTTGTTTGATAACCTCTTCTTCACCGATGAGCGTTACGATCTCTCTGCTGTTGGACGGATGAAATTTAACCGTCGTGTTGGTCGCGAGGAGGTAACCGGTTCCGGTACGCTCTCTAATGACGACATACTTGAGGTGATGAAAGAGCTGATCAACATCCGTAACGGCAAAGGTGTGATCGATGATATCGACCATCTTGGAAACCGTCGTGTACGTAGTGTTGGTGAGATGGCCGAAAACCAGTTCCGTGTCGGTCTGGTCCGAGTTGAGCGTGCTGTTAAAGAGCGTCTTACCCTTGCAGAGGCAGATAATTTGATGCCGCAAGAGCTGATCAACGCTAAGCCAGTTTCTGCTGCGATCAAAGAGTTCTTCGGTTCATCACAACTGTCTCAGTTTATGGATCAGAATAATCCACTTTCTGAAGTGACTCACAAGCGTCGTATCTCAGCTCTCGGCCCCGGCGGTCTGACTCGTGAGCGCGCCGGCTTTGAGGTGCGTGATGTACATCCAACTCATTACGGACGCGTCTGTCCTATTGAGACTCCTGAGGGACCCAATATCGGTCTGATCAACTCTCTGGCAGTCTATGCTCGCACCAATGATTATGGTTTCCTGGAGACACCATATCGTAAAGTGGTCGATGGGCGTATCACTGATGAGATTGAGTATCTCTCAGCAATCGACGAAAGTACTTACGTTATTGCACAGGCCAACATTGATGTCGATGCAGATGGTTTTATCATCGAGGATCTCGTCTCCTGTCGTCACATGAATGAGTTCATGCTTTCTGCCAGAGATAAGGTGGATTACATTGATGTTTCAGCCAAGCAGATTGTCTCTGTTGCTGCGTCTATTATTCCATTCCTTGAGCACGATGATGCCAACCGCGCACTCATGGGATCAAACATGCAGCGTCAGGCCGTTCCAACCCTGAAAGCGGACAAGCCGCTGGTTGGTACAGGAATGGAGCGCACTGTGGCAATGGACTCTGGCGTCACCGTAGTTGCCCGTCGTGGTGGTGTTATTGATTCGGTTGATGCAGGACGAATTGTTGTTCGTGCTAATGACGATGAGGCCGAAGCTGGTCAGTCGGGTGTCGATATCTACAACCTGACCAAATACACCCGCTCAAACCAGAACACCTGTATCAATCAGCGTCCACTGGTTAAGAGCGGTGATGTGATTGCTCGTGGTGATTGTCTGGCCGATGGTCCTTCAACTGACATGGGTGATCTGGCACTTGGGCAAAACATGCGCATCGCCTTCATGCCCTGGAACGGTTACAACTTTGAGGATTCAATCCTCATCTCTGAGCGTGTGGTCGATGAAGATCGCTTCACCACTATTCATATCCAGGAGCTGACCTGTATCGCTCGCGATACCAAGCTTGGTTCAGAAGAGATTACTGCAGATATTCCTAATGTGAGTGAAAGCGCACTGGGTAAGCTTGATGAGTCGGGTATTGTCTACATTGGTGCTGAGGTTAAGCCGGGCGACATTCTGGTTGGTAAAGTCACCCCTAAAGGTGAGACCCAGCTGACTCCAGAGGAAAAATTACTGCGAGCCATCTTTGGCGACAAGGCATCTGATGTTAAAGATACCTCTTTGCGCGTTTCGTCTAGTGTATTTGGTACCGTAATTGGTGTTCAGGTATTTACTCGTGATGGTCTTGAAAAAGATGCTCGAGCACAATCTATTGAAGATAGTGAACTTTCTCAGATACGCATGGATCTTAAAGATCAGCAACGTATCATGGAAGATGATGCCTTTGCCCGTGTTGCTAGAATGCTGCAAGGCAAGACCGCTCAAGGTGGTCCTGCCAATCTCAAGTCTGGTGACAAGATTAGCAAAGGTTATCTTGAAGAGCTTGAGCGCGAAAAATGGTTTGAGATTCGTCTGAAAGATGATGATGCAAATGCTGCGCTTGAGGCGATCTCTAAGCAACTTAAAGATCAAAAGAAGAGCTTTGACGAGCAGTTTGAGACCAAGAAAAAGAAATTGACCCAGGGCGATGATCTTGCTCCAGGTGTACTGAAGATGGTTAAGGTCTATCTGGCCGTTAAACGTCGTATTCAGCCTGGGGACAAAATGGCGGGTCGTCACGGTAACAAGGGTGTTATCTCGATGATCGTGCCTGTTGAGGATATGCCTCACGATGAGAATGGTGAGCCGGTCGATATTCTGCTCAACCCACTTGGCGTACCATCACGGATGAACGTTGGACAGGTTCTGGAGACCCATCTTGGATGGGCTGCGAAAGGGCTAGGAATCAAAATCGGTGAGATGATTGATGCGCAGAAGAAAATTGCGGACATCAGAAAGTTCCTCGACAAGATCTACAACAAGAGTGGTAAGTCTGAAGATCTCGATAGCCTAAGCGATGAAGAGATAATCGCGCTGGCTAAGAACCTGAGAAAGGGTGTGCCGATGGCGACACCTGTATTCGATGGTGCTGACGAAAAAGAGATCGACTACATGCTAGAGCTTGCCGGTCTGCCGACCTCCGGCCAGTCGGTTCTTTATGATGGCCGTACTGGTGAGGCATTTGATCGTCCGATTACCGTTGGTTACATGTATATGCTTAAACTCAACCACTTGGTTGATGACAAAATGCATGCCCGTTCGACTGGACCATATAGTCTGGTTACCCAGCAGCCGCTGGGTGGTAAGGCGCAATTTGGTGGTCAGCGCTTCGGTGAGATGGAGGTTTGGGCGCTTGAGGCATATGGAGCAACCCATACTCTACAGGAGATGCTTACAGTCAAGTCTGATGACGTCAATGGTCGTACTAAAATGTACAAGAACATTGTCGATGGTAATCACAGTATGGATCCAGGAATGCCCGAGTCGTTCAATGTACTAATCAAAGAGATTCGTGCATTGGGTATCGATATTGAGTTGGAACTGGAACAAGAGTAGTTCGCTGAACGATAAATTCTAGCGAACGCTGCTCATTGGCATCCGTGCCATTGCAGCATTAGTACATCCGTGTACGTCAGTGAACTATTTTAGAGGAGTGCATTAAGTGAAAGACCTACTCAACCTATTAAAACAGCAAGGTGGTGCGACTGACGATTTTGATTCAATCAAAATTGGTCTGGCATCCCCCGATAAGATCCGTTCATGGTCCTACGGCGAAGTTAAAAAGCCTGAGACCATCAACTATCGTACCTTCCGCCCAGAGCGTGATGGTCTCTTTTGTGCCAAGATTTTCGGGCCTGTAAAAGACTATGAATGTCTCTGTGGTAAATACAAGCGCCTGAAGCACCGTGGTGTAATCTGTGAGAAGTGTGGTGTTGAAGTCACCCTCTCTAAGGTGCGTCGTGAGCGCATGGGACACATCGATCTCGCATCGCCTGTTGCCCATATATGGTTTCTCAAGTCTCTGCCATCACGTCTGGGTCTACTCCTTGATATGACCCTGCGTGACATCGAACGTGTTCTCTATTTTGAGGCGTTCGTAGTGACCGAGCCAGGCATGACCGAGCTTGAGCGTGGTCAGCTGCTATCAGATGAGACCTATCTCGACGCCATTGAAGAGTATGGTGATGAGTTTGAGGCCCTCATGGGTGCCGAAGCGATTCTAGCCATGTTGAAGGCGATGAATCTGAAGACCGAATTTGCCAAACTAAGCGATGAGATCCCTCAGACCAACTCTGAGACCAAGCTGAAGAAGCTCACCAAACGTCTAAAGCTGATCGAAGCATTTATCGATTCGGGCAACAAGCCTGAGTGGATGGTTTTGAAAGTTCTTCCCGTACTTCCTCCAGAGCTCCGTCCATTGGTTCCTCTTGAGGGTGGCCGTTTTGCCACTTCAGATCTGAATGACCTATACCGTCGAGTTATTAACCGTAATAACCGTCTCAAGCGTCTTCTTGATCTAAACGCACCAGACATCATTGTTCGTAACGAAAAGCGTATGTTGCAGGAGTCGGTTGATGCTCTGCTCGACAATGGTCGTCGCGGTCGTGCAATTACCGGTTCTAATAAACGTCCGCTTAAGTCACTCGCGGACATGATCAAAGGTAAGCAGGGTCGTTTCCGTCAAAACCTTCTGGGAAAACGTGTCGATTACTCTGGCCGTTCGGTTATCGTGGTTGGTCCTACCCTGAAACTACATCAGTGTGGTCTGCCCAAGAAGATGGCTCTTGAGCTCTTCAAGCCCTTTATATTCAGCAAGCTGGAGCTCAAAGGTCTGGCTACCACCATTAAGGCCGCCAAAAAGCTGGTTGAGGCTGAGGGGCCCGAGGTCTGGGATATCCTTGAAGATGTGATTCGAGAGCATCCAGTTATGCTTAACCGTGCTCCGACTCTTCACCGTCTGGGTATTCAGGCATTCGAGCCTACACTAATTGAAGGTAAGGCGATTCAACTGCACCCATTGGTCTGTGCGGCATTTAACGCCGACTTCGACGGCGACCAGATGGCGGTACACGTACCCCTGTCAATTGAGGCGCAGCTTGAAGCTCGCACCTTGATGATGTCGACCAATAACATCCTCTCGCCTGCAAATGGTGAGCCGATTATTGTTCCATCTCAAGACGTGGTTTTGGGTCTCTACTTCATGACTCGTGATCGTGTTAACGCCAAGGGAGAAGGGATGATCTTCTCCGGGCTTGATGAGGCTCGCCGTGCCTACGATAACCAGGTGGTTGATCTACAGGCGAAGGTTAAAGTTCGTATTACTGAAGTGGTAAAAGGTGAGGATGGTGAATCTGAATCTAAAACTTCGATTAAAGATACAACGATTGGCCGCGCCCTGTTGTTTGACATTGTCCCAGCGGGTATCCCTTTTGAACTGGCCGATAAGTCAATGGTCAAGAAGGCGATTTCTGCACTCATCAACTTCTGCTATCGTGAAAATGGTCTGAAAGATACCGTTATCTTTGCTGATCAATTGATGTATCTAGGCTTCCGTATGGCGACCCGTTCAGGTGTCTCATTCTGTGCCGACGATATGATGATCCCCGAGAGCAAGACTGAGATTCTGGCGCGCGCCGAGGCCGAAGTAAAGGAGATCGAAAATCAGTACATCTCCGGTCTGGTGACCAATGGCGAGCGCTATAACAAGGTGGTCGATATCTGGTCGCACACCAACGACCAGGTCGCCAAGGCGATGATGGACATGTTGGGTCAGGAAGATGTGGTCAATAGCGAAGGTGAGACGGTCAAACAGGACTCCTTTAACTCGGTCTATATGATGGCCGACTCCGGTGCTCGTGGTAGCCCTGCTCAGATTCGTCAGCTCGCTGGTATGCGTGGTTTGATGGCCAAGCCAGATGGCTCGATCATCGAGACCCCCATCACTGCGAACTTCCGCGAAGGTCTCTCGGTACTGCAATACTTCATCTCGACTCACGGTGCTCGTAAAGGTCTTGCCGATACTGCACTGAAGACCGCTAACTCAGGATACCTGACCCGTCGTCTGGTCGATGTGGCGCAGGATATGGTCGTTACCATCGAAGACTGTGGTACCAGCAATGGTCTGGCCATGCACAGTCTCGTCGAGGGTGGCGATGTAGTTGAGCCGTTGCATGAGCGCGTGCTTGGTCGAGTCATCGCTGAAGATGTGATGATTCCCGGTACCAAGAAGGTGGCCATTGCTCGCAATACGCTACTGGACGAGGCATGGGGTCAACGTATTGAAGAGCTATCTATTGATCACCTCTTGGTACGTTCAGCGATAACTTGTGAAACTCGCTATGGGGTCTGTGCCAGCTGTTATGGTCGTGACCTTGCTCGTGGGCATATGGTTAATGCCGGTGAGGCGGTGGGCGTTATCGCTGCACAGTCAATCGGTGAGCCAGGAACACAGTTGACCATGCGTACCTTCCATATTGGTGGTGCAGCATCGCGTTCTGCTGCGGCTAACAACATTCAAAATAAGAGTGCAGGTCTTCTGCGTCTGCACAACATTAAGACCGTTGAGCACAAAGATGGATACATGGTTGCCGTCTCACGTTCGGGTGAATTGACTATTCTTGATGCCAATGGTCGTGAGCGAGAGCGCTACAAAGTTCCTTACGGCGCACGTATCGATGCCACTAATGAGCAAGATGTTGAGGCCGGAACCATTCTGGCAACCTGGGACCCACATACTCACCCGGTTATTACCGAGATCGCCGGTCAGATCACCCTCTCCGATTTTGAAGAGGGTCTGACCGTACAGAAGCAGACCGATGATGTTACAGGTCTCTCTTCACTGGTTGTGCTTGATCCAAAACAACGTGTGGGAACAGGTAAAGACAAGCGACCAATGGTCAAGCTGGTTGATGAACAGGGTAATGATATCAATATTCCTGGCACTGACATCCCTGCGCAGTACTTCCTGCCAGGTGGTGCAATCGTCAGCTTGAATGATGGTGCACTGGTTGGTGTGGGCGACGTGCTTGCTCGTATACCGCAGGAATCTTCGAAGACCCGTGATATAACCGGTGGTCTGCCTCGCGTAGCCGACCTGTTTGAAGCTCGTAAGCCAAAAGAGTCGTCAATCATGGCGGAAATTTCGGGTACCGTAAGTTTCGGTAAGGAGACCAAAGGTAAGCGTCGTCTGGTGATCAGCCCTGCTGAGGGTGAAGCCTATGAAGAGCTGATTCCTAAGTGGCGCCACATCAATGTGTTTGAAGGTGAGCATGTTGAAAAGGGCGAGACCGTTGTTGAGGGTGAGCTTAATCCTCATGACATCCTGCGTCTTAAAGGTGTTGAGAAGTTGGCTAATTACATCGTCAACGAAGTACAGGATGTTTACCGTCTCCAGGGTGTAAAGATCAACGACAAGCACATCGAGGTGATCATTCGCCAGATGTTGCGTAAGGCAGAGATCACCTCTGGTGGCGATACCAAGTACCTCAAAGGGGAGCAGGTCGAATATGCCCGCATTCTTGATGAGAACGAGCGTGTGTCGGCAAAAGATGAGGTTGAGGCAGGATACGCACGTATGCTCCTCGGCATCACCAAGGCCTCTCTGGCAACAGAGTCGTTCATCTCGGCAGCCTCTTTCCAGGAGACCACGCGAGTTCTTACCGATGCAGCTGTAACCGGTAAGATTGATAGATTGCGCGGACTCAAGGAGAACGTCATTGTTGGTCGCCTGATACCTGCGGGTACCGGGCTGGCCTATCATGAAGAGCGTCGTCGTAAGCGTGTTGAAGATGCGTTTGGTGATGAGCTGAAGGCCGCTGAAGCCGAGGCTGAGGTTGAAACTCCAGCTCCGGCAGAAGCAACCGCAAGCGATGTGACTCAGGAGAGCGCTGCAGAGTAACTCTGTAGCCAAACCCTGAAAAAGCCGGAGTCTTTGGACTCCGGCTTTTTTTTGCCTACAGGACGTAGGTATGCCGTGATCACAGGGGCTATTCTGGTGCATCCGTGCACTTCACAGCATTAGTACTTCCTGTACGTCATGTGAAGGAACGACGGCCCAGGATGTAGGTATGCCGTGATCACAGGGGCTGTTCACGTGCATCCATGCACTCCACAGCATTAGCACTTCCTGTACGTCATGGCAGGAGTTGTTCCAGACAACTCTTCTGCACTTCCGCCATCCATGGCGGTCGCGAAAGAGCGGTGTTGTTTGTGCCTCTCAGAGCTTCAATAGCCGAAGGAATGGGTGACATTAAAGGGTGTTGTAGGACATGGTAGGGGCAGATTAAGGAGTGCTGCCAGCCTTTTATGAGCAGTATATTGCGCCAATAATTCCAGCCCAAACTAGAGATCTACATGAAGTTTGTTGGATAGCGGAAGATCTGGTTGACAACGGCCTCCCGCATCTCTACAATTCCGCCTCTTTTCTGACAGGTCGGCCCGTGCCGTCCTGTCGTTTTGTTTTGCCCTGGAGAAAAATGGGATTATGGCGACAATTAACCAATTAGTACGTAAACCTCGTAGCCGCAAGAAGGCCAAGAGTAATGTTCCTGCCCTTGAGGCGTGTCCTCAGAAGCGTGGCGTTTGCACACGTGTCTACACCACGACACCAAAAAAGCCAAACTCTGCACTGCGTAAGGTAGCTCGTGTACGTTTGACTAATGGTTTTGAGGTCTCCTCATATATTGGTGGTGAAGGCCACAATCTTCAGGAGCACTCGGTGGTACTGATTCGCGGCGGTCGTGTTAAAGATTTGCCTGGTGTCCGTTATCACGTTGTTCGTGGCGCACTCGATACCGCTGGTGTTAGTGATCGTAGGGCTGGCCGTTCTAAGTACGGCACCAAGCGTCCTAAGTCTTAATATATAAAGGTTTCTAAAGATGTCTAGAAGAAATGTAGCAGCCAAGCGCGAAATTTTGCCTGATCCTAAGTTCGGCAATCGTACTCTCTCCAAGTTCATGAATATCGTCATGCAGAGTGGTAAAAAATCTGTAGCCGAGCGTATCGTTTATGGTGCGCTGGATCAGGTTGCCGAAAAGAACAAAACGGGTGAGCCTCTCGATATTTTCGAGAAGGCCCTGGCCAATATCCGTCCCATGGTAGAGGTTAAATCTCGCCGTGTGGGTGGCGCTACCTATCAGGTGCCTATTGAGGTGCGTGGTGAGCGTGGTATGGCTCTGGCGATGCGCTGGTTGGTTGAGGCTGCACGTAAGCGTGGCGAGAAGACTATGGGTCTGCGTCTTGCGGGTGAGATACTCGATGCCAACGATAGCAAGGGTACCGCAGTCAAAAAACGCGAAGATACCCATCGCATGGCAGAAGCCAACAAGGCGTTCGCTCACTACCGCTGGTAGTCGCGAGATTCAGGAATCGATCCAGTGGCCCGCAAAACCCCCATTAACCGTTATCGCAATCTTGGCATCATGGCGCACATTGATGCCGGCAAGACGACGACTACGGAAAGGGTTTTGTACTACACCGGTATCTCTCACAAGATAGGTGAGGTGCATGATGGCGCTGCGACCATGGACTGGATGGAGCAGGAGCAGGAGCGTGGGATCACCATCACCTCTGCTGCAACCACCTGTTTTTGGCAGGGGATGGATAAACAGTTTGAGCAGCATCGTATCAATATTATCGATACGCCTGGGCATGTCGACTTCACCATTGAGGTGGAGCGTTCACTTCGAGTCCTGGACGGTGCATGTGCCGTATTCTGCGCAGTAGGTGGCGTAGAGCCTCAGTCTGAGACTGTATGGCGTCAGGCCAACAAATACGAGGTGCCACGCATCGCATTCGTCAATAAGATGGATCGTGCCGGTGCCGATTTCTTGCGTGTGGTTGAACAGCTCAAGAGCCGTCTGGGTGCCAATGCGATACCGATTCAGCTCAATATCGGAGCCGAAGATGAATTTGCCGGTATTGTCGACCTGATTCGCATGAAGGCTATCTACTGGAACGAAGCCGACATGGGTGTAACCTATGATGAGCAAGAGATTCCAGCAGAGCTTCAAGACAAAGCCCAGCAGCTGCGTGAGCAGATGGTTGAGGCGGCGGCAGAAGCCACTGAAGAGCTTATGGAGAAATATCTTGAAGAGGGTGAACTCTCTCAAGATGATATCCGTGAAGGGCTGCGTCTACAGACCATCAGAAACGAGGTTGTTCTCTGCCTGTGTGGTTCTGCCTTTAAGAACAAAGGCGTGCAGGCGATGCTTGATGCCATTGTCTATTTTCTGCCCGCACCGACCGATGTGAAGGCGATTAGCGGTATTTTAGATGATGCCGAAGAGAGTGAAGCAAAGCGCAGTGCCAACGATGATGAGCCGTTTGCGGCGTTGGCGTTCAAGATTGCGACCGACCCCTTTGTGGGCACACTGACCTTCTTCAGAGTTTACTCGGGCATTCTTAAGTCAGGCGATTCGGTCTATAACCCAGTTAAGGGTAAGAAAGAGCGTGTGGGCCGCATCTTGCAGATGCATGCCAATTCACGTGAAGAGATTAAAGAGGTTCGCGCCGGTGACATCGCCGCTGCGGTAGGCCTCAAAGATGTCACC
>Ga0136651_10002356_pt1 | contig 10358 bp, 9 predicted proteins | sample Mar14236cmmetaG_FD_94867 | JGI IMG/M metagenome (GOLD analysis project Ga0136651, IMG submission 94867) | Marine hydrothermal vent microbial communities from Guaymas Basin, Gulf of California to study Microbial Dark Matter (Phase II) - Marker... ...
CAGGATATTGAGCAGATACAATTTTCGACAGGATTTACAGGATTGACAAGATTTTTTCCTCATCCTGTAAATCCTGTAAATCTTGTCAAAAATCTTTTTGGTTCTGGCTTGTCCAGGTTAGGGAGTTCCAGAGAAATAATCATCCCGCCCGCTCTAGCTGGATCGTCAGATCCAGCGGCTGAACGAGTAAATTCGGCTTGCTTTGCCCACTTTGGGTCTGGACCTGCCACTTTTTCGCCGATTCGCCAATTACGGCATATTGCGGTAAAATAGTCCCTATTCAACAAATCACCAAATCACCCAGTCTATTCACAATGCACCCGTGCCCCGCAAAGGGTACTCGAACAAGGAGTGGTTATGACAAGAGATAACGGAAACGAGCACCCGCGCATTGGCGTGTACGTTTGTCATTGCGGGTCCAACATCGCCGGGGTAATTGACCCGGCGGTCGTGGCCGCGTACGCGGCCACGCTGCCCGGCGTGGTTCACGCGACTGATACATTGTACGCGTGTGCTGATAGCGGTCAGAACCAGATTAAAAAGGACATCAAAGAGTACAACCTGAACCGGGTAGTGATTTCGGCCTGTTCGCCCAAGATGCACGAGCCGACCTTCCGCGCCGTCGTGGCCGAGGCTGGGCTCAACCCCTTCCTGATGGAGATGGCCAACATCCGTGAGCAATGCACCTGGGCTCACGGCCACGACCCCGAAGGCGCGCTGGCAAAAGCCAAGTCCCTGACCGCCTCCGCCATCGCCAAAGCCAATTTTCTGACACCATTGGACATGATCAAGGTACCCATCACCAAGCGGGCGATGGTCATCGGCGCGGGCGTGGCCGGCATCAGCGCCGCGCTGGACCTGGCTGACCAGGGGATCGAGACTGTCCTGGTGGAAAAACAGCCCACGATTGGTGGAGTGATGGCGCAACTCAACAAGACCTTTCCCACCATGGACTGTAGTATATGAATTCTGGCCCCCAAAATGGTTGACGCGGCGCGTCACCCCAAAGTAGACCTGAAAACGTATACTCAAGTCGAGCGCGTGGAAGGCTTTGTCGGCAACTTTAAGGTGCTCTTGCGAGAAAAATCCAGATACGTACACGCTGACCGCTGCAATGGTTGTGGTGAGTGTGTACCAGTCTGCCCCATCGAGGTTCCCAACTATTTTGAAATGAACCTGGCCCCGCGCAAGGCCATAGACGTGCCTATGAGCCAGTCGGTGCCCCTTATCTATGCCATTGACCTCGACGCCTGTATCCACTGCTACAAGTGCGTCGAAGCCTGCGGTAAACTGGATGCCATTGACTTTAGCATCGAGGATAACCTGGTCTGGGAGGATGTCGGCGCGATCGTCGTCGCCACCGGCTACAGCCACTTTGACCCCAGTGTGATGCCCGAATACGGCTACGGGCGCTATCCCAACGTGATCACGGCGATGGAGATAGAGCGGCTCAATAACTCGGCCGGCCCGACCGCCGGGAACCTGATCCGCCCCAGCGACGGGGCCAATCCCAGGCGGTTGGCCATCGTCAACTGCGTTGGCTCCCGCGACAAACGCTTCAACCCCTGGTGCTCGAACTTTTGCTGTATGTACGCCATCAAGAACGCCATCCTGCTAAAGCAAGCCCACCCCGATATGGACATTGCCATCTACTACATAGACATCCGCACTCCCTCCAAGGGATACGAGGCATTCTACGACCGGGCACGCGAGATGGGAGTCCGCTTCATCCAGGGCCGTCCCAGCCTGATCACCCAAGACCCTGAAACGGGCAATCTTTTCGTCCACTCGGAGAACAGGGATTTGGGGCACGTCGTGGAGTGCGAGTACGATATGGTGATGCTCAATCAGGCGGCCATCCCACAGCCCGACGCCGATACGATGAGTTCTGTGCTCAACATCAGCCAGAGCCCCGGCGGGTGGTTTATGGAGTATCACCCCAAACTGCGCCCGATGGACACTCCCACCGATGGGATTTTCCTGGCCGGCGCGTGCCAGGGGATCAAGGACATCCCCGCCAGCGTGTCGCAAGGGTCCGCCGCAGCAGCACGGGCCGGGCGCGTGCTCCACGCCCCCGAGTGGGAGATTGAACCCGTCGTGGCCCACGTCTGGGAGGATCGCTGCATCAGCGCCAAGGGCAAAAAATGCGGTATGTGCGAAAAGGCCTGCCCCTACGGCGCTGTCGAGTACGAGGTAGGCAAGCCGGCGCACATCATCACCGCCAAGTGCCACGGCTGCGGTGGCTGCGTGGCCGAGTGCCCTCACAATGCCATCACACAGTTACACTTTACCGACGCGCAAATCCTGGCCCAGATCCACGCACTTTTGGCCGATAAGCCGGAGGAAAAGATACTGGCTTTTCGCTGCAACTGGTGTTCCTACCCCGGCGCCGACCTGGCCGGGACCAGTCACTTTGAGTACTCGAGCAATGAGCGCGGGCTGCGCGTGATGTGCACGGCCCGTATGGACTCTGACTTTATCTACGAGGCTTTCCGTCTAGGCGCGGGCGCAGTGCTTTACTCGGGCTGCCACGAGCAGGACTGTCACTACATCACCGGCCAGCGGGTTGGTGCCAAGCGTGCTGGCCGGTTGCTCAAAACGTTTAGCAAGATGGGGATGACGCCGGGCCGTTTCCGCATCGAGTGGATCAGCGCAGCCGAGGGTGACAAGTACGCACGAGTGCTCAACGAGATGCAGGCCACACTGGACGCGATCCCCAAAGAGCAATTGTTGGAGGAGATCGAACGGCTGCGCCCCCAGATGGAGAAACGCGCCCGCCGCATGCGCGAGGCGCCGCAGGTCGAGGAATCGCTGGCGTATGCGGACCGCCTCACAGTGGCGATGACGAAAAGCGAGCCAGCATAGTGGGATCCGATCGCTACAAGAGCATGAAAACGAGGCCACCGGCGATTGATTTCGGGGAAAATGTGAGTATAATCAGGCCGGTCAAGTTACCAGGATGTGCCTGGACGGAGACAGGGAAATGAACATGGGCGTCGAGATGCAAACAGAACAAATCTTTTTGTCACTTCCCCGCGAGGAGAGAAAGACCATCATCAGTCACGGGGCTGCCTTCAGGCTGTCCCATTTGAGGAAACGGCTCTTTCTTGCCGAGAGCAAGGTGCGGCATTTTGAAGAGAAATGCAATGTTAGCCTGGCCCAATTGGATACAGACGGACTGGCCGACGATGCCGGCTACGAGATGCACGAAGACTACATTATGTGGCACCATTGGGCTGCGGTTGCCGACGATACCCAAAAGGACATTGCTTCCCTGGAGGAAATAACGCAACAAGGTCTCTATCTCTACCCCCTCATCACAAGCACGTTGGGCGCAAAGAGAACCTGCAACCATCGTTTGAAACCTGTCTGGAAGATGTGATGAAAGTCATACTTTATGGACAGGAGCGTTAATCTGCGCCCCATTGTCTTGCTCTCAGAACCAATCCAGAGTCTTGTTGGTCAACCAGGGGAGAGTGTTGTATGAATGAAGCCAATAGGCGCTCAACTCGGGCATTGGACCTATAACTGTGTCCAACGAATTAGAACAATGGGAGATCGTTTTATGACCAATCGTAGTAATCAGCTTGAAACCTTTGTCGACCAAGTGCGTGCCATCCCCGGCGGCGAACACCTCGAAATGTGTTATTCCTGCGGCACCTGTGTCAGCAAGTGCATGATCCAGCAGAAAATAGAGCCTACGTATAATCCCCGTCGCCTGATCTACAAGGCAATGATGGGTATGGATCAGGAGGCTTTTGAGGACCAGACTACCTGGCTCTGCTCGGCCTGTGACCTGTGCTATCCGGCCTGTCCCCAGCAGATTCACATTTCGGGCGTCCTCCTGGCCATCAGGGAACTAGCCCTTCAGGCCGGATATGCCACCTCCCTTAAAACGGCGGTAGTGGATGAGTTGACCTGCGTGGCTTGTGGACTGTGCGTCGAGGTCTGTCCCTACGAGGCGATTGCCCTGGTGGAGAGCCGGGTCATGGGTCAAACCCGCACCGTGGCCCGCGTTGATCCAAATCACTGCATGGCCTGTGGGCTGTGCGCAGCCAGTTGCCGCTCGGCTTCCATCGGGCTGCCGGACGAGTTCTCGAACGAGGCGTTGATAGAAAATCTGTGGGAATGGATGCGCAGCCCGGTTGTGGAGGTGACGGAATGAACAATATATGGACACCCCGTATCGTCGTCTTTCAATGTCAATACAGCCTTTACTGTGAAGCCGACCAGATATGGATGGACACCCAGTTGCCACCGCACATCAAGTTGATCCAGGTGCCCTGCACCGGCCGCATCAGCCCGCTCTTTGTGTTGAACGCCATACAGGGTGGAGCTGATGGAATCCTGATCAGCGGCTGCCGGCCGGAGAAGTGTCACTTCAAGGAAGGCAACCTGGGCGCTCGCCGCCAGTTGGAAGAGTTCCGGCGCTTTCTGACCTATCTGGGAATGGGAGCAGAACGGATGCGCTTTGCCTGGATTGACCTCAGCGAGCGCGGGCGTATCCAGCAGGAATTGGCCGACCTGGAGGAGACCATTCGGGCTATAGGCCCGATCAAGCGGTTGGTTACACGAGCGATCACGATTGGAGAACAACCATGAACCAACTCACTCTTGCGATTCGCCGGGAAGCCGCACGTATCCTGGAAGAAAACATCGTAGACGTGGTGATCGGGTTCGAGGCCGGCACCCTGCCCCTCAGGGCACAGCCAGCCTTTATCACCCAGAAAGAAGAGGCCGAAAAGCTGATGTACAGTGGCTTTTGCCAAAACAACCTGGCAAGTTACCTGACCCGCCGGCCCAAAGAGGAGCGCATCGGTATCATCTGCCGGGGCTGCGAGAGCCGCGCCGTACGCGCCCTCGTCATCGAGCACCAGCACGACCGCGACAGGCTGTACCTGATCGGCATCCCCTGTACAGGCATCATAGACTGGCGCAAGATTGAGCGCCAGGTGGGCGAGAACGCGCTCCAGGCAGTCGAAGAAGGCGACGAGGTGATCGTCACCACCCGCGATGGGGAGCACCGCTTTCAGCGAGCGGACGTGTTGCACGATTCGTGCCAGCGGTGTCTGCACCCCAACCCGGTCGGCGCAGACATCGTGCTGGGCGATCCGCTGCCCGAAGGCGACCCCGAACAGGCGTGGGCTCCGGTACTCGAGTTTGAGGCCCTGCCGCCCGAAGAGCGCTACGCCTATTTTGTCCAGGAGGCCGAACGCTGCATTCGCTGTTACGCCTGCCGGGAGGCGTGCCCGATGTGTTATTGCACCGAGTGCTTTGTGGACTATACCACCCCGCGCTGGGCCGAAAGCATGATCACGCCCAGCGGCACGCAGGCATGGCACATCATCCGCGCCTTTCACCAGACGGGACGTTGCGTGAGTTGTGGCGCGTGCGAGCGCGCCTGCCCGATGGACATCAAAATGACGTATCTGGTGGACAAGCTCAACTACGACATGGTGCAGCAATACGGGTTCGAGGTCGGAGCCAGCAATGAGGCCCAACCGCCCTTTGCTGCCTTTACCCTGGACGATAAAAATCGGTTCGTCCGCTAGGAGGCAGGAGCCTGATGTACAAAATTTTATCTAAAGCCGGTCTGCCTGGGCTGATTGAAAAATGGATGGAACAGGCCACGGTGTATGCCCCGGTGCGCCAGGGCGATTTTACACAGTTCGAACCTCTCGACGATCCGGCGCAGGCAGATCTCTATTACACAGCCAACACGCGCTATCCGCCCAAGGCTCTCTTTTTGCCCCAGTCGGAGATAATGTTCCGCGCCAAAGACGGCGAGCTCGAGTCCACCGAGGATGAGGTATCCTCGCGGGTGATCCTGGGCATCCATTCTTGTGATACTCGCGCTCTCCAACTGCTCGACGGCGTCTTTTTGGCTGGGGACTATCAAGACCCCTACTGGGCCAAGAAGCGTGAACAAACAACGCTCGTCGTCCTGGGCTGCGCCGACCCGTGCGAGACCTGCTTCTGTACCTCGGTCGGATCGGGGCCGTTCGACAAGCGTGGTGCCGACGTGATGCTCATTAACATTGACGACAAGTACGTGGCCGATGTGCGCAGTGAGAAAGGGCAGGCCCTCTTTGACCATCTGCCGGACGCATCCCAGGAGCAGGTCGTCACCTCGCGTCAGGTGCAGGCCGCAGCAGCGGCCAAGATGGAAAAGCCTTTCGAGAGCGAGGGCATCAAGGACAAGCTGTACAGTCTCTTTGACAGCGACTTTTGGCCCAAGATCCAACAGTCCTGCCTGGGGTGCGGAATATGCACTTTTCTCTGTCCTACGTGCTACTGCTTTGACATCGTGGACGAAGCGCAGCGCAACGAGCGGGTGCGCAACTGGGATACCTGTATGTTCCGCATCTATTCTCAGGAGGCGTCGGGGCACAACCCCCGTCCTACGAACACGGAACGGGTACGCCAGCGCATTATGCACAAGTACGCTTATTTCGTGGAACTCTACGACGAGATCGGTTGCACCGGCTGCGGACGTTGTGTGCGCTATTGCCCGGTGAACCTGGACATTCGTCAGATCATTCGCAGTGCGCAAGCCTGGGAAGAATCATAGGCAGGGGAGAGCAAAATGCACAATCCGTACAAACCCATTCCGATGCGCATTGCGCGCACAGTCGTTGAAACCGACGACCAAAGCCTGAAATCCTTCGAGCTGACCTTTGAAAGGAAGGCGGATCAGGAGAAATTCTTCTCCAAATACCGGCCCGGTCAGTTCTGCCAACTCTCCATTTTTAGTAAAGGAGAAGCGCCCTTTGGCGTGGCTTCGGCCGCGTGGGAAGGCGACTTTGTGCGCTTTACCATCAACAAGATTGGCGTCTTTACACGCGCCATCCACGAGATGAAACCAGGTGACACTATTGGCATGCGCGGCCCGCTGGGCAACTGGTATCCCATCGAGGACTGGAAAGGCTCAAACATCGTCATCATCGGCGGTGGGTACGCTTTCACCACCTTGTTTACTCTGGCCCAACATCTGCTGGCCCCCGAAATTCGCTCCCAGTACGGCGACCTGACCGTGATCTATGGAGCGCGTGAACCGGGTCTCTTTCTCTACAAAAAAGTGATCGAAACCTGGTATGAACGAAAAGACATCAACTTTTACCAGACGATTGATAACCCGCGGGAGGGATGGGGCCATCTTGTCGGCTACGTGCCGACCGTCACCAAAGAGATCGCCCCTGCGGCGGAGAATGCCGTGGCCTTTGTCTGTGGGCCGCCGGTGATGATCAGGTTCACGCTGCCGGTGCTCAACGAACTCTGTTTTCCTCCCGAGCGCATCTACACCTCACTGGAAAAACGGATGAAATGCGGCATCGGCAAATGTGGGCGCTGTAACGTCGGCCCCAAGTACATCTGCAAAGATGGTCCGGTCTTTACTTTTGCAGAATTGCGCGAGTTGCCGTCTGATCTATAAAAAGTATCGGTGTGGAGACGCGATCCGTCTGTAAAAAGAAATGAACGCTTAACTTGGTGAAAGAGGAGTACAAGATGAGTGGACGAGGAACAATGCAGAAGAGAGCCAACGAGCGCGAGATCGTACTCGAACGGGCGATGGTGACGCGCCACTACATCATGACATGGGACCTCGACCGCTGCGTGGGCTGCCAGATCGGGCCGCTGGTCTGTCCCAAGGACGCCGTCATCCACGTGGAGGGTGAGATCGTGGACGGGCATCTGGCGAAGAAGCCGTCGGTGGACATTGATCCTGAAAAGTGCGTGCTGTGCGGTATATGCGAGGTGATGTGTCCTAAGAACGCCATCACGCTGACCATCAACGGCGAGCGCGAGAACCCGGTGTTGGTCTACGGGGCCTTCCCGGACTTGGTCCAGGCTACGACGTTCAACAAGAAAAAGTTCGATTGGAGCCGCAAAGACTTTGTGATTGATAACTGCCCGACCAATGTCATCAGTTACGACGAGGAGCAGGATACGCTGGTAGTGGACGATGAACACTGTATCCGCTGCCGCCAGTGCGAGATCGCCAGTGACGGCGCGTTCCGGGTGGTGCAACCCTGGCAGGGCAAGGTGGAACTGCGGCGCGAGAAATGCGTCGAGGGCTGCCTGGCCTGCGCCGACATCTGCCCCACCCGCGCGTTGCACATTGATGACGAGGGCGAGTTAGTCTTGGCCGACTATTACTGCATCAAGTGCGGCGCGTGTATGCAAGTCTGCCCGGTCAAACCCGAGTACGAGGAGTACGAGTTCACCTTCGAGTCGCAGGGCGTGACCAAGACCATAACCCGCACGCGCATCACCAACGCCGGCGCACTGCCCGTCTGGGTCGAGCGATGGCGCGTGCGCCACGAGCCGGTGCAGAGCGCGGCGTGGATCGAGGCGCTGGGCAAGATGGCCGACGACAAGGCCGGCGCGGTGGAGATAGACAGCAAGCGGGCGCTCAAGCGGCGTGATCTGTTAAAGGCGTTGGCGGGGGGGAGAGCGTTGTTGGGGGCAGAGGAATAGCAAGTCATTGTGGCTACGCCGATCTGGATCCGGCCTGGGGGTGGAAGGGGCTTGATCGTCGTCCTGCCATACAGATGGGAGAGAGGGCTACTAACTGCTGATTACTGCCAGCACCGCCCCCGACCAAGGTGGCAGCGCCAGACCGGTGAGATACCCGGCGACGACACTCGCCTCCCCATCGCCCATCAGGTTCTGCAAGCGCGTTCCGTCGGGCAGGTGGTTGCCCATCGGAACGTCCAGGCGATAGGTCGCCGCGCCGTTGTTGAGCACGACCACCAGCACCTCGTCATCCAGACGGCGCAGGCAGGCGTAGACCTCACCCTCGGCGCGAAGGAAGACATACTCCCCCCGGCGCAGGGCCGGATGGGCCTGGCGCAGTGCGATACATCGCTTGAAATAGTCGCGCAAGTCGCTGTTCCAGCGGGCCTCGTCCCACGGGAAAGCGCGGCGGCAGTCGGGATCGTCGCCGCCCTGCATCCCAATCTCGTCGCCGTAGTAGACGCAGGGGGCGCCGGGAAAGGTCATCTGGAACAGCGTAGCCAGGCGCAGCGCTGCCTCATCCCCTTGAACCAACGTCAGGAAGCGCGGCATATCGTGGCTACTCAGGATATTGAGTTGCGCCAGCGTCACCTGCCAGTCGTAGAGGGCCAACATACCGTCTATCGCATCGGCGAACTGGGTGGCGTTCAGCGGTTGCAGCGCAAAGCCGCCGGGACGCTGAGTGGTGTCTAACCGCTCCCCGCCGAAAAAGCCCAGGCAGGCGCGGTTAAAGATGTAATTCATCACCGCGTCGAACTGGTCGCCCTGCAGCCAGCGCCGGGCGTCGAACCAAATCTCGCCCACGATGTACGCCTCAGGGTTGGTCGCCTTGACCACGCGGCGAAACTCGCGCCAAAAGTCATCGTCGTCAATCTCTTCGGGCACATCCAGCCGCCAGCCGTCCGCGCCGAACTCGATCCAGTGGCGGGCCACGTCGAAGAGAAAACAGCGCACCGCCGGGGTGTCGGTGTTCAACTTGGGCAGGGCCGCCAGGTTCCACCAGGCCCGGTAGCCCATCTCCTCCAGATCGTGCTGGTCGTCGAAGGGGCGCTGTCCCTGCTCCCAGTTGGGATAGGCGTTCAGCCCCTTCCCGGCCCGCAGCCGCTCCTCGTCAAAGTAAAACCAGTCCAGGTAGGGAGAGGCGGCCCCGTTCTCCAGAGTGTGGTTGAACTGGTAAAAGCCCCGGCTGGCGTGATTAAAGACACCGTCCAGGACAACGCGGATACCGCGCCGGTGGGCCTCGTCCAGCAACTCGCGGAACGCGGCATCCCCGCCCAGGATTGGGTCCACGTGATAATAGTCGTGGGTGTGGTAGCGGTGATTGGCCGCCGACTGAAAGATGGGGTTAAAGTAGATGGCCGTGATCCCCAATTCTTGCAAATAGTCCAACCGCTCAGCCACACCCAGCAGATCGCCGCCCTTGAAGCCGTAGACGGTGGGCGGAGAGTCCCAGGGCTCCAGGTTGGATGGCTTGGGCACTCGTTCGCTTTTGGCAAAACGGTCGGGGAATATCTGGTAAAAGACGGCGTCTTGTACCCATTCGGGGATGGTGAATTCTATTGTCATGACTTTTCAATCTACGCAGTTGAAACTGCACCAACAGTTGCAAAGTCGGCCTTCGCCGACTGATTTTAACCCGCGAAGGCGGGTTTCGCAGACGTGTCGCCGGGCGGCAGTTGAAACTGCACCAACAGTTGCAAAGTCGGCCTTCGCCGACTGATTTTAACCCGCGAAGGCAGGTTTCGCAGACGTGTCGCCGGGCGGCAGTTGAAACTGCACCAACAGTTGCAAAGTCGGCCTTCGCCGACTGATTTTAACCCGCGAAGGCGGGTTTCGCAGAC
>Ga0136651_10002357_pt1 | contig 10358 bp, 12 predicted proteins | sample Mar14236cmmetaG_FD_94867 | JGI IMG/M metagenome (GOLD analysis project Ga0136651, IMG submission 94867) | Marine hydrothermal vent microbial communities from Guaymas Basin, Gulf of California to study Microbial Dark Matter (Phase II) - Marker... ...
ATGATCCTCATCCTCACCTCGTCCGGGTCCCCGAGGAACATCACCCCCTTGCGGATGCTGTAGCCCCTGCGCTTCATCTCGTACTTCACAACGGCCCTGAGAACCCTGAGCCCGCCGAGCTCCGCGAAGCGGCGGTAGTCCTCCGGGAACCTCCCCGTCTTCACCAGGCCCAGCAGCGCCTTCCTCACCTCGTCGAGGTTCACGCCGCGGGGCACGGCACCCGCCTGGTGCATCCCCCCGAGCCTCTGGAGGGCCAGGAGCACCAGGTTGTCCCCTTCGTACCCCTCCGCGAGCCTGCGCAGCGCGGCCCTGACCTCCTCTAGGCTTGCTGTAGCAGGTTCTACTCCGTTGTACCTCAGCAGGTTCCTGACCTCCTCCACGTCCTCCGCAAGGATCCTCAGCTTCTCGCTGGTCGGGACCACCTGGTAGTCGAAGAGCTTCCCGACGTAGGCCTCCCGGTACAGCCTCTCGAACTCCCCGCCCTTCATCACTATGCCGGACACCGGTACGTACCGCGAGCCCAGCACCGTCACCGAGCCGTCCTTCTCAACCCTGAGCCCGACGAAGTTGGGCCTGTACCTCCTTCCGTAGACCTCCTTGCCGTAGAACACTATGTACAGCGTTGCCCTCGGCGCCAGGTCCTTCACCTTCTCGAAGAGCTCGAGCCACGGCCTCACCGCGTTCTCCACCTTGCGCCTCGGCGCCCTCTCGTAGAAAGCCTCTAGGAACGCCTCCAGGGGTTTTAATTTCACAGGTTTGCTACGGAGGTTCCTGACCCGCGGCAGGATCTCCTCCCTAACCATCCTGGTCCACGCCACCACCCTCTCCGCGACCCCGTCTATGAAGTGCTGCGCGAGGAACAGCGGGTCGTCATCGAAGATCCTCGGTACGCCGCGGGGCAGGATCTTCCTGGCGTAGCTGGAGGTGCTGTACCTGTTCCTGAGGCAGCGGAACATCAGCCTCACAGCCCGATCCGGATCGCTGAGGACCACGCGGTGCCTAGCCCCGCCGCGGAACATCTCCAGGATCGCGACGCCCCTAGAGGGCGGGGTGCTGAGGTCGGCGTAGAGGTAGAGCGGGAGGAACACCGTGTAGAACCTGCTGACCTCGAGCAGCTCATCCTCGCTGGGCAGCTCTATGTCCCTAGCAGCGACCTCTATCCCCCCGGGGGCGGCGCGGGCGTACACCATGATCCCGGGCGCGAATAGGAGGAGCCTGGCGTTGACGTAGGAGGGGCGCTCGTCGATGAGCCCGCGGTACTTCTTCAGGAACGACCCCAGGGGCCTGGACGGATCCGTGACGCGCCACACGATCCGCTGCTCCCTCCGCTCCTCGAGCTTCCTCCGCTCCCTAGCCTCGGCAGACATCCTGAAACCGCCGGGGCCCCACGCGATCACGAGCTCCCCGGACTCCTGGAACCGCCTCCGCACACCCTGGGTAACCAGGAGCTCCGCCCCCTCCACCTCGACCCTGTCGTTCTCCCTCTCCACCACGAAGTCCTCGTAGCCCCGCACGTAGCGGTACTCGAGGCGGAACACCCGGGTCCTCGCCAGGGTGAACTTCCTATCGGGGTAGGACCTCAGCACCTCCAGGACCACCCTGGCCCCGCTCGGAACGGCGCGGTACCTGAGCTCCGCAACGTCCATCAGGTTCCCGAGGGGCTGCCACGGCAGGTCCACCAGGATGAAGAGGTGGCGCGGGGTCGCCACAGCCACGTTGCCCTTGCTCGCCATCATCACCGCCCTTACGTGCCTCCGGTCCAGCTCCACGACCTCGCCGGGGGAGAAGCCCTTGGAGACCCTCTCCACCCACTTCTCGTACTCATCCCTCGTCATGTACCTCCGGAAGTTCGGCAGGGGCAGCCGCGCGCTCACCGCCGCCCACCCATGCCCAGCTCCTCCTCGAGCGCGGCGAGCCTAGAGAGCCCGGAGACGCGGTGAGCGCTGCACACCTCCGCGCAGAGCCGGCGCGCCGCGGAGCTCAGCATGTCCCCTATCCTCCTCAGCTCCCCCACCCTCCTCTCCAGCTCCCGCGCCACGGCGTCCACTATGGCGTCCCTGTTCAGCAGCAGCGTCAGCACGGCGGAGAGGGTCTCAGCGGCCCGCTCCGGCAGGACAAGCACCATCCTCCTCCCCAGCACCTCATCGCCCAGCGGGAGCTCCCTAGCCTCGCCGTGCAGCGTCAGCTCGGCGGAGTGCACCGAGCCGTCCCGGCTGTAGCGGTACGCCACGTAGAGCGTGGCGGTTCCGAACACCGAGCCCTCCACGTACTCCAGCCACACCTCCCTCACCCTCACCTCCAGCCGGGGCAGCACCTTCACCAGGAACCCGCGCTCCCCCACGCGTATCTCCCCGCCGATCCTCCCCAGCCACTTCACGAACTCCCACGCGTCGTCGAAGAGCAGGCGGTAGACCGGGCGTATGGACTCGAGAACCGCCGCGGCCTCCACCTCGTACCTCTCCACCTCGGTCCTCAGGGCCGAGGTCAGGGGGGCGAGCTTCAGGGTGAGGGTCTGGGGCCCGGGCATGGCTCCCACAGTACCCGGGGAGAAAAACGCGTGGGGGAGGGGCCTCAGCGGAGCTCCTCGAGGGCGGCCTCGACCCTGGAGCCGCTGTAGCTCCTGCGGAGCTGCTCCAGGAACTCCGCATCGTTCGTGAACTCCTCAGCGAGCTCTAGGTACCTCTTCAGCTGCTCCCTCCGCAGATCGTAGTTAATCCTGAACGTCTTCATCGCCTCGGTGAAGTGCTCCATGGTTACGACATCCGCATCCTCCCTGAGAGCCCTCCTAGCCGCGCGCAGCACCAGCTCCTCTAGCTCCGCCCCGGTCCACAGCTCTGTAGCACCTGCTACCTCACGCAGGTCAACGTCCTTGGCGAGGGGCACCCTCCTCACCACCCTGGTGTGGACCCTGAGGATCTCCAGCCGGGCGTTGAGGTCGGGGTAGAGCATCGGTATGAGGTAGTCGAAGCGCCCAACCCTTCTGAACGCCTCATCCAGGTCCTCGGGCCTGTTGGTGGTGCCGATAACAATGGTCTTCCTCCTGGCGTCACCGAGCCACTCCAGGAGGATGCTGAAGGCTCTGCGGCTCTCCTCGTGCTCGGTGAGGTGGCCCCTCCTCCCAAAGCGGTCTATCTCATCGATGAAGAGCACCGCCGGGGCAACCGCCTCCGCGACCTCGATAGCCTTAGCGATGTTCCTAGAGGTCTCGCCGTACCACTTGCTGACGATCTTCTCGGTGCGGAGCCTGAGGAACGGCAGGCCCAGCTCCTTGGCAAGAGCCCTTGCGAACCACGTCTTGCCAGTGCCCGGCGGACCGAAGAGGAGCAGGCCCCTAGGGGGCCTGAGCCCCAGCCTCTCCGCCCTCCTCGGGTTCCTGAGGATCTTGATTATGTTCACCTTGATGAACTCCTTGATCACGTCGTAGCCGCCCACCGCCTCGAATCCGTGGCGGGGCTCCTCTATGTCCAGGATCCCGCTCTTCCGCACTATATCGTACTTGAACGCCGTCATAGCCTTCATGTCGAATCTGCGGTAGCGGAATATCGATTCCAGGGCAACGGACTCGGTCTCGTGGAGGTTCAGACCCTTGGTGGCCTCGGCGAGCATCTCCAGCTCGCCGTTGCCTAGCCGCATACCCAGCTTCGAGGCTATGTCCAGCAGGATCGCCTTTCGCTCCGCATCTGTGGAGGGCGGTATCGTGACGTAGATGCAGTGCCTCAGCGTATCCTCATCGATTATGGACTCTGGGGCATCCGAGAACACCGCTATGGAGTGCCCGGCGACGTAATACCTGTCGTCGAAGATGGCGTTCCTCAGGAACTTTATGAAGTTGTATAGCTCCTGCTGCGAAACCCCGCCGTAGCTGAACAATCCCCAGAACACCGCGATCACGTGCTTCGCAGACTCCATCATCTGGTCTAGGTACTGGAGAGCCGCATCAAGAGACCTTATCCTCTGCCTAGCCGCCCCGGCCATAGCCTGCATCAGCGGGGTGGCAGCAGCCCCCTGCGGCTGCATAGACACCGGGGCGTACTCAACGCCGCTGTCCCCCACCCTGACCTCGAAGAGCCCCGACCAGACCTTGTAGAGGTATATCCGCGGATTCTTGCTCCGGTAGGCGGCGTAGACGTAGCGGAGGAAGGGCTCTAGGCGCTTCGGGTCGGAGGAGCGGAACACTATAACTGTGGAGAACTGGGCTCGGCGCTTCAGAACAGCCTCTTCATACGGCTTGAGGTCCACCCCCGGCCTGGGGGCGGGACGGGTTTGGGATGGGTGTGCGCGTGCCATGGTTCCCACAGTAGTAGGTGCTACAGAGATATAAAAAAGTTTTGTATGGAGCCTAGCCGCAGAGGCTGCCCCCGGTCACCACCGCCTCGATGCCGAGGCTCCGCAGAAGCTCTAGGAGGCGGCGGGCCTCCTCCTCACGCTTCGCTATTATGACCACCCTGCCCCCGGTAACCGTCGCCGAGATGTAGCTGGTGATGGTGACCCTACTGGCCCTGCTCATGCTCCGCCACCACCGAGGCGGCGTAGGCCTCGGGCTTGCGCTGCTGCATCTCGATGTCAATTTCTATTCCGAGGTTCCTCAGGGCCTCCCGGAGCTTCTGCAGGTCAGCGAGACACTGGTCACCGACATAACCGATGCCCTCCACCACAACCTTACCCTCCTTTGTAATCATGACACGCGTGGTGGGCACCCGCATCACCTCGCGAGGTCTATCAAGACTCCCTGCGGTAGCTGCTGCATATTCTGCACGGTGAACCCCAGCTGCGGCGCCACCCTAGCGATGGCGAGGGCGGTGTAATACTGCGTGAGCTTGTTGGCGAACTCCTGGGCGGAGAGCGGGGCTCCGTGGTCATCGACAACTATGTTTATGTTGCCATCGGCGTCTATGAACACGCCGTAGCCGTTTCCGTAGGGCAGCCTCATCGGGATGGCGAGGGGGCAGCGCTGCCTACCGCCCCAGCCAACAACCTCGAAGTTCTCCACCAGCTGAGCCCCCAGCTCCTGAGCAATGACCTGCAGCGCCTGCTTAAGCAGCTCCATATCCGGGTTCTTGATACGGAGCTTAGCAACGGTCCAGTGGGACACGGCTCTCACCACGGCTCCGTAACTACTTCAACCCTGATAACCTTCTCGAAGCGCTCGAACTCCCATACACGGTAGACCCCGCCGGAATACTCCACAGCCGTCCTCCACTCCGGGGCCTCGGCAACGAGCTTCTCGGCCTCCTCGCGGCTCTGGACCCTGGCGACCTCCCTCATCTTCGCCATGAGAATGGTGAACCCCTGCCTCCTAGCGAGCTCGCTGAGCCTAGCGATGAAGCTCAGCGGGAGAACCGGGACAACGATCTTAGCACCGAGCTTCTGCGCAACCTCCGCTACGAACTCTGCTGAAGGTATTATCCCCACGAGCTGCTGGACCTCGATAGCCCCGATCTTCTGCTCTAGGGCCCTTATCTGCGCTGGTAGGGGCTCGTGGCGCGAGACCCACAGCACAACCGTGCGCTCGCTGGCGTTGGGGGTGGTGTATACGGGCCTGGGCTCGGGGACGCGGGACATGCTCCCGACCAACGTGTAGCTTCTGCTACACAGATATAAAAAGTTTTTGTATATCGCCGCGCTTATATCCATCCCGGGGAACCGTGTAGATGGGGCGCAGCCCCGCCCAGATGGAGTTGAAAGATGCGCTGTGCTCGCTCCCATGAGGGATCAGAGAGGGGTCTGCGGGCGGGGCCGATCCGGGTGGGGCTGCGTCCCGATCCGTTCCGCGGAGCGATGAGGCGGAGCCCCTCAGCGGGGCGGTGATGCTGAGCGCTCGGTATGCTCCTCTACGGCTCGGTGTGGGTGGACCACGCCCTTCTGATCCTGCTCCACGCCCTGGCAGACGCCCTAGCGTAGCCCTCGGCTGAGGCGTAGCGCTCCTCCACCTCCTCGCGTCCCACCTCAATGCCTAGGCTTCTGAACAGCGCGACTACGCAGTCTACGAGCCCTAGGCGGTAGAGCATCATGGTCTTGATGAAGAAGCTCCTGTTCTGAGGATCCACGACCGTGGACATGTACGCCGACACCGGTATGCCCCTGTACACGTAGTGCACGGCCACCAGCCTCCACCCGCCGCCCTTCCTAACCACGCAGAACCGCACGTCCCGGCACGCGATGGTGGTGTCCTCGCAGCTCCCTATTTCTGGGGGCTCCCCCGACACGCCGCATCACCTGCACATCTTCTTGTACGTTGTGAGGAAGGCTATGTAGGACCTCGGGGCCTTGGGGAAGAGCTCGTAGAGCCCCGCGTACCTGGCGAGGAACTCCCGCCACGCCTCCTTGACCGAGCCCTTGAGGGGGTCGCCCGCGATCTCGTTGACGAAGCGGCAGAATATCTCCCTGGCCTGCAGGATGTCCTTAGCGGCGAGCTCCCTGGGCTGCTTCTTACCGGTTATGAACATCGCTAGGTAGTGCACTATCGTTGGGCGGTGGTACAGCAGGCCCAGCTCCTTAAGCCTCTGGAGCGCCATCCTGGTCTTCTCAATAACGCTCTTGCGGTAGTCCTCCGCCGTAGCCGCCCTCATCCTGAAGTACATGTCTATGAAGCGCTCCACCTGCTCTATCTGGTACTCTATGAATTCCCTGACCACAGCCTTGTCGGAGACCCTATCCCTCAGCTCCCTTATCCGCTCAACAACCTTGTTCAGCGACTCCACGAGGTTCCTATCCACTAGCGAGATAACCTCGATCCCGTGCTCCATCGCCAGCCTAAAGAACTTCTTCCAGTGGTTAGCATCCCTGGTGATCCTATCGATGTCGGTCACTATCAGCTTCCTTATCCCGTTCTCAAGCATGCTCCTCCACATCTGGGAGAAGACCGGCCTCTCAAACGGATCGATAGCGCCCGACGTGCCCTTCGGCTCCTCCCACTTTATGCACATCAACCCGCTCTGCCTGCAGAACTCCCTTATCGCGAACCACTGATTCTCGGGATTCTCGTCCTCCTGAGAGACGCGGATGTAAGCATAGGCCAGGCTATCCATCGGAACCCCGAGATAGAGGGTTCTACGAACAGGTTATTAAGAAGGGTGGTTCTTCAACCATTCAATCCGTTGCATAGATAGGGAACCGCCCCCTTCCACGAACGCGGGGCGGGGGCCCGGCCCTACCTATACTAGATATACTAGGATCCCCCGGGGCTGCGGAGCTGCCTCACCGCGCCGGCCACCTCCCTGGTCGTGACGTATGCCGCTAGGGGGAAGAGGGCTGCGAGCATCACGAGCTCCGGGAGGCCCTCGCGGTACCTATCCACAACCACCACTACCCAGCCGCCGGCGTACCACGCAGCCGCGAGGGTGATGGTGAACAGGGCGTAGACCCCGAGCATGAAGCACAGCACGAACGCCTTGACCGCGGGGTAGAGCCTCACCGGCAGAAACCCCTCCTGTGCCGGGGTCCGTAGCCGTGGCCGCGCCTCTCATCGATTCTGTGAACCCTCCGCGACCCGCACCTGGGGCACCTGACCAGGTGGAAGGGGATCCACGGGGTCTCGAACTCGTAGCCGCAGTCCATGCAGACCCAGCGCTTCTTCACGGCCCCCACCCCGCCTACAGCTCCTCGTCCAGCCACGCGTAGCCCTGCCTCTGCTCAATGGCCTCTGCTAGGAGCAGTATCAGCGCTATGATGGGGAGGTCCAGTATGAACAGGAGCAGGAGAACCGCCCTAGCAACCCTCCCCAGAGCCGCGCGGAGACCCATGACGCACCACCCTGTATAGAGAAACCTGTTCACAGGGTATAAGCACGTCCCCATCGCCCGGGATCGCCGTGCTTATAAGGCGCTCACGAGATCGGTAGAAATGTGGACTAGTCCACAAAACCGATCGGAAACGATGGAAGGAGGTGCTGACGGTGTCCGGAGAGGAGCGGCGGGTGCCCCGGGTGAGGTTCAGGAGCGGCTGGAGGAGCTCGGTTGCCGATGCTGTGTACAGCGTTGTGCAGCAGCTGCTGCAGCAGGGCGTGGAGGGCTTCACGGTTAGGCAGCTGTTCTACCAGCTCGTAGTGAGGGGGGTTCTCCGCTCGACGCGGCAGGACTACAAGAACTTCGACGCCATGCTCGTGAGGCTCAGGGAGGAGGACCCGTGGCTAGACTCCCTCTTCATAGACACATCCAAGCCAAGGTACGACCACTACGACCCCCGGTTCTGGAGGGGCCAGAGGTACTACGTCGAGATCTGGTGCGTTCCCCCCGACACCCTAGTGTACACAGCTGACGGTGTGAAGCCCATAAGCGAGGTCAGGGTTGGGGATCTAGTGCTTACGCACCGCGGAAGGTTCAGGAGGGTTACCAAGGTGTTCAGGAGGTGGTACAGCGGCAAGCTGATCACGCTGAGGGTACAGGGATACTTCCGACCCCTGAGGCTCACGCCGGAGCACCTAGTCCTCGCCATAAAGACCTCTAGGTGCCGCTTCAAGAAGGAGGTGATCTGCAAACCGATATGCACTAGGGCCAGGAGCTGCACCGCCAGACCCTACGAGAGCTACAGGCTCGCATGGATACCCGCCTCGGAGCTCAGGAAGGGGGACATAGTCGTCTTCCCCGTGCTGAGGGAGATCAGGCGCATAGACGCTGTGGAGCTCGCAGACAGGAAGCTCCCCATCAACACCCGCGTGATGAGGGTGCTCGGCTACTGGGTATCCGAAGGCTCTACATCTAAGCGCAGCGTCAGATGGACATTCAACGTCCGGGAGCTGCGCTACGCTGGGGATGTCTCCAACACCCTCCGCGAGCTCGGCTTCAACGTATCGGTGGGCCGCTGGTCTAAGAACACGAGAACCGTTATGGTCAGCAGCACGGCGTTGATGAAGTGGCTAATCGATAACTTCGGAGAGAAGTCGTTCACCAAGAGGATCCCGGGGTGGGCACTCACCCTCCCCCGGAACCTCCAGATAGAGCTCCTCAAAGGCATCCTCTACGGAGACCACACCAGCGATGGCTCCCGAGTTGGGTTCGCAACATCGTCCAGGACCCTAGCCCTCCAGATAGCAATGCTGCTGGTGAGGCTGGGCTTCGCCCCAGCGATCACCATGAGCCCTAAGGAGAGGCACCCGCTCGCCAAGCACGATATGTACCGCGTATCGGTGAGCGGGAAGCAGCTCCAGAAGTTCATCACCATGTTCAAGTTCAGCGTACCGCACAGCCCGAGGTACAGCTTCCAGCACATGTGGAACGACGGGGAGTACGCGTACTACGTGGTGAAGGAGGTCGGGGTGGAGGACTACTCGGGCTACGTCTACAACCTCGCCGTGAAGGATGACGAGAGCTACGTAACAGAGTGGATCACCGTGCACAACTGCGAGAAAGAAGCGCTGAGGGGCTTCTTCGAGCCACTTGCGAGGAGGTACAGGGTGAACCTCGTTGTGTGCAGGGGCTACCCAAGCATAACCAGGATCAGGGAGGCTAGGGAGCAGCGGGTTCCCCGCGGGGCGAGGTACGTCATACTGTACTTCGGTGACTGGGACCCGTCGGGGGAGGACATCTTCAGGTGGATCAACGAGGAGCTGAGGCCATACGGCATCGAGGTGAGGAAGGTGGCGCTCACCCGGGAGCAGGTGGAGAGGTACAACCTCCCATCGATGCCCGCCAACGATAGGGACCCCCGCTACAGGAGGTACGTGGAGAGGTACGGGAGGTACGCTGTTGAGCTAGACGCGCTCCACCCAGCGGTGCTGAGGGACATCGTGAGGAGGTCCATACTGGAGTACATGGACCTGCACCGGAGGCTGGAGCTCGAGATCGAGGAGGGGGTGAGGGAGGAGGCGAGGCGCATAGCGGACGAGGTCCTCAGAGACGTTAGGCGGAGGCTTGTGGAGGCCGCCGCCATGAGGATCAGGGAGGAGCTGAACCTAGCGCTGCCAGCAGTCTACCAGGAGCTGCTCCGGGCCTTGGAGAGGGGGGAGGAGCTCGAGCTGGAGCGGCTCTACAGCCGCGAGAGGGTCATGGAGGCGGTGAGGGAGGAGCTCTCGAGGTGGGCGAGATGAGGCTCGAGGTGGGCCCGGGCTACTCCAAATCTTCGTGTAGCGGGTGCTACACGTTCAGACCCGGCTACGCGCCCTCGCCGGACACGGTGTACCTAGACATCGAGCCGCCGGAGCCGGGCCTGGACATAGGCGATGCGGAGTGGGTCGTTGCGGATGCGCATTCGCTCCCGTTCAGGAGCAGCTCCTTCGAATCCATCCACGCCGCGCACGTCATAGAGCACCTGGAGCGCCCGCTGCTGTTCCTCGCCGAGTGCCGCAGGGTGCTGAGGAGAGGGGGCGCCGTAACTGTTGTAACCCCGAACTTCCTCTCACGCAACGCCTACCTAGACCCGGA
>Ga0136651_10002361_pt1 | contig 10348 bp, 8 predicted proteins | sample Mar14236cmmetaG_FD_94867 | JGI IMG/M metagenome (GOLD analysis project Ga0136651, IMG submission 94867) | Marine hydrothermal vent microbial communities from Guaymas Basin, Gulf of California to study Microbial Dark Matter (Phase II) - Marker... ...
CGCCATGGTAAACGGCCGCGTTCCCACCGCCCTCAATACTCCGAATTCGAACATTCGCTCATGAAGCGACATGAACAGTGTGTTGATTATCCCCAGCGCCACCACGCCGAATAATATCAAACCGACAATATACGTGGCAAACTGCGACATCTCAAAAGCGGCATCGAGCTCGGGCAATATTACCGTCCAGCTGACCGCCTCATTGCCGTCGTTGGAATACTCCTCCCAGAACGGAAGACTCCTGTCCCGGCCGTGGCTTCCATCACTGAATTTCAACACGATCTCATGCACCTCATTCCCGATTCCAAGCATCTCCTGAGCTTTCGGAAGCCTGACAAATGCCATTGCCCTGTCCATTTCCTTGATATTGAAATGATATATTCCGGAGATTCGAAACATCTCCTGCGACAGGTCGCCGGTGTTGGCCTGCGCAACCGTCATGACCACCCGAGCGCCGAGATCGACCTCGAGGATCTCCGCCAGTTTACTTCCGATGATAATATCGCGAGGATTATTACCCTCGAAATAATTTCCCGATATAATCGCTTCATCTATCTGTGAAAGATCCCTCTCCGTGGCCGGATTTATCCCCACCATCGATACCGCACTCAAATTAGCAGGCGATGTGATCATGGCAAATGTCATCGTTCTCTGCGTAAATTTATCGACTATTTCTTCTTTCTCGAGACGCTCTATCACTTCGGGAAGATTGTTGATCGTTCCCTCGACAGCATACGAAGAACGAAAATCCTGGTGATGTATCTGCCCTTCGCCGAGATACGATTCCGTCGCCGAAGCTACCATGTTCACTTCCATACCGATAATCAGAGCATCGGTGAATATCAGCGCCGCCAGACCGATTCCGATCGCGCTCCCGGCGATAAAAGTCCGACGCTTATTGCGAAACAGATTTCTTATGGCCAGTTTCAGATATAACCTCACCATATTCTCCTTTAATGGGACCGCAGTGCCCGGGCTGGAGCGATACGCGCCGCCTTAATTGCCGGAAATATACTTATAAACAACGCCGAAAACATGACCGTTATCGCCGGTAAATACAGGCTATGTGCATTGACCTCGCTGTAATAATGCGTAAACTCCATCCCTCCATACGTGAACGACATCGGCATCGGAACCCCATGCACCGAAAAATAGTAATTGATGACTAGACTTAATATCAGGCCGATTATAATACTGATGATTGCCATCAGGGAGACTTCAATTATGACCAGTTTGAAAATCTGCGGCGGGCGCGTTCCTACCGCACGAAGCACGCCGTATTCGCGAGTCCTCTCCAGCACCGTCATCAGCACCGTGTTGAGCACGCCGATAGCCACGATCATGATTACAATAAAAAGCATCACCCAGGAACCCTTTTTGTCGGCTTCCATGGCCACGTAAAACGAACGTGCAAATTCCTGCCACGGTGCAATCTCGAGATTAGCATCGTTCAGTCCCTCACGAATACGCTCGGTGACTTCGGGAACATCATCAAGCTTATCCGCAATTATAACCATCTCGTGAATCGATCCGCCAAGAGCCAGCAGTTCCTGAGCATCGGCAAGATTGAGATAGAACGCGCTCTGATCCATGGCCGCATCGCCGCTTTCGGCAATACCGACGATATTATATAAATCATTCGCTATCGAACCGTCGGCCCCCTGCGAAACAACCACGATTTCGTCGCCGGGCTCCGCACGAAGAGTTCTGGCCGCCCCCTTGCCGAGTATCGCTTCGTGCGACGGCACTTCTGAAAAAGTCACGCCCTTTATGATTTTCTTCTCGAACCGGGTCGCCTTCGATTCGCGTACCGGGTCGATTCCGATTATCTGAACCCCCGCCGTCTTTTCGCCGACCGAGGCCAGCCCCGCCGAGTACAATCTCGGCGTCCACGCCATCACACCCTCGGTGTTTTCGACAATATCACCGACTCTTGTAAAATCGTCTATTTTACGGTACAGCGACGGTTTATCTAGATAACCGGCCGCATGGATCTGTACATGCCCGAGACGATTGCGCGTAAACATCTCGATAATCCGGTTGTATGTCCCGTCGGCCCAGCCGATCGACAGCGCCGACAAGGTGAACCCGCCAAACATCGTCAGCACCGTCAGCACCGTCCGTCGCTTCTGACGAAATATATTGCGCCAGGCTATTTTTAAAGTCAGCACAATGATGACCTCATTTATTCGCTCTTAGATTGCGAAGCGAGAAAATGTCCTCGTCGATCTTGACATCAAATTCAAGCTTTATATAACGAATAACCGTTTTGTGGCCTTCCTTTGTCCGGGGAATCATTTCCATGACCGCCGGGATAAGCCTGCCGCCGAAATTTCTGACATCGCTGTAATTGCATACACGCATCAGTTTGCCGTCTTCGTCATAGTACTTCATCCATATAGGCGTATATTTCTCTTTGGTAGCGGCAATGACAATATTTCCCCATACGACCGGAAGATCCTCCCGGGGAATGCAATTGACATATATCCGATTATCATAACCCTCATCGATTTCAATCAATTCATATTTGTAATCTTCATACAGCGAGAATTCCTTGACCAGATCATCATTGGTAAAATCCGACCCCATCCACGAACTCATCATCATCGACGGCGGGATTTTCATCACCTTGTTGGTCTTGGGAAGATAATTCCACATCTCGTTTTCAATCCGCAGGGTCGCCACACCCTTATCCTTTTTGGGCTCGTTGATGCGGATAAATGTCTTGTCCAGTCCGATTGTCCATGCATCCATAGACATTGTCCGCTGCCAGTGCGGGGTGACAATCTCCATCTCGAATTCCGAATAACTGCTTTCGGAGCGATACAACTTGTCTATCTGGCGGATTATCGACTCCACATCCATATCCCCTTTTTCCTGCGAAAAACCGCTTATGACCAGCCAGACTGGGGTTAGACAAATTATTAATTTTAGAAATCTTCTCGACATTTTAATTTCTCTCTGCTTGTATCTTATACTGTAATAATAATATAAAAATTCATCAAAAACGGAACCCGAAGATAACCGGTATTTTGGAAATTGCCAATCCCATAAACCGAACCTGACGTAATATTAATAATCAGATTTACAAAAACAATATGTAAGCGCATTCAAGATTAGTTATTTCTCGGCTATAAGCAATATAAATAACAATTTTTGTCATCTTTATAATTCATATAAATATATTTTATTCACAAGGCTTATATGGCTTGACAAAATATGGTCTGGATTGTATACTATAAAAGTAAGTTCTTCTTGTACAAATACCTGGAGATCTAAAATATATCCGGTCTGCCGATTATCTCCAGAGGGTTGGTTTTTATTTATTCTGTCCGTGTAAGGTCTGATTATCAATTTAGCAGGAGGAGCATCGTGAGATATTACTTCTTTTTAATGACATCAATCTTGATTATCCTCGCCGGATTTATTGCAGTAGGCGCTTCCGGTCCAAATTCGGTTCTATCCGTCTCGCCTTCGGAAGAATATGTATGCGGCGATGCCGACGGAAGCGGAAGTATCAATATTCTCGACGTCGTTTTTATAATCAACTACCTGTATAAAGGTGGTCAGCAACCGGCGGACACTATCGCCGCCGATGTTGACGGATCCGGTTCCATTAACATCCTGGATATTTCCGGTATCATTAATTATCTCTATCGCGGGGCTGATCTTAATTGCCCCGAACATCCAAGCACTCTCCCCTCCGTCTTTGACCTGCGCTACTACGATGGTCATAATTATGTTACCTCGATCAAAAGCCAAAGTGGGGGAACCTGCTGGGCGCATGGAACCATGGCCGCGATCGAGAGTAATTTACTAATGACCGGCGCCTGGGCCGATAACGGCGAATCCGGTGAGCCTGATCTGGCCGAATATCATCTGGATTGGTGGAACGGTTTCAATGATTATTATAATGCCGATGCCGATCCGCCTACCGGACAGGGAATCGAGGTCCATTACGGCGGATATTACCTGATGGCCGATGCTTATATCAGCCGCGGTGACGGCGCCGTTCGGGATATCGATGCGCAATCATTCAGCTCTCCCCCCGATTATAGAAGCGACGACTACCACTATTATTATGTCCGCGATGTTGAATTTTACATCGCCGAAAGCGATCTGCGAAATATCGATACTATCAAGCAGAAAATAATGGACTACGGCGCCATCGGAACCGCCTTTTTGTCGGACGATGCGTACATGCAAAATTACATTCATTATCAGCCCCCCTATGACCCTTATGAACTCAATCATGCCGTCGCCATCATCGGCTGGAATGATAATCTGGTTACCCAGGCGCCGGAGCCGGGCGCGTGGCTCTGCAAAAATAGCTGGGGATCCGGATGGGGATATAGCGGCTATTTCTATATATCTTACTATGACAAGTACTGCTGCCAGGAATACCAGCTGGGAGCGGTATCCTTCCAGAATGTCGAACCGATGAAATACGATATCGTACATTATCACGATTATCACGGATGGATTACAAATTTCAGTGTCACGTCGTACGAAGCCTTCAACGCCTATACAGCCTCCGCCAACGAGCGTCTCGAGGCGGTCAGCATTTGCACACCCGATGATGATGTCGACTTTACCGTCAGGATCTACGACACTTTTGCCGATGGACAATTGAGCGATCTCATGGCCGAGGTTTCCGGACACTACGAACACCGCGGTTACCATACCATCGATCTTCCAACACCGATCATGATTTCCGGCGGCAATGATTTTTATATTTATTACTACACTTCCTACCCGGGGTTGCCTTATGATTGTTCGCACGATGTTCCAACCCTTCTGGGAAGCGATCAGCGGGTCTGGGTCCCTTCCAAATCCGAACCGGGCCAGAGTTACTACAAAAGCGGTGGTGTCTGGCATGACCTTTACGATTACGATAATTCGGCCAATTTCTGCATCAAAGGTTTTGCCGTCAATATCGGCCTCAAGGTCCTGCCTTCCGGCGGCCTTGAATCCGAAGGGCCTTCCGGAGGCCCGTTCGAGCCGGATAATATCAGCTACAGTTTTTCGCATAAGTACGACAATTCAATCAATTACGAAGTTACTGTTGATCCTTCAATCGACTGGCTGACTCTTGACGGCGATATCTCCGGAAGTCTCGCGCCCAATACACCTGCCGAAGTGACGGTAACCATAAACGCCAATGCCGCCGGCCTGTGCGAAGGTATTCATCACGGCCGGGTCTATTTCACCAATCTCGGCGATACCTACGATAATACCATGCGCGAGGTAATCCTGACCATCGGCACGCCGACTGTCCGCCATGAATGGACACTCGATACAGATCCGGGCTGGACCTGCCAGGGCGAATGGGCTTTCGGTCAGCCGAACGGCTATGGCGGTTATTTGGGCTGGGGAGTTGATCCTGACTCTGCACATACCGGCGACAATGTCTACGGGTATAATCTGGACGGCAACTATCCGCCCTATCTCCCGCCGACACACCTGATCTCGGAAGCGATCGACTGCACCAATCTTTTCAAAATCAGTCTCAATTTCTGGCGCTGGCTCTGTGTTGACGGCTGGGGCATAGGCTATCTCGCTATCAGCACCGACGGTAGCGAATGGACGACGATATACAACCCGGGATCGCTTTTGGACGACAAGTGGAATGAAACAGAGATCGATATATCTGAATACGCCGATTTCCAGCCGGTTGTTTATCTGCGCTGGACGATGGAGGTTAATAACGCCACGCACGTGTTCGGCGGCTGGAATATCGACGATATACAGATCAAGGCCATCTACGACTCGACTCAGATCCTGACCATTCCGCCTGCTGTCATGATAAACGATCGATAGATCACTCATTATTATTGGAGTATTTGAAGACAATCGATACCGCCGGGCCGATCACCAGGCGGTATCCTGCCGTCATTGTAAAAAAATTCGACGAAAAACCGGACAAATATTCTGCCCAAGTCCAAATAACCAAAATAATTAGCAAATTAATTACACAAAAAGAGCGCAGTTTTTGCGATAAAACTTCTTGCAATCCAAAAACTTAAATGCAAGAAACCACCCTTTTGATCACCTTATAAAATTGAGCGGATAATAATCTTTTATATATGACGAAACAACGGTAATCGTTTAATCGAATACTAATAGAGAACGATTATCGCGAAAGGAAAAGGTGAGCGGCATGGCACGAGCAGGCAACAAGAAAAGAGACAGTATCCTCATGGCGGGCGAGCAGCTCTTTAATCAGTACGGGCTGAGCAAAACCACCATGGAGGATATCGCCAGAGAGGCTCACGTGGCTAAAGGAACCCTGTACAAATATTTTCCCAGCAAAGAAGAAGTCTTCACCAGTGTTGTCGAGCACGAGGGCAATATGCTGATTTCGATGATGATGGAGGCGGTTCAAAACGAGGTCACTCCAATTGGAAAAATCCGCGCCCTGATCACGGTCAAGACACAAAAAATGAAAAAGCTGGCAAATTTTTACCGGGTCACACGCGAGGATGCCCATCGTCTCTGGCCCTATCTCGAGAATACCCGATTCGATTTCTTTCAGCAGGAGGTCACTATTCTCGAGGACATTATTCGGGAAGGCATCCGGGAGAGATTGTTCCGGGTCAATGATGCCAAAAGAGCGGCCCGCGCGATTGTAGCCGCCCTGAAAGGCCTGGAGATTGAATGGATATCCCGCAAAGATGCCGATCAACAGTTGATTGACATTGAAATGATACTGGATATTATTGGCCGAGGCATTATGGTCCCCCAAAGAGACCCGGCCGCGGAAATCTAATAAATCCTCACTGCCGTCACCGCCACAGTATTAAGGATACTCTCCGGGGCAAATCTTTCCTGTTTCCTCGATCCTCACAAATATCCCGCCCGGGATTTTATTTTACAAGATCACATACTCCTAAATACTAATGATTTGCAATTGCACCACGTATATAATTAAATCTTATTTGCGAACAGGGACGGGCCAAAACCCGTCTGATCAAAAATCACCTGCGTTCAGACTATACAGGAGGAGAGGAATATGAGAAAAAGTCTGTTTGTATTAATGCTTCCGGTCGCGGTGCTGGTCATGGCGTCGGCGGTCATGGCCGAGGAACCCGAAAAGCCATGGTTCGACATGGTCAACTGCGAGTTTTGTAAACACCTGATGGATGACCCGGAGCTCCTGAACCATACCACCTGGGAGCATTTTAACATTACTAACGGCATCATCAATGTCACCACGGTCGACAAAGAATATCTCGATTCATATCATGCGGCCGGTGAAGAGATGATGAAAGTCGGCAAACGGCTGATGGATGGCGAGAAGGTGCAGATGTGCGGGAGTTGTCAGGCGCACGGGACGTTGATACAGGCCGGGGCAAAAATGGAACATATCGAGACCCAGCGAGGCCATGTTATGCTGGTGACCTCGGATAATCCGGAGATGGTCGCCAAAATACAGGCATGGGCCAAACGCAATATTGATGAACTGGCCAAACTGGAAGCCAGGGAAAAGTAAAGCATGGATTAAATTTAGCATGCGCCCCGTATAAACGGCCTCTCGCCGGGGCATGCGCCATAAAGTAATTTAGAGAGGTTTTCATTGTGGGTACGGCGGGGGTTGCTCTCCCCGCCGTCTTTATTTGCCCGGCACTATTCCAGTTTAAGATACCGGTTGCGACGGTTTTCGAACAGTTTCCCGCCCGGCTCTTTGCTCCGCCACGCTTCATATTCCTGGTAATTCCCCTCGAACCAGCGCACTTTCCCCTCGCCCTCAAAAACAAGCAGGTGGGTGCAGATACGGTTGAGGAAAAAGCGGTCGTGGCTGATAACCATAACACAACCGCGGAAATTCATAATCGCCTCTTCCAGCATCCGAAGCGTGTTGACATCGAGATCATTGGTCGGTTCGTCGAGAAGCAAAACATTCCCGCCGATTTTCAAAATCTTGGCCAGGTGCGCCCTGTTGCGCTCACCGCCCGAGAGTTCATCGACCGCCTTCTGCTGATCGGCCCCCTTGAAACCGAACCGTGCCAGGTACTGCCGGATCGGGACCACCCGTTTGCCGAACGGCACCTCATCGGAACCGTCGCCTATCTCCTCGACCAGGCTCTGCGACCCTTTGATCGAATCCCGCCCCTGATCGACATAGGCTGTCTGAACCGATGAGCCAATATCTATTGCGCCCCCGTCAGGTTTCTCCTGCCCGACAACCATGCGGAATAGCGTCGTCTTCCCGGTCCCGTTCGGCCCAACCAGTCCGACAATCGCCGAGCGGGGGACAATAAAGGACAGATCCTTGAACAACAGATTGTCGCCGAACTGCTTCGAGACCGAGTTGAATTCGATCACCTTGTCGCCCAGCTCCGGGCCGGGGACTATCTGTATAACATCGCCCTCCTGCCGGTCGGCCGCATTCTCCCGCGCCACCAACTGCTCGTATTCGAACAGACGAGACCGGGACAACTCATGCCGATCCTTGTTGCTCATCTTGATCCAGGCCAGCTCCCGTTCCAGCGCCCGCGCGCGGGGCGTGTCCTTTTTCTCCTGCGCCGCCAGCCGGCCAAGTTTCTGCTCCAACCAGGATGAATAATTGCCCTCATACGGTATCCCGCGCCCGCTGTCGAGTTCCAGTATCCATTTGGTTATATTGTCGAGAAAATACCTGTCATGCGTAACTATTATAACCGTCCCGGGATACTCGCTCAACTGCGTTTCCATCCAGTCGACCGTCTCGGGATCGAGATGGTTGGTCGGCTCGTCGAGCAGAAGCAAATCGGGCTGTTCCAACAGCGCCTTGCCAAGCGCCACCCGCCGCCGTTCTCCGCCCGACAGCGTGCCCACAAAACGATCGTCGCCGGGCAGACAGAGTGCATCACCGGCGCGATCAAGTTTCTGGTCAAGATTCCAGGCGTCGGAGGCATCGAGCTGATCCTGCAGTTCCCCCATGCGGTCCATAGCTTTCTGCATCTGATCGTCATCCATCGGCTCGGCCATGCTCTCGGAAATTTTCTCGTATTCGGCCATCATCGCCATCTGGTCGGCAAAGGCCTGCTCGAGTGTCTGCCGGACAGTCAGGTTATCGTCAAGGTAAGGTTCCTGCATGACGATCCCGGCCCTGTATCCCGACATCAGCTCGGCGGTGCCTTTGAATTCCTCGTCGAGACCGGCCATGATACGCAGGACCGTCGATTTGCCGGCGCCGTTTTCCCCGACAATCCCGATCTTGGCACCGGGGAAAAAACTGAGATTGATATTGCTCAGAACCTGTTTCTGTCCATAGTATTTATTCAGCCCGAGCATCGTGAAAATATATTGCTGTGCCATAGCAGTTACTCCTGCGGCGAAATATTTATCATATTTATGTTAATACTGAGATAAGTTACGGGAAACAGCCGCCGGATTCAATAGAATTTATAGATTGGGAAAACCGGGCACGGACATTCCTGTCCGCGGCAATTTTTCTATAAAAACAATAACGATTTTGGGTCGATTTTGCCGAAAATGACGATTATTTTCGTTGTACTATGCACGCTTTCATTGAATTATAAATATTCGGTTTTGTTTTGTCGTATGCGCGCGTTTCAGCATCACATTTTTCCGCGCAGTCAAAATCATCACCGATTTAATGGCACTGTATTTTTGCTGTTTCATTGCTATCATAACTCGGTGCCCTTCCGCTTGTCGAAGATCCCGAATTTTGAGGGGCGGTAGGTTTCCTCTTATTGTGGTGTCGGGTCACTGCACCCGACACCCGGGCGTATGTCAATACGCCCGTGCGATGATTGATTCCCATATTCCTCCCTTTATAATAGGCTCCAACTCCCGATCATCACCGAACCTGTAATGATTTTGCGGTCGAGGTAATAAAAACGTCGTTGCGAAGAGCGAGTCTTCGAGTGACGCGGCAATCACGTCGTTTTTGTCTCTCAGTTTATTTTTTGCCCAAAAGCCGCGTGATTGCCGCGCTTCGATCTGCGCCTGCGGCGCATCTCTCCACTCGCAACGACGTTTGCAATGTGCCTTGGTGATAGAGCAAATAGGCAGGATCGCTCATTCCGCCAGGGCGGAATTTCGGATCACTGGCCCACATCTTTTTTCATGCTTCGCATGAAATATCAGGAGTGTAAAACTCACGATCTACAATTAATTCGAATTGTCATACCCGTGTACAATTTCGCTATAACATCGGTGATGATCGGGATTTCGGGCGCTTATATAGAGGGTGAATTGTGTCCGGAGTTTATTTTATTTATGGCATTTATAGCAAAAATCATAGAGGTTTGGGTGACGGAGGTAAGTTACTGTCTGCCTGCGTGTTACGTCGAAATGGGCATGTTCCATGTAAGTTGTTGATTGACATGACGTTGGGCCG
>Ga0136651_10002362_pt1 | contig 10342 bp, 11 predicted proteins | sample Mar14236cmmetaG_FD_94867 | JGI IMG/M metagenome (GOLD analysis project Ga0136651, IMG submission 94867) | Marine hydrothermal vent microbial communities from Guaymas Basin, Gulf of California to study Microbial Dark Matter (Phase II) - Marker... ...
GCTTTCCATATGGTGAAAAAATTACAGAAGAGAAGCTGAAAATGGTGGCGGAAGCAGAGAAATTTTTGAAAGAACTCGGATTTAAAGTTGTAAGGGTAAGGCATCATGGAAATATCGCAAGAATCGAAGTTGATAAAAATGAGATGGTAAGGTTAATGGAGGAAAGAATAAGAAAAAAAATTTATGAAAGGTTGAAAGAAATTGGCTACACATGGGTATGTCTTGATTTAATGGGATACAGGAGCGGGAGCATGAACGAAGCAATTAGAGGGGGACAAAATGAAGAGATATGAAAAGCAAATTCTTATTGAGGAGATAGGGAAAGAAGGGCAGAAAAAATTAATGGAAGGGAGCGTGACGATAATTGGATGTGGAGCTCTTGGTAGCCATGTGGCAAATTTATTGGCAAGGGCAGGGGTGGGAAAAATAAGAATTGTGGATAGGGATTTTGTTGAATTGGATAATCTCCATCGCCATGCACTTTTTGATGAGGATGATGCCAGGTATATGATGCCGAAGGCAATAGCAGCCAAGGAAAAGCTGCAAAAAGTAAATTCAGATGTGGAAATAGAGGCTATTGTTGCAGACGTTAATGCAGCGAATGTGGAAAAAATAATTGAAGGAGTGGATATTGTCATTGACGCTCTTGATAATATGGAAACTCGTTTTCTCATAAATGATGCATGCATTAAGCATAATGTTCCATGGATACATGGGGCGGTTATAGCAACAGAGGGCTTTACAATGAATATATTGCCAGGAAAAACCGCCTGCCTCCGCTGCTTGCTGCCCTCGCCCCCTCCTCCTGCCTCGCTTCCGACATGTGATACTGCGGGTGTGATGGGTGGCGTTGTTTCTGTTGTGGCAAGCCTGGAGGCGACGGAGGCTATAAAGTTTCTTGTTTCTGGGGAAATGAGGAGGGAGGCGGTGCATGTGGATGTGTGGAAAGGCACGTGGCTTCCCATAAAAGTGGAGAGAAGGAAAGAATGTGTGGCGTGTGGTAAGAGAAAATTTGAATTTCTTGCTGGAAAGGAAACAGAAGTTGCGGTTTTATGTGGTAGAAATGCGGTGCAGGTGAGGCCGAGAAAGAAGGCAACGATTGAATTTGATGAGGTTGCGAAACGCCTTAAGAATGTTGCAGAGGATGTTATTGCTACAGATTATATGCTTCGTTTTAAAGCGGAGGGAAAGGAGTTTGTTGTTTTTGAGGATGGAAGAGCCATAATAAAAGGTGTTGCAGATATTGCCAAGGCAAAAACGCTCTATGCAAAATATCTTGGATTGTAGTTATGGCATAATGGCATCTATACGCTATCCAAAAATTTAGAAGTATTTAAATAGCACAGGCTAATTAATCTTGGTGATATGAAATGGGAGGGGAAAGACCTGGAGGTATAACTATATTGGCTGTATTGTATGTCATTGAGGGACTTTTCACCCTGGGAATGGGCGGACTGACAATGGCAGGAGGAAGCCTAATACCTGTGTTCGGCGGCTTGGTGGCTGCCATTGGAGCAATATATGTTATCGTTGGTCTCATTGATTTTGCCATAGCGTATGGGCTTTGGAACCTAAAACCATGGGCAAGAACAGTGGCAATAATATTTGCAATAATTGGCTTACTCGGCTTCCCAATAGGAACGATAATATCGATAATAATACTCTGGTATCTCTTTAAGCCCGAGATAAAAGAAGCATTCGGACAGGCGTAACCTTTTTCCATTCTTTTCCCTTTTATTTTAGCCATGCTAACGAGAGACAAGATAAAGGGTTTTATTTTATCTCCTACAGTAACCTTTGAAAAGGTAAAAGAGGAGGGTGTTGATGAAGCCATCCGCTACTATTTCTCCCTCCTAGTTATATACACTGTTATCGCATCCATAATTTATTTCATAACTGACTATAAAGATGAACCAATGTTGCTATTTTTTGCAATGCTTGGCTTAATAGCTGGAGGGCTTCTCATTCTCATTATAGGGGCAGCCTGGCTTCATCTCTGGATTGTGCTGCTCGGCGGAAAGGGCTATACTAAAACTGTGAAGGTGATTGCATATGCAAGAACTCCGCAACTCCTTTTTGGCTGGATTTCAATTTTGCCATCGCTCCTCATGCATAATTTTATCATATCTCGTATCCTGGACCTGCTTTTAGAAGGCATATTTCTTGCATGGGTTTTTGCTTTAACTGTTATTGGCGTTAGAGAAATTCATGAATTTACCACATCAAAAGCGCTGCTTAGCGTGATAATCTCCCTAATACCTCTCATACTTCTGATAACCATCTCCATACTCGTGGGCATATGGATAATTTCTCAATTTTTATTTCCTTAGCAAGCCCTTAATCACAACATTAATATTGGGCTTTTCTATTACATGGCGTATGTATGAAATAAGATTTCATGGTAGAGGTGGTCAGGGAGGAAGGATGGCAGCCGAGGCGTATGCGCTGGCTGCTTTTCTTGAGGGGAAATATGCTGTGAGTTTCCCCTTTTTTGGTGCAGAGAGGAGAGGAGCGCCGGTGAGAGCCTTCACGAGAGTTGACGACAAAAAGATAAGGATAAAGACGCAGATTTACGAGCCAGATTATGTTGTTGTGCTTGATGAAACACTTATAGAAACAGAAGATGTTCTTGAAGGGCTAAAAGAAGACGGGATGGTAATAATAAATACTTCTAAAAAGCCAGAGGAAGTGCAGCTTTCCAAGCCAGTAAAATGCGCCACTGTAGATGCAACTTCAATAGCCCTCGAAATTCTTGGAAGACCAATAACCAATACCGCCATACTTGGGGCAATTGCTAAGGCTACTGGAAAGGTTAGCATCGACTCCATAGAAAAGGCAATCATTGAGAAATTCGGAGCACGTCTGGGCAAAGAGGCAGGGGAGAAAAACGCAAAAGCAGCCCGCGTTGCCTATGAAAAAACTCTCGTGGGCGTATCGCAGGGAGGAAAAGAATTTGTTCCCCGCAAAAAATGGCTGCCAACTGTTGAGGAAATGCCAATTGGTGGTGCAATAGGAACGTTACAAACAGAAGCTGGTCTGGTTGGCATAGGTTCTTTCATTGAAAATAAAACCGGCGATTGGAGGACATTCATTCCAGTTATAGATAAGGAGAAATGCATTGGCTGCAGATTTTGCTGGTTTTACTGTCCAGAAGGCTGCATAAGCATGGTTGAAAATAAGGCGAATGTTGATTATGATTACTGCAAGGGTTGCGGAATATGTGCAAATGAATGTCCTGTAAATGCTATTGAAATGAAAAGGGAGGTGAGAGAATGATTCAAAAGCTACCTGCGAAAAAGATGGTTATTACAGGGGATTATGCTGCCGCTTATGGGGCGCTGCTATGCGATGTGGATGTTGTGGCTGCCTATCCTATTACGCCTCAAACACTCATTGTCGAAGAATTTTCCACTTTTGTCAATGATGGCATCACTGATGCAGAATTCATAATGGTTGAATCAGAGCATTCCGCCATGTCCGCATGTATAGCTGCGCAGGCAGCAGGGGCGAGAACATTCACTGCCACATCCTCTCAGGGTCTTGCTTTAATGCATGAGATGCTTTTCGTTGCCTCTGGCTTGCGTTTGCCAATTGTTATGCCAGTCGTTAATAGAACAGTTGCAGCTCCAATAGGGATATGGTGTGAGCATAACGATAGTATGCCGCAGCGTGATGCCGGCTGGATACAGATGGCGTGCGAAGATAATCAGGAAGTGCTGGATATGATTATAATGGCTTACAAGATTGGAGAGCATAAGGATGTTTTGCTTCCTGTGATGCCCTGCTTGGATGCTTTCATTCTGAGCCACACTGTTGAGCCAGTTGAAGCACCTTCAAGCGATGAAGTTGCAGATTTTATTGGGGCGTATAAGCCACATGCTGTACTTGATCCTGATAAACCCATGGCTATCGGCACATTTACACCTCCAGAATACATTCAGGAGCTAAGATATCAAACGCATGAAGCAATGAAGAAGGCAAAGGAAGTAATAAAAAATGTGACGAAGGATTTTGCGAGCAAGTTTGGCAGAGATTATTATGGGCTTATTGAGGAATATAGATGCGATGATGCTGAAGTTGTTTTAATCACCGTTGGCACGGTAACTGGCACAGCGAGAGAAGTCGTCGATAAATTAAGGCAGGAAGGCAAGAAAGTTGGACTCATTAAATTGAGATTCTATCGCCCATTCCCGGCTGAGGAAATAAGGAAGATTGCGGAGAATGTGGAGGCGATAGGCGTATATGACAGAGCAATATCTTATGGCTCAGGAGGGCCATTGTTTATAGAAACGAGAAATGCACTTTACGGCATGGACGTGCCCGTGCTCAATTTCCTCGCGGGCTTGGGAGGAAGAGATGTTGTTACAGGAGATGTTGAGAAAATGTATGAAATACTGCTTGAGAATAAAGGGAAAAAGCCTGCTAAGGAAATATACTGGATTGGAACAAGGGGGGTGAGCATATGAATATAAAGGACTTGCCTGAGGAAAGTTTATTCACGCCCGGCCATACAGCATGCGCTGGATGTGCGGCGCCGGCTATAGTAAGGAATATGATGAAGATTTTTGGCAAGGATACCATCGTATATACTCCTGCAAACTGCTTACTTGTTTTCAGTGGAACATATCCTCATTTGGCATGGAAGGTGCCATATCTTCATGAGGCTTTCGAGAACACTGGCGCATGCATTTCAGGAGTGGCAAGAGCATATAAGAGAAAAGGAAGGAAAGTGCTTGTTGTGGGATTTGCTGGTGATGGAGGAACATATGACATAGGTATTCAGGCTCTTTCTGGAGCGGCAGAGAGAAACGAGGATGCGATATATGTTTGTTACGACAATGAGGCTTACATGAATACAGGGATACAGCGCAGCGGCGCAACACCTTATGGAGCAAGCACCACAACAACACCTGCAGGGAAAAAAATACCTGGCAAGCTTGAGCATAAAAAGGATATGGCAGAAATAATGAGGGCACATGAAATTCCTTATGTTGCCACACTCAGCATATCCCATCCAAAAGATTTTCTTGAAAAAGTGAAGAAGGCAAAAGAGATGGAAGGATTCCGCTATTTACATGTTCTTTCACCGTGTCCAACTGGCTGGAGATTTGATCCAAGCAAGACGGTAGAAATGGCGAGAAAGGCGGTTGAGTCAGGCATGTGGACTTTATATGAGGCAGAATATGGAGAAATAACGAACATATATAAGCCGAAGAAGAAAATACCCGTTGAAGAGTATATAAAGGGGCAGGGACGCTTCCGCCACTTCACGCCAGAAATGATTGAGGAATTGCAGAGATGGGTTGATCGCAAGTGGGAGCGCCTTTATGGCGAGAAGCCATAGTCTCCTTCCTTTTATTTTTGTTTATTTTTAACAACAATTATTTAAAGAGGGGAGATTATTAGTTAAAAATGCTCAGGAAGGAGATAGAAAAACTTGGCGAGAGGGCGATAGAAAGCAGATTTTTCAGGCAGGTAATGAGACAGATAAAGCACAACAGAATTTTTGAAATCGTCCAGAGGGAAATGGAGAGAGTTTACGCAAAAAAACTCATGGAAGAAGTTAAAAAAAATCCTCTCCCAAACCATATAGCCATAATAATGGATGGAAATAGGAGATATGCAGTTCAGCAGGGAATGCCTCCATATAAAGGACACGAACTTGGAAAAGATAAACTCAAAGATGTGTTGAAATGGTGTCATGAACTCGGAATAAAAATCCTTACTGTTTTTGCTTTTTCAACGGATAATTTTAAAAGACCGGAGGAGGAAGTTGAGCATCTTATGCGATTATTTGAGCAGGATCTGAAAAGACTCGCTGAGGATGAAAAAGTAAAAGAAAATAGAGTGAGGATAAAAGTGATAGGAGAAATAGAGCTACTTCCAGAGAATGTCAGAGAGGCAGCAGAGGAGGTAATGGAAAAAACCAAGGATTTTGATAACTATTTCTTCAATATAGCCATAGGGTATGGGGGAAGAGAAGAGATTGTTGAAGCAATGAAAAGAATAGCAAAAGATGTAAAGGAAGGAAAATTGAGGCCAGAGGAAATAAGTAAAGAAGTGATATCCTCCTATCTCTATACATCCCATCTTCCTATTCCAGATCCTGATTTAATTTTGAGAACCTCTGGCGAGGAGAGGATTTCAAACTTTCTTTTATGGCAGCTTGCCTACTCCGAACTTTATTTTGCCGACGTGTACTGGCCATCTTTCAAAAAGACGGATTTCCTCAAGGCAATTCTATCCTATCAGAGGAGGCAGAGGAGATATGGGAAATAAACTTCCATCATTTCTATTCATTGCTGGCGTAATACTGCTTATTTTTGCCATGATAAAAGGAGAAGGAAAGGCAGGAATTTTCATCATATTTCCTTTTTTCGCAGGAAGCGGAATTTTGAGCATTGCAGGCATACTCCTGATATTCCTCTCCTTCATTACCTTCTTTCTATCCTTTCCTTCCCCGCCTCAATACTGGAATGAAGAAACAAAGGTGGAGAAAAAAACTGGAGGAATCATCTTCATAGGTCCTATTCCTATAATATTCTCGAGCGATTATTCCATCGCAAAAATTCTCTTCATCCTCGCCTCCATTGTAGTCTTCTTCATCCTCCTGCTTTTGATTATGCAACTCTTCCCATCCTGAATGCTCCTGTGAGGCGAAGTTCCTCACCTTCAAGCACGTAGTCAATCCAGTGGCGAGAAATAACCTCTCCGCATCCCTGCACACGGAGCTGGAAGCGGGCGCCCTCCTCTTTCAATTCTATGACGCCGTCCATGAGATGTTTTATTGTTTGCACTTCTATTTCCTCATGCATTCCTCTCGTCATGCTGAACATTGATGTTGCATTCATTCTTTTGCATATCCCGCTTAACACCTGAAGAAAACGGAAAACAGCCTTTGCATCTGAATATACAATGAGGGTGGAAATTGAATCAAATACGATGCGATGATTGTTGCCTTCCTTTTCTTTTAAAATCTGGATGATTGAAGATGCTATTCTTTCTCTGTTGATGGGGCTATCGACAAATATCGCCCATTTGCTTTCCTCCTTTAGTTCCACACTTGTTGAATAAACATCGATGTATCTCACTCTTCCTTCTTCCTCGTATTTCTCATATTTCTTATCCAGTTTTATCATTTCTTCTCTCATGTCGGCAAACGATTTATCTGTTAAAACAAAAAGAACGTCGTTGCCTTCTTCTAAACCGGAGAGAGCGAATCTTTTGAGTATAATTTCTCTTCCAATAAAGGGAGGAGCATATACGAGAACGTTGCTTTTTACAGGTATTCCTCCCTTCAGAAGCTCGTCAAGCCTGTCTATTCCAGTTTTAGCTAGCATTTAAACACTCCAGTATTTTCTCAACTAACTTTTCAAAGGCTTCATACACTCCCTTACCCTGCGACGCCACTGTCTCCACTATCTCCGCCTCAGGCAGCCCCATCTTATTTTTCAATTCATCTTTTCTCAATGCCCCTGGCAAATCCTGCTTATTGGCTACTATTACATAAGGTATATCACCAAATTTGGCAAGCATATTTTTGGCAAGCTCGAATTCATGTGGTTTCGTCGAATCTATTACAAGAAAAACACCTTTTGAAGATGAACCGAGTTTATCAAGGAGAGGGAGAAATCTTTCCTGTCCAGGTATTCCGAATATCTCAGCCCTATATTGCTTGTAATCGACTGTTCCATGTTCCACACCAACAGTTGCTCCAAGCCTTTCCACTGGTGTGAAATTCCTTGATATCGATTTTATAAAGGTTGTCTTTCCTGCCTGATAAGGACCGATGACGCTTATTTTTGGAATATATATCCTTATCCCTTCGGGCTTAAATATTTTGAATTCCAGTTTTTTACCCTCCGCCTGGCACCAGTCAGCCTTTTTTATTTCCATCCTTTGCCTTGCAACAACATCTTCAACTGTCCTCACTTCAATTATTGCATTGAAAAGTCTCCTCAGCCTGTAAAGTATCGCTTCTTTGTATGGCCATGAAATGAAATTGTAAATGCTTGTATATCCTTCTTTTGCTACATCTTTGTTAATTCTTTCTATGCCCTCAAGCGTTTCTCTCTCGCCACACATATCCATTACATTGGAGAGAGAATCAAAAACTAAGATGCCTCCTCCGCCCACCTTTTCCATTATTTCTATTATAGCATCCTCATAACTCCTGATATCATGTGGCTCTTCAACAACAAATTTTTCCTCAGATGGGGCTCCTATAAGTGAGGAATAGCCATCTATTATGTAGAGATTGTTGAAATTTTTTATTTCCCAGCCAAACTCCCTAAATATCTTTTCAACATTTTTTGGTGAGCTTTCTGAAGCGATATATATCCCGTTCAACCCTTTTTTCAGGTTATGATATAAAACATGTATCGCAATATTGCTTTCCTCAACGCCTGGTTCAATTTGGAAAATAACAGATTTACCTTCTGGTATGCCGCCCAAATATTCATCCAATTTTGATATACCTGTTTCAATCATTTTTTCCACTTAACACCTTATCAATTTTTTTGGCTGCCTTTATCATAGCCTCATATACTTCATCTGCATTCTCTTCAGTAATACTTGCAAGGAGTGCATGACTACCCGCCCCCACCACCACGATTTTCTTATTTTTACCATCCACAATAACCCTCTTTGGCACCCCTGCTTTCAATTCATCCATTGCAACTTCAGCAGAGCTTAATAAAGTGGCAAGCATTGCAGCGAAAGCTTCAGCATAAACATCTTTAAGGCTAGAATATATCAAAATACCATCTCTTGAGACAATACAGCTTCCCTCCACATTTATCTCCGATTCTAAATCACTGAGTATTTTTTTATATGCCTCTTCCTTCATAATTATCTCCAAATTATTCGAAAAAAGATAATAAATCTTTCTAAATTTCCAGTATCTCCACGTGTTGGCTAAAAATCATCGTTCTAACGATTCCAAAGCTTCTTCACTCTTCTGAGAAAAGTCATCGCTTCAAAATAACTTTTTCCATATGAAAAATGCTATTACTTTTTCACCCATTGCTATTCTTTTCCGAGCAATTGTTCAAACGATTTTTTCCTTTTCTATACCGCAAAATTGGGAAGCTTTTTCTATCATGTTTTGATAAATCTTTATGAAAAGGATGCTATTTGTGCTTATTGTAAGCTTTGCAATATCAACTGCTATTTTTACTTTTCAGAATCATAATGCTGAAAGTGCCGAAAGCAGCGAATATTTTGCTCTCGGCTGCATAAGAGAATATCCCTCCAATCAGCCAACTATGGCCTCTTTTGCAACCTCTCCACCATCATGGGATTGGAGAAACATCAATGGAATCAACTATATGACGCCTGTGAAATCGCAGGGGGCTTGCGGCTCATGCACAGCTTTTGCTGCTCTTGGTGCTTTTGAAGCAGTTATAAAGATAAAGCAAAATATAACGACAGATTTATCCGAAGCGCATCTTTTTTTCTGCAGTGGAGGAGATTGTGATACGGGATGGTATATTTCAAGCACCCTCGATTATTTAAATGATTACGGCACCCCAGATGAAAACTGCTTTCCATATGATGGGGCTTATGATGGCAATAATTTGCCATGTAGCAATACCTGTGACGGCTGGCAGGATAGAGCATGGAAAATAGATGGTTGGGGCTGGGTTGATGAGGCAGATATAAAAAATGCTCTCATAACGTATGGTCCTCTTATTGCAGGTATGGATATCTATGATGATTTTTATGATTACTGGAATAATCCAGATGCATGGCCTGACCAAGTGTATAATCACTCTTACGGAACAGAGAGAGGAGGACATGCTGTTGTGCTCGTCGGCTACGATGATGCAGGAGGTTACTGGATATGCAAGAATAGCTGGGGGACAAGCGGGGGCTTAAATGGATATTTCAAAATAAAGTATGGAGAATGTGGTATAGAAAATAGTGTAGCATATCTCACATACACACCAAGTGACGAGAATAATCCACCTGTTGCCAATTTCACTTACACGCCAACCAGCCCAACAACACAGGACAACATACAATTCACAGATACAAGTTATGATAACGACGGAAGCATCGTTGCTTGGCAGTGGAACTTTGGAGACGGCACATCAAGCAATGAACAAAACCCCATACATCGTTATGAAGATGATGGAATATACAATGTAACATTAACTGTAACAGACAATGATGGAGCAACATCAACAATAACAAAAGAGATAATAGTCACAAATATGCCACCAGTAGCCAATTTCTTTTACAGCCCATCGAATCCAAGAGTATCTGATGTGATTTATTTTTACGATGAATCATATGATAGTGATGGAGAAATAATTTCATGGTTCTGGAGATTTGATGA
>Ga0136651_10002364_pt1 | contig 10338 bp, 6 predicted proteins | sample Mar14236cmmetaG_FD_94867 | JGI IMG/M metagenome (GOLD analysis project Ga0136651, IMG submission 94867) | Marine hydrothermal vent microbial communities from Guaymas Basin, Gulf of California to study Microbial Dark Matter (Phase II) - Marker... ...
ATTGTGTATTATATAAAAAGTCACAAGTCGTTTTTGTGACCTAGGGAGCTTACCCCTTAAACATAACTAATTCTACTGATTTTTGGTGGTTTTGGCGTTTTTAAGTAAGAGGCTAACAATGAATGTCCACCCAAATGGATAAAATCATCATGGATACTCACCTGTTTTAATTGCAGCGTTTCAGCCCAAATCTTCGCTAAGGTTGCCTCTGTCGGCGTGTGAGCAGTCTCAAAATCTTCTTCAATCAACTCAGGGTAGCCGTGATCGGTTGCCGCGAGGGCTTTGCGATCTATTTTGCCATTAGGGTTAAATGGCAAATCTTTTATGAACACAAAGTGGGATGGCACCATGTAGTGCGGCACTTTCAGGCTTAAAAAATTGCGTAGATGCTGTGCTGCAACAGAAGTTCGTTGAACCGTATTTAATATTTTATGGTTTTTAAACAGCTTTTCGACAGTTTGACAAACTTGCATCCTGATTTTTGAAGGGCTTGAAAAGTGAACGCCGGCCCCTTGTTCTTGGCACCAAACGACATTGCCCTCCAAACATAATTCTTCATCGACGTTAGGCAACTTGATATATAAACAAACGTGTTTACCCGTTTCCCAAGTAGGTGGTATACCGACCAAGCGAACACCGTCGCAAGAAATATTTTCTGTTTGTAATGGTATCAATGGCTCTTGACCCACATATTCAGCTAAGCACTCACTCTGAACGGGTAAACGTTTCAAAATCAGTTTAGGCACATTGTCTGATTCTGCTGGGTTAACGAGCTGGGCTTCCTGGTGCTTTGTTACTTGACCCAGTGTCACCTGAATATATCCTGAGTCAATCTGTTCTAAACAGTTATCAGTTCTTTGCAGCAAGTTTTGCGCGCAAAACTGTATTTCACGCTAAAGTTTCGCTCGCGCAACTTTTGCGTGAGCCTTCGGTGCGCGAAGCTAAATCTGGAAATCAGTTATCAGTGAACAATAGCCTACCTGTATTTATTAATACAAAACAAATTTGGAACGAAAACAAAATAAATTTAGAACAAAAAACATCAGTTATAGAAGTGTTTTTCGTTAACCATTAACCATTGATAATTTTTCTAGCACCGTTTGTAAATCCTGCCATTGTATAGGCTTAGTCAAATAATCATCCATGCCTACTGATAAACATTTTTCATGATATTCTGGCATGACATTGGCCGTCATCGCCACAATCTTGGGGCGTTCCGATTCTGAATAGTCTTTGATAATGGTTTCGGTTGTCTTTAAACCGTCCATTTCTGGCATGTGTACATCCATTAAAATAATGTCATAAGCTTGTCTTTGTAAGGCGTTGAGTACTTCTAAACCATTAGCGGCTATATCAACATTGGCATAACCCATTTTATGCAGGATCAATAAACCCATTTTTTGATTAATAATGTCATCTTCTGCCAGTAAAATTCGCAAGGGTAAGCTTTCTGCCAAATGGCTCTCTATTTGTGGCGTTGAGGCTTTTGAAAAATCTTGATTGTTTTGAGTTAAAACACAAGTGAGCGCATTTAATAAATGCGCTTGTTTAAGCGGTTTGGAAAGAGAGACTTGAAACAATTGTTTGAACGCTTTTTTGCTCTTCTCTAATTCGTCTAGGGCACACAGTACGATTAATGGTAAATCGCTGTGCTGTTTCAGTTGACGAATCGCTTTCGCGAGTTCTATGCCATTCATTTTGGGCATGTCTTGCTCTAAAATAACCACATCGCACTGGTTGCCTTGATTAAGCCAGTCTAATGCTTCTTGCCCTGAACTCAGGGTATAAGCAACACAATGCCAGCTTTGTAATTGGTGCTTTAAAATGTTTAGAGCCGTTTTATTATCATCAACCACTAAAACTTGTTTTTCTTGTAATTCTAAATGGGGTACAAGTGATGGCGTTTGCGCGGAACAGGCCCTTGTTTGTAAGGTAAAATAGAAGATTGAACCTTTGCCCTCCTCACTTTCTACCCAGATGTCACCGTCCATTAATTTACACAAATGCTTGCAAATGGCTAACCCTAAGCCCGTACCACCATATTCGCGTGTGGTTGAAGAATCAACTTGTGAAAAGGCTTTAAACAACTTGTTCTTTTTATCGAAAGGAATACCAATGCCCGTGTCGTGTACAGCAAATTGGAGTGTGATGGTGTCATCAGCTTGTGAAGTGGCATTAACCGAAACAAACACTTCACCTTGTTTGGTAAACTTCAAAGCATTGTTGACTAAATTAGCTAAAATTTGCCGCAAGCGGCTGACATCCCCTGAAACCCAAGCGGGTACTTTGCTTTCAATCAAGTAAAGCAATTCAATCTGATGATTTAAGGCCGTTGCTGCAAATAAATCAAAGGTGTCTTCAATACAGGCCCGAATTTCAAAAGGCCGTTCTTCCAAAATCAAGCCTTTTGATTCCATTTTTGAAAAATCTAAAATCTCATTGATAATATTTAGTAAAGTCTCTCCGCTTAAACGAATGGTTTCTAAAAATTCATATTGTTGGGGTGTTAAAGGGGTATCTAACAATAAGCTCGTCATCCCCATTACCCCATTCATAGGTGTGCGAATTTCATGACTCATAGTCGCTAAGAAAGTGGCTTTCGCTTGTGCAGCTTCTTCTGCCGCTTGTTTCGCACGTTCTAATTCAATATTTTGTTCGGCTAGTTTCTTGGATTCAGCAACAACATGGCGCACCATCGGACGAAAAATGAATAGAATTTCTAGCACTAAGACAATTAAGGTTAACAGCCACAATAGTGCTTTGATGCGGATGATTTGATTGACGTTATGCTCACTTTCATGTTGGTAAGCCAGTACCACGGCATTTAAACCCTTCAATAATTGGCCTTCAAAGGCTTCTTGCATGAGATAGCGTAAATGGGGATTATCTTTAAGAAAATGGCGACAAGGTGTTTCAGTTAACAGAGCTGCCTGTTCTAAGAACCCTTTGACTTTTCGATCTAAGTGAAGTGGTTTATTGTAATATATTTGCCTCGCTTTAGTGCTAGGTTGTGAACGGGGAATGCCGAGTGTCGGATCACCATGAGTCAAGGCTTGATGTGCTTGCTGCATTTTGTTGATTAAATCCTTTAAGGTTTGAATCTGTTCATCGTATTGCTGGCACAGGGGTTTACCCTTTTCCTCATTGTGAGAATAGATTAAGCTATTGGCATACAAGGCAATGCGTTGTGACAACATACGCTGTTTTCCACTGATATTGATGAGAGCAGCGTAACTACTTTGAGTATGCAAAAAGGCAAAGATGCTGACAAAAGTCATGGTGGTAAAGAACATAATAATAATGACAGCAAGTGTATAACGTTTCGTCAGATAGATATGCTGAGCATGGATTTTTTGAAACATCATTGATTCCTTTAAATTCTCATTCTTTTTGATTTGGGCTTGTTTCTAGTTAATGAACTATGAACATTTCATAATACATTGATATTATTGATATTTACGAATATTATAAGGCCAACAGATTATCGAACAAACTATAGGATGAAAAGGGTTTGTTAACTCAAAATGTGGCCTTTGGGTTGTGATGCAATATCTTTTCAAAAGGGCGATAACTTCGGTTCGCCCCTTTGAAGCGCCATTCACAATGATTTAGCGTTGCAAAATTTGTTCAAGTAGCGTAAACACAAGTATGGATAACGCCAAAATAATAGCAAAAAAAATCAGGTTTCGCTGGTTAAACCGTTTACCTCGCATTATTTCGATCTGATTCAGTATGGCATCAGAAACGAAATAAAGTATCACACCGGCTAAAGTAAAATAGATCATTTCTATCATAAGTTGTCTGTTTCCTCCGTTTTGTATATATTAAGTCATTGTGGATAAAAATGAAAAGCAAGCAAGTAGACGACTACGCCGCTCACTGAAACATAAATCCAAAGAGGCAATGTCCAACGTCCAAGACTTTGGTGACGCGCAAATTTTCCTTTAATCGCAAAACCTAATGTTGTTAAAACTAATGGCACAATCAGTACCGCTAACACAATATGGCTTGCTAAAATGGAAAAATAGACAGGACGGATCCATCCTTGTCCAGCAAATTGCACATTGCCCACTTGGCTGTGGTAGTAGAGATAAGCTGCTAAAAAGAGTGTGGAAACGACCAAAGCAGCGATCATACAGGCCCTGTGAGCTGCCCTGTTTTCTTGACGAATGTAATAATAGGCCGCTGTCATCAAACCAGCGGCTGTGATATTAAGTATGGCTTGTATATGTGGTAAAACCAAAATAATGTTCATTATATACTTATCTTTATCTCCTTTTTGATTGCTCGATGAGCAAGTGAATTTGAATTGGAGTTTAAATTTTAGTTTTCGCGGCAAAACAGTTTGCTACAAATTTTAGTTTAAATTGCAATTATAGTGATACAAACTAAAGTGGGTACGAAAATCGACACAAAATAAAGTGGGTAATAAAAATGAAATAAATAAAGTGGGTACGAAAAACAAAAAAAATATAAGTCAGAAAAAGCTCTCAGTCAACATTTTAGTGCAAGATCGCGAAAATTTCCAGATATGAAAACCAAGCTTACCACCTATCAGTTTGCAAATTCTGGTTTGAAAACACACACATCTACACCGTATCTTATAGCGTTTCCCGATTGAATGAAGTACAAATTATTTCGTGTGATAAATTTATATTGCTGGAGTGCAAAATTTATTTTGCTGGAGTGCAAAATTTATTTTGCCGTTTTTTTCGTGCCTATTCTTTGCGACAACCCAAATAATGTTTGGAAGCATCCTTAGCATATACTCTGCATCGTCATAAGGTCGCTATTATCAAGCCCTCGCAAAATAAATTTGGAACGAAAAAATAACACAAAATAAATTTGGAACGAAAAAATAACACAAAATAAATTTGGAACGAAAATCTTAAAAGCGCAATTTATGGCGATGCTAAGCATACCTACTTGATATAGGTGTACTTTATTCAATCGAGAAACGCTATATATCACAATATCATTAAAAATCAAATTCAAATCAAATTCACTTAAGACGTTTTTGCGCGCAAAAACTGGGGCAAAAATGACTTATTCTCTGTGGCACTCTGTGGTACTCTGTGTCTGTTGAAAAACTATGGAAATCATTTTTTGTGCAGATCCGCTTTCTTCAAAAAGCGTCGATAGCGATTATGTTCATGAAGCCAAGGCGGCAGCCACTTGTTCATTGTCTTATTCTCTTATTAGCTATGAAGCTGATAAGAGTGATAATGATATAAACTTTGTTGGAACGCGAATGACAAAAACGATTCCATTTCGCACTGCCCTTTATCGCGGCTGGATGATGACACCTGAAAAATATACGGTTCTGTATCATGCCTTAGAACATAAGGGCATAAAACTGATTAATTCGCCCACCCAATATCAACATTGCCATCATTTACCCGAAAACTATCCTATAATTCAGGCACTGACACCTAAAACCGTTTGGATAAAAAATGAGGCTGATTTTTCAATCAGCGCGATTATGAAAGTCCTTGAGCCATTTGGCTCTCGCCCGGTGATTCTGAAAGATTATGTGAAATCCCAAAAGCATTATTGGCATGAAGCCTGTTTTATCCCTACGGCCGAAAATGAAAAAGCCGTTTCAAACGTTGTGCAACGTTTTCTTGAGTTACAACAACCCCAAGGGGGACTGGTTTTTCGTGAATATGTCGCGCTTGAATCTATCGGCAAACATTCAAAAAGTGGAATGCCTTTGTCGTTGGAATATAGAATTTTTTTCTTGAATCATAAACCGATTGCCGTTTATCCATACTGGGATGACACCGAATATCCGCTTATGGCACCCCCCTTAAAAACATTTATAGAAATGGCTCAACATGTAGACAGTCTATTCTTTACAATGGATATCGCTAAATCTAAAGCGTTGGGTTGGGTGATTGTTGAATTGGGTGATGGGCAAGTGGCCGGATTACCTGATAATGCTGATGTTAAAGCGTTTTATCGAAGTTTGCACTCCTTGCTCGCAAACTAAAGTTGGAACGAAAATCGCATCTTAAAAATACCTTATTAATACAAGCTGTTAGTTGAATATTGGTCTAGGTGGCACGAAAATCTCCCTGTAATCGCTCCCTCTCAAAAAAGGTTTGTATTTAACACAATCGAAAAATGCTATAACAAATCGAATTATATTAGGCACTGGCCATCAATTTTTCCAACTAGGCAACGCTTCAATCACCTTCACCGTTTCTAAACTGACGGTGATCACCTTTTTCACCAATTCCAAAATGTACTTTTTATCATTCGGCCGATTCGGATCATTGACAATCCCACTGCGCTTATCCACTTTTAAACGATATTGAACAATCACCCAATCCAAAGCACAGCGATTACCCAATTTATATTCAAACACGCGCTCAGGTATCCCATCCAATGTCAGAAAATCGTTATATTTCAATTGCCGCTTATCTTTCGACAACCTCATTTTCTCGACTTTGAGACTAAATGGCACTTTTGAATTTTCAATCAGCTTGAGCGGATAAGGTGCTTGATCTTCATAATTAAGATGTAAATCTGCCAGTTTTTCCCCTGATTTTGAAAATGCCAAAAAATCGGCTGCCATTGGTAAACGGGGCAGTTCTCGTTTTAGGTTGGCAGCGTATTTTTCACGATAACTGGGATGATGTAATAAACCATAAACATAATGGAATATTGCCCATTTCGTGATGCTGGTGTCTTGGTAGTGTTGTTGAAAGTGGTTTAATGTCCAATCTGTGATGTTTTCTGTGCGATTGGTGCCGTCTTCTTTGTAGGTGTAGAGGGGGAAAGATTGGGTTTTTTCAAATGCTAAATCAAACGAGGGAATTAAGTTTGATATTAAACAACCAAAACCTTTTCTATTACCAACCCCAGCTAAACAAATCACCCTATTTTCAGAGTCATTGGTAGTGGGGAATAATCTCGGCAAGAGAGAAAGGGCATCATTCATTATATTATCAAAAAACAAATAAGAGCGAGTAAATGGGCGATAAAGGGATATTCTTATCTTTTCCTCTGAAAGTGTGACTTTCCTTCCACTTTTTAAATGATTTTTTAAGAAAAGTGACCACTTCAATTTAGTTCCATCATACAACACAAAATCATCAAGTTTAATCTCTTTATTGTCTCTATTAATCCACAACTCAACTTGATTATTATAAACCTCAATCGTTCTTTGCATGTTATCAGCAATTACTTTTTGATTGAAATTATAAGCCCAAGCATCACGTGCAGTCATTACTCCACAACTATAAGCCTTAAAAACAACCCCCTCAGCCTCTTTAGCTTTTTTAGCCTCTTTAGTGCCTAACGGCAAAAACTCATCAAATTCCGAATGCAAGCCCTCAGTTAACCAAGTGTGTTTTTTATCAGGGGCAATTAGTTGCCACTCAAGTTGACTAACTTGTTGTTTTCCATATAAATAGCGATATTTAGCCTCTTTACGCCAATCTTCACCAACACTCGCATAAAAAATCTCAGCGCTTTTAGTCTCCTTTTTCTTAACCAACAAATTGATACTGACACCGACTTGAATACCAAAAACATTATGCGTTGTGCCAGACAATTGGGGATTTTTCCGCACATTACCGCCCAAATCGAGCAGATACATAGACGAAAAATCTTGCCCTAAATGCTTACGCATCCCATCAAAAGCGATACCCTCTAAAAAACTGTTATTCGTCACCAACGCGACAATCCCCTCATCCCCAATCCTATCGGATGCCCAGCGAATCGCTTTCACATACGGATCAGCTAAAGCATTTCTCAAAGTCGCCTTAGAATCTTTGCTATAAGTTTCCTTAACTCGCCCATCAATCACCGGATACTTGCGATTCTTGTTATTATCATTCTCGTTAATTTGTCCGGCATTATAAGGTGGATTCCCAATAATCACAAAAAAATCAGCAGCTTGCTGCTTTTTCACCCGTTCAGTATTCTCTGGGGCAAACAGTTCAGATTGCATCCCTGAAGCCAATTCAAACGTATCGGCTAAACATATCCCCTCATAAGGCTCATATTCGCCCATTAAATTCAAAAACTCATGCTCAATATTCAGAGAAGCGATGTAATACGGCAACAACATCACCTCATTACAATGCAATTCATGAGCATATTTATAACTCAAATCCAAACGACTTTGGGCGGCAATCTCGCGCATAATCCGCACTATAAAATTACCCGTTCCGACAAACGGATCAAGCAGATGTACTCCTTGACTCGCTAAAGACTTGCCAAACTCTTTGTCTAAAATCTCATTAACCGATTTCACCATGAAATCAACAATCGGCTGCGGGGTGTACACAATCCCATGCGTATCCGCCACTTTGACTGAAAAGCCTTGAAAAAATCGCTCATAAACCGTATTCAAAAAATGTTGCTTATAACTATACTCGTCAATTGTCGCGGCGACATCCTCTAAAGCCTTATAAAAGTATTTCAGTTCCTCAAAAAAGGCATCACGATTGAATGATTTAGCCGTCAGTTTATCAATCACATTCTCAATTTCACGCGCAATGATATTGCGCTTAGCAAAATCAGGATGTTTGAAAATGTTGCGAAAAATGCGTTCCGTCAACAAATGCTGAATCAACATCTCTTCAATCGCTGCCAGAGCTAAATTCGGATTAATCGCTTGCCGGCATTGATCAGCAAAACCGTTAAACGCCTTTTCAAAAGGCTTATCATCAACACGGGCAGATTGAATCAGCACTAACAACTTTTTCGCTAATTTAGGCACCCGACTTTTAAACTCATCGGCCGCCAAATCCCATCGCTCATATTCTGGGCGTTGGAAGTTAAAAAACTGATCTAAGATTTTGATCAGATTCGCCGGTTCAACTAAAGAAACATCTAAAACTTCGCGCCCATTTTGATAGAGGATAGCGCGATCAGGGGCCTGAAAAAGCATATTATCATCAGGGTAATTATCCGTATAAAGCTTTTTTTGAACGGCTTTGCCTAAATCATCCTTAGCATCTTTAGCTTCCCAATAGCCGCGAGGTAAGTTAGCTTCATCAAATAGTACACCGTCTAAACGAATACACTTTTGCCCTCTTTTTAAGGTATTTTCTTGCGTGAGTACCCATTTAGCTTGTTTCGCTATATTTTCCAATAGATGTTGAAAAGCGATTTTAACAGTGCCTTCGTGCGCTTGCTCTACGCGCTCAAATGTTTTGAGTTCTTGGTAGTAGGCTTCGATGTGTTTTTTGGTAATAGAAAACATGTTTGGTAGTAGACTATTAATTAATGTTAATACCGGTTTTTAAAAACCGGTATGTTAGTTATTTCAATTTTTCCAACTCGGCAACGCTTCAATCACTTTCAGCGTTTCTAAACTGACGGTAATCACCTTTTTCACCAATTCCAAAATGTACTTTTTATCATCCGGCCGATTCGGATCATTGACAATCCCACTCCGCTTATCCACTTTAACCCTATATTGATCAATCACCCAATCCAAAGCACAGCGATTACCCAATTTATATTCAAACACGCGCTCAGGTATCCCATCCAATGTCAGAAAGTCATTATATTTCAATTGCCGCTTATCTTTCGATAATCTCATTTTCTCGACTTTGAGACTAAATGGCACTTTTGAATTTTCAATCAGCTTGAGCCGATAAGGTGCTTGATCTTCATAATTAAGATGTAAATCTGCCAGTTTTCCCCCTGATTTTGAATATGCCCAAAAGTCGGCTGCCATTGGCAAACGAGGAAGTTCTCGTTTTAGGTTGGCTTTGTATTTTTCACGATAACTGGGATGATGTAATAAGCCATAGACGTAGTGAAATATTGCCCATTTCGTGATGCTGGTGTCTTGGTAGTGGTTGTGAAAATGGGTTAATGTCCAATCGGTGATGTTTTCTGTGCGGTTGGTGCCGTCTTCTGTGTAGGTGTAGAGAGGAAAGCATTGAGCTTTTTCAAATGCTAAATCAAGCGAGGGAATTAAGTTTGATATCAAACAACCAAAACCTTTTCTATCTCCAACACCAGCTAAACAAATCATTCTATTTTCATTTTCAGTGGTGGGTATCGGGAAAATTGAAGGAATCCTATATATAGCATCATTCATCACTCTATCAAAAAACAAGTTAGAACGAGTGAATGGGCGATAAAGAGAGCTTCTGATTTTATCCTCTGAAAATATCGCTTTCTTTCCTCGTTTTAAATCATTTTTTAAACTCAGTGCCCAACTAATTTGACTGTCATCATACAGAACAAAATCATCAATTTTAGCATTTTGCTCATTTTTCTTTAATTTAGAAAAAATAGCTTGGTTCTTATCATCGTTTAACCAGTCTTGCCATTTATTAACCTGATTATTATAAACCCCAATCATTC
>Ga0136651_10002367_pt1 | contig 10335 bp, 10 predicted proteins | sample Mar14236cmmetaG_FD_94867 | JGI IMG/M metagenome (GOLD analysis project Ga0136651, IMG submission 94867) | Marine hydrothermal vent microbial communities from Guaymas Basin, Gulf of California to study Microbial Dark Matter (Phase II) - Marker... ...
AATTCCTGAAGAACCAATAATTGAAAAAATTCCTGAAGAACCAATAATTGAAAAAATTCCTGAGGAATTAAGAACTATTAATAAAAAAAATACACCCAAAAAAAAGATTATAAAGAAAAAAGCTGCTAAAAAAGCTAAATAAATAAATCGTAGTGATATATCATAATTAACTACAGGAGTAAAAGAGAATGAAATATTTAAACAAATCAGAAAAAGCAAAGACAATAGAATTTAAATCATATCAAGCAAAAATAGTGCAACCAGGTGCTGTTATTAATTTTTCTGAAAATAAATACAACAATCTAAAAGATAAAAATCTTAAAAACAAAGGGTTTGTATTAATTAAAAATTCAGAATATAAAAAATTTATGCAAACTAATGAATATAAAAAACTTGTTAATTTAAGAAAAACAAATGATTATAAAGCAGAAGAAATTGAACCAAATAAATCTACTGTTGTTCATAGAAAGAAAACAAGTAAAAAAAATCAATAACTAAGTAGGGTGTTGTGGCGATAACTTTCACTTTTGCTCAATATGTTGAACATTTAAGAACCTACCTAAAAGATAGTGGGCTCAAAAATATTATTCTAAAACATAAGCAAGAGAATGCCCAATCTGAGTTGGAATTGTATACAAGAATGGGTATCACTAATATGAATATGATACCACCATCTTTTATTCTTATATATGATGAAACTACAATTAGCAACTGTCCAAATGTATCTCTTGTCATAATGGAATCTACTTGGCACGCTTTAGTGTCAAATAATATACTTCAAGCAAGAAATGATTTAGCATATTCTAATGGTGGAATAACTTTAAAAGTAGAAGACGCTCAAAGATACTTACCAACAATACAAGCATTATGGCAAAATTTATTGCAATCAAGAGAACATTGGAGAATGTATAAAAAATCTGTAAATATAGGAAGTATCTTAGGAACTGGTGGATATTCTGGTACTTCTTCTCCCTATGCGGATCTTTATCGAGGATATTATGTTACAACTTTTTAATAGAAGGAAATGATTATGTTATATGAAGCAAATATACTAAATAAACTTGGAGGACTTATTAAAACCAGCGCCGATAATAAGCATGGCTTTTATAATAAGAAAAAAATTGAAGGCAAAGATAGCGAAAAACCTGATAAAGAAAATGGAATAAATGAGCCTAATGAAGGAATTAAGCCTTCAGCTCCTATTCCAGGTGGCAGAAAAGATCAAAATGGCAATGATGATGATAATAATGACAATTCAAAAGAAGTTCAAGATAATGGAGAACAGCAAAATAATATCAATCCTCAAAACAATTTTGGCCAACAAAACAATTTTGGTCAACAAGCTGGGCAGCCAATTGTAACTCCTAAAAATCCAGCTTTAGTAAATGCTGAACAACAAATCGTTCAAATGTTTACACAACAAATAACACCAGACATCTTACAGGCTGCCTCTCAAGGAAACCAAGATGCATTACTTGCAATAATTGATACATCGAGTAGAATTGTTGCTAATGTAGGCATCGAAGATACAGTAGGTAATTTTCAACAACAACAAATTGATCCTGGAATGCAACAACAAATTGATCCTGGAATGCAACAAAACTTACAACCGCAGCAATTTCAACCTGCTCCAAATCCAAGTCATAATATACCTCCAAATGAACAAAATCCATATGAAATGACTGATGCTTCAAATACTTATATGAATAGAAATCCTGGAGTTGAAAATCAAATTGTAACAAATGAAGTTGGAGGAGTTCCTAATACAAACCTAACTGTGACACCAGTTGGAACACCAATTCCTGAATCAAATCCGAATATTCCTCCAAAATCGCCAACTGTACAAGCAACTCAAAATGATGGCGATGCTGTATCTGTAAGACCAATGGGTCCAACAGCTCCTGAAGAAAAAGTTGAAAAGGTTAAACAAGGGCTACAACACCTTCTGTCTATAGTTGGCCAATAATAAACTAATGAATTAAAATAAAAAATAACGATAAATTATTAAGGAAATTATTATTTTAATAGATAGAGGATTTTGATTCTCTATCTATTTTTTTTTATTAATATCGTAGGAAAATATATGGGTGATATTACAAAAAATTTCTCTTTTTATGAATATAGACCAAAAGGAGCTAATAAATCATGGCTTCCTACTTCCAAATACATGAAATACCTTATTACTAAACATGCTGAAATGATGCAAATCATCAGAGATAAACATCGCAAAGGTATTACATTTAATTCTGCTGTTAGAAATTTATCTGATTATAAAAGACTTTTAAATGCTGGATATTTTCCAAGCCCAACATCAGATCATTTTTTTGGACAGGCTATAAAAATACCCGAAAAAGAAAAGTTTAAGATTTCAAAATTTGGTAGATTCTATTCATTCTCTGTGGGAGCTGTAGACGCAGTATCAAATGATATTAAGCAGCTTTATAGAGATATAGTGTCTCTTAATAAATCTGGAGATATTGATTCTGGTCAAATAATATATGAATCTCATCAAGATAAAGGATGGGAATGGATCCATATTAGTACAAACCGACACCTTTCTTTTTCAGATGGAATATGTAATCTTGTTGGTAAGCATAAATATTTGCATACTTATAATGGTGGTAAAAGTTATGAAGTTGGGATAGATTATGGCATCTTTTAATAATATCGAAGTTATAAAAACTATAGATAATTATTTTTATTTAGAATGGGAATTTGTACCAGATTCAGGACATCTTGAAGCTGATTATGAATTTACTATTCTATGGTCTACTGATCCGGATAGTGGTTTTCAACATATACTGGATAGTGGTGGAAGCCCAATTGTGGTTCCTCCAAATCAAAATTACTATACTCATCAATTAAAACAATTTCAATTCAATATTGATAGATATTATAAAATAGAAGCTACTGCAACATTTCTTCCAAATGATGAGACTTTATCTTCAGAAGTTTATGTTGGAGATAATTCTGATGGTCCATTATGTCTAATGCTTCGGAACGAACAAATAAGACTCAATCAATATTGTGGCGAGCCAGCTCATATAGTTAAAAGGCATACTTTTGGCGCTAAGTGTCCAAATTGTTATGATCAATATAGAGATTCTTCCGATATTGGCCATTGTCCAATATGTCATGGTAGTAAATTTTTATATGGTTGGTATCAACCAATTGCAGTACAAATAGACACAGCTGCTGATTCAAATAAATCTGATTCTCAAAAAACTGGTGAAGATACGTATGATAGATTAATGTATCGAATTACAAATTACCCATTAGTGAGGCCTGGAGATTTGGTTATACTTGATGGGACTAATCAAAGATACAAAGTAGTACATGTAGATAAAACAAAATTACCAATGAGGTCAGTTTCAGATCCATTAAATCCAGGAGGAGGTACATTAACTCTGTCAAAACAGAATTATGTTGTATCTCAAATTCTTACTGTAGAAGAATCTGTGTCTTCAGATGATCCTTATGATTTAGGTATAATAGGAATTCCTGAAATACCAGATCCAGATCAACCTGGCGGTGGATATATTCCACCTGATCTTCTTACCGTAGATCCACCATTAAAAATTAATGGCAGGCATTTATCATTTCTTTATAAAGAAGATGATTTTGGTGTTGATGATGATGGTATATTTTATTTGAAAGATAGTCCTACTAAATTTTTCTTTACAATGAACGCTGGTGAAGATATTACAAGTTTATTTAATGCTGTTGCAGCAAAAAACAATGAACTTTTTCTTGCTGATTTTTCTAATCCTACTCATTTTAATAGAGTTGTAGGTATTAATCTAACTGCTGGCGTTACTGGTGAAAAAATAAGTATTGTTATAGCTGGGAATTTGTATTATGAAAATTGGAATTGGAATGAAAATAAGAAAATTTTCTTTGATTTAAGTGGTCAACTCACACAAATTGTGCAATCAAGTGGATTCTATCAGTATGTTGGAATTCCAGTAAATAATAAAACAATTAGGATCGATATCGGTAGATGTATTTATAGAGTGGTATAATAATTATATTTATAATATAAAAAAAAGCATAGGAGAGTTAATATGTACTTTTGGGGAAGAATAGCTGAAAAAGACAATGAAGTAAAAGGATTTATTTATAGATCTCAGAGATGGTTAGGTGCAATTCATGCAACTGAAGAACAAATTTTTAATCAAAATGTTCTTCAAATATTTGGTGGTATAGCTGAAGATTATGCATCTTTTGAACTTCCATGTGATAGTGAAGAAGCGATAAGAATTAGTAAAAGAGAAGAATTTGAATTAATTTGGACTGGTGATATAATAACTAATATCTCAATGGCTCCAGAAGATTCAAAGCCAATTTTGAAAATTGCTCTTATTGATAATAAAAATTTAATCAAAGCTGATGGAATTGACTCATGTACTATTGAATTCAAATTAGTTAATGATAGTGATGAAATCATTCCAATTACAATTGATATTGTGGCTCCAGTAAAATCTCCAACTGGTGCAAATAAATTAATTAAATGTGAATTTATAAATGGTGTGTGTTCTAAAGTTTTTAAAACACTTTCTTCTGGAGAATGGTTAATACCAAGTATAAAACCGCAATCTTTTAGATTTTTTGATACAGAAATTTATATACAATCTTATGATGATGGTGATATAATATAATGGCTGTTGTAATTGAATCTGCAGAAGTTACTATGACTCAATATGCGTATACGCAGAACTATACTATTGCTAATGTTGGCAATGTTAATAAAGTTCGTGTAGTTATTCAAGTTAATCCTCCAAATGGTGTAACTGATGAGGCAGCCTCGAGTATAACCCCAGCTTTAACTTCTACAACAAATTTACAATTAAGAAGAGAATCATGGGGTGTTAGTGGTCAAATTGTTACTGTTTATTATCATATTATAGTTGATGATGATCAAACAGTTGAACATGGAGAAGCTACATTTAATCAATATCCCAAAAATATAACTGTCTCTGATGTCGGTAATTTAAATGAAGCTTATTCAATAATTTATTTTAGAATATCAAATACAAGTGCTATATGGTATAATTTATTAGCTCAACACACTCTTAATGCAACAACAAATCTTAAGATTTGGACCAAGGCATATTCACTTGTTCCAATAGGAACTTATCAAATTGTAAAAAATTCTCTACTAAGTGTTCAATCAATAGAAGGTACAGCAACTGAAACATCGTATAATGTACCTATATCTACAATAAATGAATCAAAAACAATATTGCGTATAGGTTTTGATAATATTGGATCTATTAGTTCTCCAAATCAAGCAAAAATTTCTGCTTATAATACTACAACAAATATAAAAATTATATCATATTCATCAGGTACACTTGATTATACATTGTATGTTATAAGTGATAATAGACTTAAAGTTCAATCAGTTTATGAATCATATACTGCAAGTTCAAATGTAAAAACAATAGCATCAGTAGATTTAACAAAAACATATACTCTTTTATATGGAGAGAAAAATTATATTGCTTCTGTAAATACTGGCACATTAAATTTGGGGCAAATGTATATACTTGCAAAATTGCTGACTTCAACGTCAGTTGATATAAGAAGAAGTAATAATGGCGGAGCAGCATTTTATATTCCATGGGCTGTAATAGAATATACAGAGGGTGGTCAATTGTATCCATTCCTTAAAATGATTGGAAATAAGATAGGTAAGAAAATTGGTACATTTTAATTAGAATATTAAATTAAGGAGATATATATGTCATCAGAAGGAAAAATAACTACAGATAAATGGTTTCCAATAAATTTGGTTGATCCATCAGATATGGTAACGGGACAAACTGGAAAAGTTTTTGGTGATCTTACTGTTTCATATAAACATTCAAGCGCTACTAATTATACATCTTATTCTATTGCTACTGGAGATTGGAGAGAAAAATCAATCAGTGGTAGATATGATATGAGAATTGGAAATGCTGAATTCACTTTAAATGGAGAATATGAAATTCTTGTTGAATGTTCTGGCTGTTATCCATACTCATTTACAGTAAATGTTGGTTCTAAATATTCCTATGAGACAATGACTGATGTTACAACTCTTACTACCAGAATACCTTCTGCAATAAATATAAATAGTGGAAGAGTTGAAGCCGATCTTATCGCAATTAAAGGAACTATAATACCACAAACAACTCCAGGTAGACTTGCAACTAACTGGGGAGTTTTCTTTGAAAATGCCGATACAGTTAATACTAAAGTTGTAGGCCAAGTTGGAACTACTGCATTGCAAGGGCCAGTTACAACTGTTGCAAATGGTGAACTACTAACATCTGGGACACAAGTTTCAGGAGATTATACTGATACACAATTAAACAATTCAAATTCAGTTGTTATTGCTGTTGCTGCTGGTTTAGCACAATATGAACTAACATTTAATGTCGGTTCAGGAGAATTAATAAAAGAAATTGAAGCTAATATATCTATTAATGCAAATTCAATAAGAAGCTGCTATTTTAGATTGTATAATTATACTCTCACTCAATTTGACACATTTAGAACATTAATAAACGATAATGGTAATGGACAGAGAGTCATTATAGAAAATATTACTTCAGATTATACTAATACAAATGGTGATGTTAAAATTGAAGTTCTTAATAATGATATGTTAAATGCTCAAACAATTGAAATTTTTTATACAAGAACAATTCATATTACTAATACTGGAACAATACCATCCGTTCCAGAAATTGCTCTTGGCGTTGATCAATTACTTAGTTCTCGTCACGGTGATCAAATATGGAATGGAATGGATGTTGAAAAAACAAATATTGAATCTGTAGTAGATCAGCAAAACTTTATTTTAAGTAGTGGTCCAGTAAATGCTGAATCAATTTTGCATTCATGGGTTATGTTTACAGATCATACAAATGCAAGAAATTTTGGATATGGATATATAATTAATTATAATCCTGGAACAAGACAAATAATTATTGCTAAAGATGCAACTATAACAGTTTCTGCTGATTTTAAAGTTAGGATATTAATTGCCCCTCCAGTTGATGTTTATTCAATAAATGGTACAGAGCTTCCAAAAGAACCATCTGGTTTTGAGGGTACTATGGCTAATTCATTTTATAATTTCTTTTATAATAGTGGAGTAGTTAGTACTGCAACTCAAAATTATTTATCAACAATAAGTACTACGGTTGGAACTATAAATACAAAAATTGGAACTCCATTATCAATAGCTGGTGGGGCTGCGACATTAGCAGGTATGATCACTCAAATATTTGATAATAATAATGGTGCTGATTACGATCCCGCTATTGACTCTTTACATGAATTAACAGGCATTATAGTAGAATCAACTCCAGAAAATCTTACTGCATATAACGAAACACTTAATGCCGGTACTATAGATTCTGGTGATTATACGAATACATGGACTAATGATGGAGTATATCTTGATGCAAGTTCTGATGGTGTAGACGCTCTTGATATTGAATTATTATTTACAATTGGAGATAAAACACTTTCAACACTAACTGTAAATGGTCGTGTTGATACTGGGCCAGGGACATTATGGGCTGATGTATATGCATGGAATTATGTTATGTCTTCATGGGACCAGCTTTCCGACGCTGCAAATAGAATAGAAGAAAGTGGTATAGACGCAGACAAAACATTTATTCTTACATCAAATAATAAAGAAACAGTAACTGGGAATGTTCGAATACGATTCCTTGTAAATAGTTCTACTGCTTCAACTAATTTATTACTCGATCAAGTTATTGTTAGAGCAGTCACAGCTGGAGCAACTCCAGCCCAAATAGCAGATGCAGTATATAATAAAATGGCATTAACAATATATGGATATACAATTCATATTGATACCATAAATGGTGCACCTGGTACTGATGTTGGAATTAATGGATTACCAGGGAATCCTGTTGATAATATTGATGATGCTGTAAATTTAGCAAATCAAATTGGTGTTCGTGCTTTTACTATAAATACTGGTTCAACACTTGTTTTAGACAGAAATTTTGAACGTTGGAATTTTATAGGCTTTGCGGCAGTACTTAATTTTAATGGATATGATATAGATGGAAGTCAATTCCGTAACCTTATAATTATGGGTACCGCAACATCTGTTGGTGGTGATAGGCCAGTATTTGAAGATTGTAATGTACTTGCATGTTCATTACCACCAATTATTATAAAAAATTCAAGAATAAGTGGCGAGATAACAATGGCTGCTGCTGGTACATATATTTTTGACGCATGTGCAAGTGGCGTACCTGGTGAAGGCGCTCCTGGTTATAGATTTACATCTAATGTACAATTAAATCAAAGACATTATAGTGGCGGTTCTGAGTTCTTTGATATGGATAGCACTAATATTACTTCTATAGAAGGCGATGGCCAATATATACTTGATAATTCATGTACTGGTGGAGCATTATCAGTTAGAGGTAATATAGAAAAAACAGATAATACCAATGGTGGTGCTGGTGGGGCTGTTAATATAACTGAGTCTGCAAGATACTGTACTCATCAAATAAGAAACGCAATGAGACTTGATGGTGTAGGCACAACAGAATCAGCATCAATAGAAGGCAAAATTGATTCAATAGTTTCTGACGGAGCCAAAGACGCTACAGTAGCTAAAGAAGCAACATTAACTACAATATCAAGCACAATGGCTCTTGATTCTACAGTAGCTAAAGACGCTACAGTAGCCAAGGACGCCACAGTAGCTAAAGACGCTACGGTCGCTCTTGATGCCACAGTAGCCAAAGACGCCACAGTAGCTAAAGACGCCACAGTAGCTAAAGACGCCACAGTAGCTAAAGACGCTACGGTCGCTCTTGACGCTACAGTTGCTAAGGAAGCAACATTAACTACAATATCAAGTACAATGGCTCTTGACGCTACAGTAGCCCTCGATGCCACAGTTGCTAAAGAAGCAACATTAATTACAATGGATACAAAACTTGATACAATTGATACAAAAATTGATGGTGTAAAAACTGTAACAGATATATTAAATGGATTAATGGAGGATTCAGGTGGCTATAGATATACTACAAAAGCTCTTGAACAATCGCCTACTGCTACCGGTGGATGGGGAGATTCTGAATTAGCTGAAATAAGACAAGTTCTCGGAATAACCGGTACAAAATCAGCTGCTGGAGGTGGAGGTGATTTTCAGGCACTCGTGGCTACTATTGGAGATGTTTACACTGATACACAAAGTATTCTAAGTACAATGGCTCTTGACTCTACAGTAGCTAAAGAAGCAACATTAAGTAATGTAGAAACTACAGTTGATAATATTTCAAATGATACACAAGCATTAATAGTAACTATTGCTTCAATAGTATCTAATATGGCTCTTGATGCAACGGTTGCTAAAGAGGCTACTCTTACAGCAACGCCTGAGGCTATTATGACATCTATAGTTTATCAACATCCAAGTGATGGAGCTCATATTTATGATTTAAGAAGAACTATGCATAGGGCTCTCCTTTATTCAAGTGGCCAAATTGTAAGAGACGTTACAGTCAGTGGTGAACCAAGATGGAATTATATCGAAATGGGATACGATACAATTGCTAATGTAATATTTAAATTTATAAAGAAATCCGGAGCACCACAAAATAGAGCAATGGAGAATGTGTAAATGATAAATGAAGGCTACGAACAAATGTTAGACGGATGGTGGAATGATTTTGATACCGAAGTTCTTGAGAGTAATATGAATTATTTAGGTGGATGGTCTGAATGGGGGTTTGGGGAATCTATTGAAGTTCGTGTTGATAGAATTGAAGAATTTTTAAGAGAAAATAAACTTATTAAAATTAATGTTAATGGTGATGAAACGGAGGTTAGATATCTATGGTAATAACAACATTACTTTTTTTTATTCTTTTATCATACATTTGGGTTAAAGCTGAAAATAATATTCTAATAATTAGATTACCTTTTCTTTTTCAAATAGTTATAATCTTTATTTTTTATTTTTATGAAAAAATAGATATTGTAACTTTTTTTATTTTATTATTCAGTTTATTTGATATTTTTATATATTTTTTTATTAAATGGCAACACAGAAAACAAATTTATAAAATAAATAATAGTATAAAATGTATGGATTCTAATGAAAATTGTGAAGAGTTAATTGACAAAATTATTAAACAAAAAGAATTTGGTTACATAAATTTTGGAACTAAAAGAAATATAATTTATATAGAAACTTTAATAATACTTCTTTCTATTTAAAATTTTTGGAGAATTACATGCTTAAGAGCATTTCAGATATCGGAAAATTAGTACTTGAAAAAC
>Ga0136651_10002368_pt1 | contig 10332 bp, 11 predicted proteins | sample Mar14236cmmetaG_FD_94867 | JGI IMG/M metagenome (GOLD analysis project Ga0136651, IMG submission 94867) | Marine hydrothermal vent microbial communities from Guaymas Basin, Gulf of California to study Microbial Dark Matter (Phase II) - Marker... ...
ATCAAAGTAACAATGGTACTGTTCATATCTCCGATTGGTTTACGATCTATATGACTGTCTTGAAAACTTGCTTTGATTTCAGTACCAACACCCGGTTTTGAATTGATTTCAAAATCTCCATTACTCTCTTTCGCAGCTTGCTGCAATAGAGAAAGTCCTAATCCCACTCTTCGAGTTGTTCTGGTTGTGTAGAATGGATCGAGTACTTTTTTGACAGTTTCTTCGTTCATTCCTTTACCATTATCCTTTATCTCGATTACAAGCAAATCTTTTTCTTTTTCCTCCCTAATTTTTATGATGATCTTGGAAGCATTTGCTGTAATTGAATTCTCAACCACATCAAGTATATGCAAAGATAGATCTTCCATCTTGATTCTTTAATGCTTTCTTCAATTCATTTACGGTTATATCATCAATCAAGAAAGTAGTGGAAGCCTTTCCAATATCATCGATATAATGAGCGTCGGAGAAAGTGACGAGAGGAAAACCGGATGACATCGGAAAATCAAGCTCCTTTTTACCATAAGTATATCTTGCTGATAATTCCAGACCGTCTAAAGCTAATCCTTCAGGAATAAATCCTAACTGACCGATCAGACTGAATCTTTCCCTGTCAACATGAGAAGCAATAGCAAGTCCGTTCAGGGAATGAATAATTTCGACAATTTCATCGACTGTTAGTTCAGTTGCCCCAATCAACAGTTTTTTATTCAAATCGATAACCTCATTTTGTTCATTGACGACTAATTGATATCCAAAAAGATCCTCATTATTCTCACCCTTCAGGTTCTCATAAACAATTTCCTGCAGTTCGGATAAATCTTTGTCATCATCGAATAGAGCCAGAAGATGCGCTTCTTCTTTTGATGTAACTTCCATTCCGCCAAGAACTTTCAAATTATTCTTTTCTCCTACTTTTTTAAAAACTCCAATATTTTCTGAAGAATTATGATCACAAATACCGATCACATCTAATCCTTTTGAAATTGCTTTTTCTACGATCAAAGTCGGCATCATTCCTAGATCTCCGCAAGGAGATAGGCAAGTATGAATATGCAAGTCCGCTTTGATTTTTTTGAGCATCCTGAAGCAACCTTATCATCCTTTGTTCCCGTGAATTCCTAATTCATAAAGTTTTCCCACAATTTCAAAAGTCTGCAATTCTGTTAACATCAGCGTAATATTTTCCTGTTTTGCTTTCTTTAAAGTAGCTTCCTCCGGTACTCTTCCATTTACTAAAATGATCCCGGCAAGATCCTGCAAATTTGCAACTGCCACGATATTCACATGAGTCTGCAAAGTGATCCAGATATTATCTTTTTGAGCATTGGCAATAACATCACTTAACAAATCGCTGCAATAACCTGCACTAATTTCTCTTTCAAGATTACCGGAAACTACCTTTAAATTAAGTTTTTGCACAATATCATTCAGTTTGATCATATTTCCTCTTTTTAAACCTCACCCCAGCCCTCTCCTGAAAGGAGAGGGAGAAAAATTGACTTCATCAACAATTCTCTCCTAAAAAGTGAAGGAGAATATTGGCTTTATCAACACTACCTCTTAGGAAAGCTGGATCCCGAAACAAGTTCCGAACTACGAATTTTCCTCTCCTTTTAGGAGAGGATCAAGGTGAGGTTTTCATTATTCATCTCGATAATTACTGAGTTTAATAATAATTACTAATCTTGTTCCTTTCTCTACTGTTGATCTTAAAGTCATTTTATCAGTGAATTTTCTTATATTAGGAAGTCCCATTCCAGCTCCGAATCCTAATTCTCTTACCCAGCCGGGAGCAGTTGAAAAACCGGGTTGCATTGCTTTCTCAACATCCGGAATACCGGGTCCTTTATCTTTGATCACAATTCTAATTTGATGAGGTTCCAGATAAGCAATAATTTCTCCACCATCAGTATAAGCAACAATATTGATTTCTGCTTCATAAGTCGAAATTGCTGCTTTGCGAACTATTTCCGGAGAAAGACCGAGTCTATAAAGTGTTTTTTTTAATCCGGTGGCAGCTTCTCCGGCTTTATCGAAGTTTTTACCTTCTATAAAGTATTGAAATTTAAAAAAAACCTCGTCGGCAATAACATCGTTGAAAATATGGCTGGCTCTATATCTTCGTTCTTCTTCATCAGCATAAAGAGTTTCTAATTTTTTTAGAACACCCCTGATGATATCACTTTTCGTCAGAATCCCAACTAATTTTTTTTCATCTCTTGATATCACAGGAAATCGACCATACCCGAATTCATCAAACCTGGCAACAGCATGAACGAGCGGCTCATCAGCATAGAGTGTTATGATATTTTTAGTCATTTTATCTTCTATAGAAGCATTCATCTCCCCATGTTCCAGGCATTTAATAAAATCTTCCATACTGATCAGACCAACCAGTTTATCATCATTTACAACAGGAACTCCCGAAATCCGTTTCTTATACAAAAGATCTCTTAAAGCACTAACCGGCATTATTGAATTAATTGTATCTACATTTTTAGTCATTACATCCTGAACTTTAAGTTCGTAGGTCAATTCCTGGATTTTTGATGTTATTCTTCTGTTGTTCATTTTCTATTCAAAATTATTATAGTCACAACCTCTTAGACCATTTTTGTATAATCGACCACAACTTTCAAAAGTTGTTAGTTTTGTCTTTAAGATCGCAATGTCATTTTTTTTAGCCAAATTTATCATACTTTCTTCAGGTTGTTTTCCCATAACAAAACAAACTGCTCTTATATCAGCTACATTTGCAGTATTAATAACCTGAATATTCAACAGACTGGTTAAGAGAATTGAACCGGGTTTTCCAAAAGCTAAAATTTCGCTCATTAGATCAGACGAACAGCCAATTTGTATTTCTGTTTCCAGTTTATCTTCTCCGGAAAGAACATCCGCTTCCAGAATTTCTTTTATTTCTTTAAGTTTCATCATAATTATTCAACCTTGATTGCATCAAATTTACACACTTCCGAACAAACACTGCATTTAATACATTTACTTTGATCGATTATCTGAGGTTTTTTCTTTTCTCCGGAAATTGCATTTGTCGGACATTTCATATTACAAACAAAACAACCCGTGCATTTATCCTTGATAACCGAATACTTGATGAGAGCAACGCAAGATCTGGCAGGGCATTTTTTGTCTTTGATATGAGCTTCATATTCGTCTCGAAAATGACGGATCGAAGTTAAAACCGGATTCGGAGCAGTTTTTCCTAAACCACATAAGGAGGCTATTTTAATAGATTTCCCTAATTCTTCTAAAAATTCGATGTCTCCTTCTTTTCCATTGCCATTACAGATATTGGTCAGGATTTCATACATCGCATCCAAACCTTCTCTACAGGAATTACATCTTCCGCAGGATTCATCTCTGGTAAATTCGATAAAATAACGGGCAACATCCACCATACAATCATCTTCATCCATGACGATCATTCCGCCGGAACCCATAATCGCTCCAGCTTCCTGCAGTCGTTCATAATCTATTGCCAGATCGAGCATACTTTCCGGAATAACTCCACCGGAAGGTCCGCCTGTTTGCACGGCTTTGAATTTTTTATTATTTGGAATTCCACCACCAATATCATAAACCATTTCTCGTAATGTTATTCCCATTGGAACTTCCACCAGTCCGGCATTGTTTATCTTCCCGGCAAGAGAGAAGACTTTTGTCCCTTTACTTTTTTCCGTTCCGATATTGGCATACCATTTTGCTCCAAAATTAATTATTCTTGGTAAGCTCGACAAAGTCTCAACATTATTGATATTTGTCGGTTTTCCAAAAAGACCTTCTACTACCGGAAAAGGAGGTCTCTGTCTGGGTTCTGCCGGTTCTCCTTCAATCGAATGGATCAAAGATGTTTCCTCTCCACAAACAAATGCCCCGGCACCTTTGAATATTTCCAGATCAAAATTAAAATCTGTGCCGAAAATTCCTTTCCCGAGAAGTCCGTATTCTTTTGATTTTTTGATCGCACTTTTTAATCTTTTGATCGCCAGAGGATATTCACCTCGTACATAAACATAACCCTTTTCCGCACCAATGGCATAAGCAGCGATCAACATTCCTTCGAGCAGAGAATGCGGATCTGCTTCAATGATCGAACGATCCATAAAAGCCCCTGGATCTCCTTCGTCGGCATTACAGATCAAATATTTAGGAGAGCCTGGAGTATTCCTGCAAAATTCCCATTTTTTCCCGGTTGGAAAACCTCCACCACCTCTTCCTCGTAATCCGGAATCCTTTACTTCCTGAATTACCTCTTCCGGAGTCATATTCTGTAAAATCTTGGCTAAAGCATTATATCCGTCACGGGCAATATATTCATCTATTTCTTCCGGATCGATTATTCCTCTGTTCCAGAGAGCGATCAATCTTTGAGAATGGTAAAAAGGAATATCTTCCAATTTTTCAATCGGATATAATGTTTCCGGATGATGATACATCAAGGAATGGACCGGTCTTCCTTTGAGGAAATGTTCTTCCACGAGATGAGGAATATCTTTTTCTTTTAAAAATTGATAAACAACATCATCGGGTTGAACGATCAAGGTCGGACCTTTTGTGCAAAGCCAGCTGCTACCTGTTGGAATTATCTGTATTTCGTTTTCCAGGTTGTGCTTCTTGATCTCTTCTTCAAGTTTGCTCTTGATCTTCAATGCTCCCACAGAAACACACATCGTGCAGGTGCATAACAACACATTACATCTATAAGCCATAATTAAAAACTCCTAAAATTCAAAACATCTAAAATATAAAAAAACCTAAAATACTAAATAACTAAAATACTAAATATCTAAAATACTAAATATCTAAAATACTTAAATATTTAATAAAGAATTTTAATTTCCAGGTGGATAATTCCTTTTACGGAACTCTTTCACTCCCAAAAGCAAGTGCATACTCTTTTACGATATTTCCGCCAAGAATATGTTTATCAAATATTTCTTTCGTTTTTTCAGGTGTGAGATCCACATATTTTACTGGAGGTTGATTTTGAATTTCAACCGTTATCATCGGTTCGCGACTGCATAATCCGGCACAACTTGATGTAGTTAGATTAATATCTGTTAATTTTCGATCTTCGATTTCTTTCATTAATGTATTCATAATAGCTCGTGAACCGGCAGCAATTCCGCATGTTCCCATGTGAACCATGATCTTTGCGCGTCCGCTTCCTTCACGCAGGATCATTGTTCTTTTTACCTTTTCCGCAATTTTTGCTAAATCTTCAGGTTTAATTTTTGGCATTCTCATCCTCCCTGTATTTCTTTATTAACCGTGGAACTTGCGTGACTTTAAAATGACCGTAAATATCATCGTTTACAGTTACTACCGGAGCCTGACCGCAACATCCAAAACAGGAAATCGTATCGAGTCCGAACATCAAATCTTTGGTCGTATTTCCCATATTGACACCAAGTTCTCTTTCAAATGCCTCCAGGATCCTGTTTGCTCCTTTTATGTAGCAGGCAGTTCCAAAACAGACACTGATGGTATATTTCCCTTTCGGCTGCAAGCTGAATGCATTATAGAAAGTAGCTATCTGATATATTTTTGTTAAGGAAATATTGAGTTCCTGCGAGATATATTTCAGGATTTTTTCAGGAAGATAATTATATTCACTGCTAATACTCTGAAGTATAGGCATCAGGTTACCTTTTTTATCTTTAAGTTCTGCCAAAATTGCATCTACTTTTATCTGATCATCCGGTTTGAGAATGACAGGTGTTTTCTCAATCGGATAAAGAGCAACAGTTACCGGACAATGCTGAGTGCAGGCTGCACAACCTGTACATTTATCTTCATCGACATATCTGGGATGTTTTTTTACTTCTACTTTGAAATTGCCGGCATTTCCAACTACATTTTTCAGTTCGGCATTGGTGATGATCTCGATATTCAGATGTCTTCCGCATTCCACTAATTTCGGAGACATCACGCACATAGCACAATCATTGGTAGGAAATGTTTTATCCAACTGAGCCATTGTTCCACCGATAGATGGTGTCTGCTCCAGAAGATATACTTTATATCCTGAATTTGCCAGATCAAGTGAAGACTGAATTCCGGCTATTCCTGCTCCCACGACCAGAACAGAACCGACTTTTTTATTTTCCATTAATCATAACTCCTTAAAAACCTTTTAGAAAAAGAGATCAGAACAAACTCGATTGTTTATTCTCATCACTTCTTCCAAAAAAGGCAGGAGCATTGAAACTCCTGCCAAAATATACTACTCGACCGGATTTGATTCACTTGCGTTCCATTCGTAATAAGCACCATCATAAACACGCACATTCGGATAATCCAAGATCGATGTCAGAACCATATAAACGATTCCCGCTCTTACACTGGAAGCACAATAAAGGATGATTTCCTTATCGGAAGTTATACCGGCATCATTAAACAATTTTGCCAGTTGTTCTTTGGTTTTGAGAGTTTCATCTTCGTTCAGGACATTGTTGTATTCTAAATTGATAGCTCCAGGGATATGACCTTTACGAGAGATATTCTTATCTTCATCAACACCGTTAAATTCATCTGCACTGCGAACATCGAGCAAGATCACATTATCTTTATCTTTATTGGCTTTGACATAATCGATATCTGCGATCTTGTTTTCATCCGGAGATGCGATAAAAGTTGCTGCAGTGATTTCCGTTGCTTTCGGAGTTACTGGTTTACGCGCTTTTTGCCAACTTTTGATATGACCGTCTAAAATGGAAACATCTTTAGCACCCAGATAATCGAAAATCCAGTAAAGCCGACCAGCAAATTTTCCTTTGCCGTTATCATAGATAACGATCTTGCTGTTTTCTGTGATCCCTTTTTCTCCAAATATCTTCGCAATTTCATCAGCACTTTTCAACATTGCACTGATTCCATCTTTTTGATAAAGGTCTTTATGGAAAATGTTCACTGCACCTTTGATATGTTTCTTGCTATAATCAGATGTTTGGCGAGCAGAAACGATTACAACATCTCCGCTTTTTGCCAGTTTTGCCAGATCTTTAGCTGATATGATTCCAGCAAAGATCAGTTGCGATGTGATGACAAGAATGACCAAGATTCCAAATATTTTCTTCATTTTGGTTCTCCTATTTTTATTTTGATTGAACTTGGCTCGCAAAGAAGTGTGAACCGAGGATGATCTCCTGATGAGTAATCCTCGATGCACGCTCTCTTTGTTCGATGCGCATCGAGTCTTGCCTGATCTAAAATTTCACCTGTAATTGCATCAGAATTTCGTCGTTGGAAATCTCGAAAGTTTCTTCTGCTTTGTAGAGATAATTCAACTGCAATCTGGTCCAATCATTAAAGAAATAATTCATTCCGAAAGTAATAATGCTTTGTTTGTCATTTTCGGTATCTAGATCAGGATCATAAGATTCATATTTGACTACAGGCTGCAGATTCCAAGGAGTCATGTACAATGCCTGCAACCAAAAACCACTCTTTTCTAAATCCCATGTATCAATATCAACTGATATTGTTTCTGCGCGTCAACCTCCGCCGCCATCTCCTCCATCAGATGAACCTGATGAATCAGAGGAAGGAGGAACAAAACCTTTTCCTTGAAGATATTCAGCCTGCACTAACAGATCAGAATATTTGAACTGAAATTCTCCAGCATATCGAATGTAATTCTGTTTCTCCATTAATGTATCGAGAGTTATCGCATATTTTGCACTTCCGCCCAAACTTATCATTTCAATCGGATCAAAAGTCAACCTTCCTGTTAATGCCATACTTTTTGTGTTTTGCAGGCTTGAAACTCCGGTTCCGTTTGTTAATGCTAATGAGTATTTAGCAATTTTCTCGATTCCACCATTCAACATCAAGCCAATATCTCTTCCTGGTGTAGTCAGATCATTGACAATTAATGAACGATTGATCGTGTGCAGTCCCTGGCAGGGAGTATTCAATTCCAAACTGAGGGGAGATTTGAATCTTCCCATGGAAAGTTTTACATAAGGAGCAAGTCTGGAATAGGTTATAAATCCATCGAGAAGATAGGGAGCACCTGATTTGGAAGGGCTGAATTCAAACATAATGTAATAACTGAAATCATAGGGAATATTTCCAACAAATCCCATTCTGGCTCGATTAAAATAAAATCGAGAGGAATCATCTTCTGCTTTGAAAAAATATTGATATTGGGTTTGGAGATAACCAACGACATTCACTCCTTCATCGGAAGAAGCATCCATGCAACCCTGAGCATGAACAGCCAAAGGAAGAAACAGGTTTATCAGTAAAATTGAAATTAAAATATTTCGCATATTTTCTCCTAACTTGAAAAAGGAGCAGGAATTGATATCCTGCCCCAAATAATAAATTAAGGATTTGATATATCGTAGTCGTAATCCATTGATGCGACCCATTTATGTCCGGTCAGATCATCATAGATAATTCCATTCACTCCGAATTTCAGACTGGTTGCATTGTAACCGAGAATTGTCAGATAAGCAGTCATCATGGAAGATGTCTGTCCTGTCCAGCAATAAGTAACAACTGTTTCCGAAGCATTGAGATTATCCAGAACCAATGGTTTGATACGATAAGCACCCTGGATATTTCCGTAAGTAATAACATCTGCTTCAGCCCAATAATTATTAATGAAATAATCGGTTGGAGCATCTAAAACATCAAGACCGGGAACACCCTGGAAACCGTTTTCCAGCATATAAGAAACTCTTTCCGCCAGAAGTGTAGCACCGTCAGTTGTATCCGAATCAATCATGGGTGGATTGAAGTTTTGATTGGCAGCAATATCTCCCGGAGCAGGACCCCAATTAGCATGATCAAATTGAGCACAATTACCGGTCCAGAGATCAAAATCGCTGTGCCAGCCGCTCATTCCCCATTTCAGAACTCTTGCATCAGGATATCCGGAAAGACGAAGTGCCATGACAGCATGTCCAGCAGATTGACCTGTGTAGCAAACAACAACGATTGGTTTATCTGCTGCTACTGCATCATCGACGATAGTTCCTAATGATGAAAAGACTGAGCCAGGAACATGACCGTCATAATAATCGATCGTACCATTATCGTCTTTATCACTAGTTCGGATATCCATAACATAGTTATCATCCAGGACTTGAACTAATGAATCCGGTCCGATAATCCAACCGGTAAATAAGTCATCGATTGTCATGCTGTTTTCATTCATATAAGTTGTCAGGATATGTAGAGTCGGATCGGATGTATCATAATCATAATCCATAGATGCTGACCATTTATGACCGTCTGCAGGGAGATTATCATAAATCATGCCATTAGATCCGAATTTCAGACTTTTTGCTTCGTAACCAAGAATAGTTAGATAAGCAGTAATCATGGAGGAAGTCTGACCGGTCCAACAATAAGTTACAACTGTTCCACTCGGATCGAGATTGGAAAGAACTAAAGGTTTAATACGAAAAGCACCATTGATATTTCCATAAGTTGTAACATCTGCTTCACCCCAGTAATTATTGATGAAATAATCAGTAGTGTTATCTAAAACATCAATCGGCATAATACCCTGAAAATTACCTGCTAACATAGCATTAACTCTTTCTGCAAGAATTGCTGCACCAGATGTAAGATCTGTATTGATAGTCGGATAGTTAAAAGTTTCCGCAGCTACAATTTCTCCAGGAGGAGCGATCCAACTGGCATGATCGAGTTGAGCAGTATTTCCTGTCCATAGATCAAAATCACTGTGCCAGCCGCTCATTCCCCATTTCAGAACCATTGCATTTTCAAATCCTGAAAGACGAAGAGCCATGACAGCATGTCCTGCAGATTGACCTGTGTAGCAAACAACAACTATAGGATCTGAAGGATTTGCGGCTTGTGCATCTGTAACAATCGATCCAAGTGATGAGAAAACTGCACCGGGAACATGACCATCATAATAATCCGTAATTCCGTTTCCGTCCTTATCGGAAGTTCTGATGTCCATCACATAATAGTCAGTTCGACTGTCATGAAGAACATCAGGAGCGATGATCCAATCAGTTAATAAAGTTCCGAGATCCATTCCACTAGCTGTTAAATAATCATTCAATAGCTCGAATGGTGTCGGTAATTCTGTTTCGTCTTTGCATCCAAAAACAAACAGAGCTGAAATAGCTGTTATCATAACAACTATTAACATCCATCTTTTTTTCACACTTTTTCTCCTTTTTTTTGGCTTTTTAGCCTTTATTTTATTTTTTAACCACAACCACCAGAACTCTTTGGAGCTTCTTCCAATGGAGCATCAGGATCTAACCAGATTCTGTAACCACCTTTCAGGTTTTTTACATTTGTGTATCCGAGTTG
>Ga0136651_10002370_pt1 | contig 10330 bp, 10 predicted proteins | sample Mar14236cmmetaG_FD_94867 | JGI IMG/M metagenome (GOLD analysis project Ga0136651, IMG submission 94867) | Marine hydrothermal vent microbial communities from Guaymas Basin, Gulf of California to study Microbial Dark Matter (Phase II) - Marker... ...
TAATATCTATCTTTTACAAAACCTTCAAGGTTTAGCAAACCTTGAAGGTTTTAAAATTCACAAATTTGTATTTTCATTATTGATTTTGAAAAAAATACCTCTTTCTTTCCTCTCGGATGTAATCACATTATAATCAATTAATTCGCTCAAGTATTTATTCAATTCATTCAGATGAATATTTAAGATTTCAGAAAGTTCCGTGTCTGTGCAAGGTCGTCTCTTGATTGTTTCCAATATCTGGTCGGCAATATTCTGGTTAAAACTTTGAATTTTTTTCCTGTTTTCCGGTTTGGAAATAATTTCAACTGGAATAGGTTTAAAAAAATCGCATATTTCTTCCAATTTTTTTCTGGAAACAGACTGCACCCAACTTTCCGTTCCGGGTCTATCAAGAGTGTTCAATTGAACTAAATCCGGTTTAATTTTTTGAATTTCATCTTTTAATAAAATCAATTCTTCTCTGGTATCGTTCATATTTGGAACCAAGAAAATTTCCAGATAGATTTTACCTTTGAATTCCTTCCTTAATTTTATCAGACCTTCAATAATTTGATTTATGTTCAGGTTCTTATTAGGACGATTTATTTTCAGGAAGGATAATTCGGACACAGCATCTAAAGAAGGAAGAAGAACATCAGCTCGAGACACTTCATCGCGAACTTCTTTATCCCAGAAAAGAGTTCCGTTAGTGATCACAGCAACTTTGTATTGCGGATAATTATCCTTGATGAAAGTTATGACTTGTCCCAAACCACTGTTCAAAGTCGGTTCTCCCTGACCTGAAAAAGTGATGAAATCAAGTTCAGGTTTCTGGTTTAGATAATTTTTAAGTTCATCTATCACTTCATCAACAGGAATATATCCATTTCTTTCAATAGTTAGATTTGTAGTTCTTCCGACTTCACAATAAACGCAGTTCAAACTGCAGACTTTATGCGGGACAAGATCAACTCCGAGAGAAATTCCCAATCTGCGAGAGGGAACGGGACCAAATAAATATTTCATTTTTATCCTTTATTACTTTCTTTTTACCGTAAATTCTCATCTATCGTTCCATCCGGCAGCATCTTATCCGGATGATAAATTCCATTTTCTTCTTTTTGATAACGAATACATTTTTCCCAACTACCAAAGCAATATTTTTCCACCCATTTTTTATCCAATTTTCCTTTTTCCAGAAAATATTTCATAGGGCAACAATAATACCATCTGCATTCTTTCTGCTTCATATTATCTCTTTCCGAAATAATCCTCCATTCTGTCAAATGCTTTGTTGATCATACTTTCCGGAACGCAAAAGGAAAGCCGGATATGACTTTCTCCGGTAGGACCAAAGGCAATACCCGGAGTTGTGGAAACTTTTGCTTTCTGCAATAATTTTTTACTGAATTCAATCGAATCCTTTCCCTGCTCACCCAGAATTTTTGGAAACATTAAATATGACCCTTCCGGTTTTACATATTCGAATATTTCGTTGAGAGCATCGAGCCGTTCACACATCAAATTTCTTGTTTTCAGATAATGTTCCCTGAATTCAGATATGCAATCTTGAGAACCTTTTAAAGCACCGATCGCTGCATATTGAGAAACAACGGGAGCACAAATCGCGAATGGAATATGTGCTTTTTTGATTTGGGGAATTATTTCCTCGTCAGCGTGTAAATAACCTATTCTCCAACCTGTCATTGCATAAGATTTTGTGAAAGTGAAACAACTGATAACATTTTTCTTCATTTCAGGAATGGAAGCAATGCTAAAGTGCTTTTTAGCATCAAAAACAAAATATTCGTAAGCCTCATCAGTGATGACCATCAAGTTATTTTCCAGAGCAATTTCTGCAATTTGACGGAGTTTTTCTTCTAGGAAAACTGTTCCGGTCGGATTGCTGGGACTACAGTATAAAATCGCTTTAGTTCTGGAAGTTACAGCATTTTTAATAGCATCGATATCCAAAGCGAAATTTTCTTCTTCGAGAAGTGGAACTAACACCGGTTTTCCGGATGCGATCCGAACCTGACGAATATGAGTCGAATAAGTGGGAGTAGGCAAGATCACTTCGTCACCGGGATCGATGGTTGCCATCACAGCCGCAGCAAGACCTTCGATCGCTCCGACAGTTAGCAGCAATTCCGAAATATTCGTTTCGATATTATTATCGCGTTTCAGTTTTTTCACGATTTCTTCTCTTAATTCCGGTAAACCGTCATTTTGGGAATATCCGCCGGTCAAACCTTTCTTGATGGCGGAAATTGCTGCTTCATTGATATGTTCCGGTGTTCCGGAAGTTGGTTTTGCCCACGATAAAAAAGCAACATCATCGTATTGCTTGGATAATCTGGTCATCTCGTGAATGGCAGATTTTTTGATTTGTTTTACTCGATTTGAAATATGCATTTGGGATTTCCTCCTTTTAACTCACCCTAATCCTCTCTTGAAAAGAGAGGGAACAAAAAAAAGAAATAAAAAATTCATTTTTTATTTCCCCTTCTTTTCTCAAGAGAAGGGGTTAGGGGATGAGTTTCTTCAATTTTTTATAATTTTTCACAGTACTTTCAAAAAATTCCTGATGATAAAGTAAAGATGCAGGATGAGATAAAGGGAAAATAATGCGGTTTTTTACAGGAAACGATTTTCCGATTTTCAAGGAAAATTCTTTTTTTGTGAAGGGATTCAATTCATATTTTGCAAACAGATATTTAGTTGCATAATAGCCGAGAGGAACCAATATTTCTGGATTTACTTCCAAAATTTCCTTTTCCAAATATCCGGAGCAGGCAGTAATTTCTCTTTGTTTTGGTCTTCGATTTTGGGGAAGATTACATTTTATCAGATTAGTTATATATATTTCTTCTCGTGAGATTTGTGCATTCTGTAACAATTTATCGAGCATCTTGCCGGAAGGACCGATGAACATTTTATTTTCTTTATCCTCCAATTCTCCCGGTGCTTGAGCAATCAACATAATATCAGCATCTTTGTCACCTTCTCCAAAGATTACATTTGTCCTTGTTTTGCTTAATTCACAAAGTTGGCAGTTTAACAATTCTTTAATATCCATACTTTTTCAGAATTCAATGATCGTTCCAACTCCACCCTTAATGAACTTTTCCGGAAAGAGTCTTTCAATTTTATCTATATGTCGGGTGCAATGAGTAGGACAGACTTTCTCGATATTTCGCAAAACTTCAAACTCATTAAATCCGTGCAATCCCCCTATGATCGCATAAATATTTCCAAGACCAGAAAAAGAATCGATGATTTCAGTAAATTCAAGTAGCGTTTCGATTATTCTTCTCACTCCAGGATGTCCGCAACCAACGATCAGAACTAATCCTTTTTCTGTATTAATTGACAAAGATTGTTCCCGTTTTCCTAATTCTCCGGTTGTAAAAATGTTATCATAAATTTCTGTGGGTTTGCGGTAATATTTCACTTTATTAGGATATCTGATTCCGCGAAAGGAGATGGGATTATGAATCACTGCTTTCTGATTCAAATCTAGAATATGTGAGAGTCCGCCGATATGATCAAAATCAGGATGAGAAATCACAACATCATCAATTTTTTCCGGATCGATATTTAGATTGATCAAATTTTCCAATAAGATTCTTCCATTCCCGCCTGTATCGAATAAAATTTTTCTGTCATTGAATTCTATAAAACAGGAAAATCCCCAATCTGCAATTAAATCATTTCTGATGGAAGTATTATCATAAACGATTGTAATTTTCATCTTACTTTTCCTCCAGATATTTCAATAACTTACTCATTACTTCAGTTGCTTTTCCTCTTAAAAAAACATCGGTAATCGTGTTTGTATAATTAGATGATTGGATGTTTACTTCGATGATTTTTACATTATTCCTTTTCGCTTGAATGGGAATCAGTGATGCAGGCATAATTTCACCGGTTGTTCCGATCAGCAGGAAAACATCTGCTTTTTCAGTTTCCAGAAAGGAATTTGTTCTTGCCGGTTCGGGAATCGGTTCTCCGAAAAAGACGAAATCAGGTTTGAGGACATTTCTACAATAATCGCATTTTGGAGGTAAATTGGAAAAATCAGTTTTCTCTGCTGAATGAATTTTCCCGCAATTAATACAGATCAAATCTCTGGAATTACCGTGAAATTCATAAACTTCATTGCTCCCTGCCTGTTGATGAAGATTATCAATGTTTTGAGTTATAATCGCTTTTATATATTCCTTTTTTTCCATTTCAGCCAGAGCAAAATGAGCCGCATTCGGTTCTGCTTTTCCAAAGAAATCATAGAAAATTTCCTTGATCAATTTCCAGGATTTTAACGGATTTTGCTGAAAATAACTGATGTCTAAAAATATCGGATCGAATTTGCTCCATAAACCATTTTTCCCACGAAAGGGAGGAATTCCGCTTTCTACGGAAATTCCTGCTCCGGTGAAGGCAGTGATGTGTTTTGCATTTTTAATGAGTTCAGCAGCCTTTTCAATCATTTAGAATTTCTTTTCTCAAGATTTCGATTTTCTCTTTTCAACTTGGCAAGTTGAGTTACGATTCTACAATTTCATTGCTAATTGATATCCGGCCTTGATCGCATCTTGGGCATCACCGACTTCTTTCGCATCGCCGATCAGATAGAGCGGCACTTTACCTTTTAACTTTTCTTCAAGAGGATTGTAACTTCTCATACCTGTGGAAACTACGATCAAATCTATATCCTCGAATTTTATAGATTCTCCGTTCCTTTCAGCATAAACTGTTTTTCCTTCTATTTTTTTGATATGAGTATGATCACTGAAAACGGTTTGATTTTTTTTCATAATAGCGAGCGAAAGTTTTTTGGAGATCATTTCCATATCTTCACCAAAATCAGTCGTTCGTTTTACAATCGTAACTTTATTGTTTTTAGGAATTAAAGCGGTAGCAATATCGACGCCAATCAAACCTCCTCCAACAATCAGAACATTCTTATTTTCGGGTAAATATTCTTTCAAAAGGATATCTGCCCAGAAAAATTTATCTAATCCTTCAATTTTCGGAACAGCAGGTTTAGAACCGGTTGCCAATATTACGGTATCATATTTCGCAATATCTTCAAAATTCGTAATTTCTTTGAAAATAACATTCACTCCCATAGATTTCAACTCGCTCTTAAAAAATGGAATCAATTTTTCCATTGATTTTTTATGAGGAGTAAGTGGAGCATAGATAAATTGACCTCCTAAATTATCCTTTTCATAAAGGTCAACTTCGTGTCCTCGTTTTTTCAGAACAATTGCGGCTTCCATTCCGGCAAGTCCAGCTCCGACAACCGCGATTTTTTTAGATTTCTCGGCTTTGGTAATTAACTCACTTTCTTTACCAACAGCGGGATTAACCAGACATTGTAAACCTTTACCCGATTTCACTCCTCCCAGACAACCTTCGGCACAAGCCAGACAAGGAGCAATACTTCCTTTTACTTTTCCCAAATATTTTCCCACAAAATCAGGATCAGTAACCAGCGCTCTTCCCACTGCAAGATAATCCGCCATTTGTTCACGATTTATCTTTTCAATATCTTTAAATTCATTGATTTGACCAACTGCGATGACTGGAACATCGACATTTTCTTTAATTTTTTTTGCCATATCCCAAGTTTTTCCTTTAGGAACGAACATATGCTGGAAATACCAGGGTGGAGTCGAACAAACAGTTCCAGCAGAAACATGCAAAGCAGCAATTCCATTTTCTTGCAGAATCTTGGAGAATTTGATCATCTCGGGAAGTTTGATTCCGTTTTCAGTCATTTCATCTCCGCTTAAACGAGCAATCACGGGAATTTTTACAGTTTGTTTTACTGCTCTTAAAATTTCGAGCGGAAATCTGATCCTGTTTTCAAAACTTCCACCGTATTCATCTGTTCTGTCATTCACAGCCAGTGAAATGAATTGAGCCAAAAGATAGCCGTGACCGAATTGTAATTCGATAAAATCAAAATTTGATTCTTCCGCTCTCACAGCCGCATCAACAAATAATTTTATAACATCTTTGAAATTTTCTTTTTCTAATTTTTTCGGATTTGCACCACTGTTTTTACAAGCACAATTGGTGGAAGAAACAAAATAATTCCCAGGGATTTTGGGATTTGCCATTCTTCCCGGATGATTCAAATGAGCAATTACTTTTGTTCCATTTTCGTGGATCAATTCTGTTAGTTTCTGCAGACCTTCGAGTTTGTCATCATTATCGATTCCTAATTGAGTTGGAATTTCTCTCAAGCCTTTATCGATGTATAAAGGTTCGGGAATGACAGCCCCTAAAAATTTGATTCTCTCCTGATAAAAAGCAAGATGACGATCATTGATTTTTCCATCTTTGCTATAACCGAGTTTGATGGGTGCAAAGATAAATTGATTTTTTAAATCTAACATTTTTCCTCCAATTAAATTTTTTAGAGAATCAGAAATTTCTCCCTTCTCAAAAATGAGTTTCATTCCTCTTTTTTCTATCCTTTCAATTCCTTTTTTTCCAATCTTATGAGAAATTATAATATCACAATCGCTTATTATCTTATACACATCAAGAGTTTTTAAAGGTTGCAAAGTTTTTTCAAAAGGATTATTTCTTTTTTCGAGAAATCTGATTTTATTGTTTATAATCTCATAAATATGAAATTCTTTTGCTCTTCCCAACATTTGTAAGAAAATATTCTTTCCGTCGTTTGTGGGAATCGCAATTTTCATTTCTTCGCTCCGAGCAATCTGACATATTTATGGAAAAAAAGATGTTCCGCAAATTCTTTGAATCCCTTTTCCGTCAAAATTTGTTTCCAATCTTTCTCGATAAAATCAAAAGCATACGGACATTCGATGATCTGGAACGGAATTTTGAGGAAGAAAGGCATTTTTTTCAAATCGAATTCATTATAGTCCAGAATAAAAAATGATCCACCCGGTTTCAAAGCCCGGAAAGCGTTATGAATAACAATATTACGAACCGGCTGCGGAAGACCGTGCAACACGAAAGAGATGAAGACTTTATCGAATTCCTTGTTGAAATCGAGCGGTTCGTCGATGCGTTTTTTTAGAACTTCCGCATTTTCAAAACGCTTTGTTTTTTTCTCAAATTGAGCAATCATATCATCAGAAACATCCAGCCCGACAATTTCTCCTTCTTTGGAAAGAAACTGCCGCATCAAAAGTGCGTTTCTCCCGCTTCCTGCACCGAAATCAAGGATTCTGTCCGCTGGCTTGATATCCATTTTCAAGATTGCATTTCGAATAAAAAACGGATAAGTTCCCAGTGTGGCAATATCCAAAATGCGGTCGTAATATCTGGCAGCAAAATCGTGGATTTCAACTTTCGATTCAGGATAATATTTTTTTTTGTTCATAATTTTTATATTTACCATCCCTGAAGAGATTATTTGAAAAGTCTATTTTGTTGATCTTTAACAACTCGATTTCTCAACTTGGCAAGTTGAGTTACACTTTTCCCATAAACTTTAAAATTACAGGTTATTGATTTCTTATTTAGTGTCTGAACGAAAACTCCGAAACCTTGCGAATGGTCGCAGATCTTCGCAATGGTTGAACTAAAATACCGACCATTACGGAGGTTTCGCAAGCTCAACCATCCGTAAGGTCTTGAAAACAATACTTTTCGTTCGAGCACTATTTCCCAATTCCGATTTTGAATCAGAGAACAATAACAAACAAGAATGTATGTTTTACACAATTAGTATCTCTTCAAAACCGAATTACATTTCGGACAGCGAGTTTCGTAACACGGAACACCTCTTTGATGCGGTTCTTTATAGCCGCAACTCGGACAGACACAATATCCGCCTTGTCCCCGACCCAAACCTTGATTTCTTCCTCGTCCGCCGCCTCTGCCTGAACCAGATCCTTGTCCGTTACCTCGACCGTAACTGCGATAAGATCCTCCGGTACTTTCTCTCGATTCGGGAATGATTTCTTCCTTTGCTTTTGATTCGGCATTTTTTTCATTATCTGTGATAATTGCTCCCACCGGACAAGCAGCAGCAGCTTCCTCTATACAATCGGCATTTTCATCGATGATTTCAGCAATCGCATTATCTATTATAAAACCGGTTGGACAGATATTAACGCAAACACCACATCCAATGCATTTTTCTTTGTCTATTTTGGTCATTTTATTATTTCCTTTTTTTATATTATTTGTTGTCTTATCTTCTCAATAGCCATTTCTGCCGCCTTTATCAGAGCATATTTCGTGGGAGCCGTGGTTAAAAGCGGATGCGTTCCGATTTGATAAGATATCAGTTCATATACAGTTACTTCTTTCTGAATGGCTAAACCAACAACATTGATCAGTTCCCCAACTGATTTTCCACCATACATTTCTGCACCGATAATTATGCCATTACGAGGTGAAACTATCAATTTGGTCATTATTTTTTTTGCATCTTTTATAGTTCCCGGATGTCTATCTACATCTTCGAATTTACCTGTAACATAATCTATATTTGCATATTTTGCGCTTTGTTCGATCGCTCCTGCTGAAGCAAATACAGTTCCACCAATTTCGGTTGAGAATACGGAAAGAGTTCCCACAAAATTTCGGAGAAGTTTGATCGCAAAGAGGTTATATCCTAAAATTCTTGCTTCTGCCGTAGCAGTGGAAGCAAGCATTATACTATCGGTTCTGCCGGTTACAAAACCGATTGTTTGTGAACAATCTCCAACCGCAAAAATATTCTGCTTGCGAGTACGCAGATAATTATCACATCTTATTGCTCCATTATGATTAATTTCCAAACCAACTTTTCGGGCTAATTCCGTATTCGGTTTATAACCAATTGCTACAATAACAAGATCTGCTTTCAGTACTAAACCATTTGTCAGTTTTACCGCTTCTACTTTTCCTTTTTCACCAATAATCTCTTCAATTTTATTGTCTGTATATAGGTGAATTTTTGCTTTTCCAATAACCTCGTTTGCCTTTGCTGCCACTTCTTCGGAGAAAGCACGAAATAGACAGAATTTTTCCATTTCTATGAGAGAAACATTCTTATCTTCATATTTGGCAAGTTGTTCGGCTATTTCCACTCCAATGAATCCACCGCCGATGATTACAATATTTTCAGCTTTATCGGTTTTAGATTTTAAAGCATCAATGTAATCGTAACTTTTTTTTATGTATTCCACTCCTTCCAGATCGTAACCTTTAATAAAAGTAGGAATATTGGGATAAGAACCGGTAGCAAAAACTAATTTTTCGTAGGAAAATTCTTTGCCTTCAGCGGTTTCCAGAGTATTATTTTCAAGATCGATATTGATAACGCTATCGATTAAAATTTCACCTCCAGCCTTAATAAAAGGATCGGAATTCGTGGCATTCTGGGAAATATCTTTCAGGTCGTGAAAAATGTAAGGAATTCCACAAGGAACCAGCCCTTTTTCTTCTTTTTTAATAATTAAGAAACTTTTATCAGGATTTTGTTTCTTACCCGTTACTCCGGTGATTAATCCGGAAGGTCCACCACCAATGATGATCACATCAAAATATTTCAATTGTTACCTCTTTCTTTCTTCAAACAGAAAACAATTTTTTATTATGCTTACTTTTTTATTTTTAACTTTTTCATCTGCTTTGATTTTAGTTCCAATTGTGCATCGCATCTCTGAATGTAAATCCATTAATATACAGAACATTCGGATGTCCGGCAACTGCCGGACAATCAGAAGTTCTTAAGCACTCACTTTCTTTGATTTAATAACAACAAAACTGCCTTTTCCATAGCCTGTTAATGTTTCCTGAACTTGATTGATTTCGTTCAATTTTCCAAAAACTGTCTGATAAGTTTTTTTTATTGTGAATCCTGTTTTCTCGAGCAATTCATAAACTTCTTTGGTGCCAAAAAAATTCGCATCCTGATAAAACAGACTCTCATTTTTATGTTCTAAATAAAATTTACCTATAGGACTTTTTTTATCTACGAATCCGATTATCAGATGACCATTTTGTTTGAGAATTCGATGAGCTTCCTGGAAAGTTCTGTAAATATCATCCACGAAACAGATCGTAGTTACCATCAAAGCGAAATCCCGGCTTGCATCCGGATAAGGTAAATCTTCCGCAACAGCATTGATAACTTTGAGATTTCTCTCTCTTGCTTTTTTTCGCATTTTGGATGAAGGTTCTATTCCTTCCACAATGCCGAGAGGTTTTGCAAAAAGTCCGCTCCCGATTCCTATTTCAATACCTTTTTTATTTTCAGGAATGGCTTTTTGCACTGCCTGCAATTCCGATTTATAGACAAATTCATTGATAATGAACCACTTCTCATATTCATTTAGATTTTCATCAAATACTTTTGTTTTTGCCA
>Ga0136651_10002371_pt1 | contig 10330 bp, 12 predicted proteins | sample Mar14236cmmetaG_FD_94867 | JGI IMG/M metagenome (GOLD analysis project Ga0136651, IMG submission 94867) | Marine hydrothermal vent microbial communities from Guaymas Basin, Gulf of California to study Microbial Dark Matter (Phase II) - Marker... ...
AAATTTCTTTTACGCCTTCTTTTGCAAGAGCAACAAGCCTTACCCCAATGCCCAATTTCAAAACAGCAGAAAGTATTGCCATGTGTTCCTTGCCTGTTCCAGAAACAAGGTTTAATGCAACCTCTGTCCCAGTTATCTTGTCTTTCAGCTGTTTTTTAATATCTTCAACAAGCTCTAATAACTGCTTGTTTGAATCAACAACAAGAAGCTCAACCTTTTTTTCTGAACTGAACTTTTCCCTGCCAAACTCATTTGTAATAAGAAATATGTTATCCCACTCGCAGCCAGAGATAACACCCTTAACATGAGTCCACGTTCCCTTTCCAGTGCTTAAGCATGCTACTAAATCTGTCATAAAATCAAAGAAGGCGTAATTCTTTAAATATTTTTGCACAACTTTTTTAAATAAGCTAATTTTAACTTTAGAATATGATATTAACTACTAATGAAATAATGGATTTAGTAATAATGACCTTGGCAATTGCATTTATATTAAAGGATTTCATAAGAATGCCAAGGTATATACACCAGCCACTGACTTCTGGCTTTGATATTGAGAACTTCAAGTTTACAGCACTTTGCACTGCGCCTGCAATAATTCTTCATGAAATGGCCCATAAGTTCGTTGCAATGAGTTTTGGCCTGAGTGCAACATTCCATGCATCCTACTTTGGCTTGTTATTGGGAGTAGTTTTAAGGCTTATCCACTCACCGTTCATAATATTTGTACCAGGATTTGTTTCCTCAATAGGCGGAACACCATTGCAGCATTCAATGATTGCAGTTGCAGGCCCATTGATGAATCTTGCGCTATGGCTTGGCTCTTCAATCATATTAAAAAGGGCTGCATCATTAACAAGCAAACAAAGGCTTGCACTAGTTATCACAAAACAGATTAACCTGTTTTTATTCATATTCAATATGATTCCCTTTGGACCATTTGACGGCGCGCATTTTGTAAATGGTTTAAGGCAGGCATTTTTTTAAAATGAAGAAAGGATTCAATACAGAAAAATATCTTGAAGAGCAGACAAAAGCTATCCTTGAAAGGGTAAGCAAGTTTGACAAGAAACTCTATCTTGAGTTTGGCGGAAAGCTCTGCTATGATGGGCATGCATCAAGGGTTCTTCCTGGATATGACAAGGAAACAAAGGTTAGGCTTCTGAAAAATCTTAAGGACATAGAAATTGTTTATTGCATAAATGCAAAAGATATCCAAAATGGAAGAATCAGGAATGATTTTGGCCTTAGGTATGATGACCAGGCTATCAAGGATATTGAAGATTTAAGGGAGCACGGTCTTGATGTTTCTGCTGTTGTAATAAATCTGTTTGAAGATGAGCCTGCTGCAATAAAGTTTAAGAAAAGGCTTAAAAACATGGGAACCAAGGTTTACATACATTATATGATAAAGGGCTATACAAATAACTTCAAGCTTGTTGTAAGTGATAAGGGATATGGAAAGCAGGAATATGTAAAAACAGAAAAGCCAATCATTATTGTAACAGGCACAGGCGGTGGAAGCGGAAAGATGAGTTTCTGCCTTTCACAGATATACCATGAGCAGAAAAAAGGAATAAACTCAGGCTTTGCCAAATTCGAGACATTCCCTATTTGGGATCTGCCATTGGATCATCCTGTTAATGTTGCGTATGAGGCAGCAACTGCTGACCAAGGCGACATAAACATGATTGACCCATTCTACCTAAAAAAATACAACAAAACAGCAATAAATTATAACCGGGACATAGAGAATTTCAGCATAATGCAGAAGGTAATAAACAGTTTCCCAATGAAAAACAGCTTCATAAGCACATATAATTCTCCAACAGAGATGGGTGTTAACCGAATATCAAGCGGGATAACAGATGATGATATTATTAGGGAAGCTTCAAAGCAGGAAGTAATAAGAAGGTATTTCTGGTACAGGCAGCAGAGAATGATGGGAATAGTTGACCAAAACACAACAGACAGGGTAAAGATGCTAATGAGAAATCTCGATGTAACTATAAATGACAGAAAAGTTGTAGAGCAAGCAAGAAAAGCTGCATTTGATGCTGCAAAAGAAAAAAAAGGAAACAAGAACATTTACTGTGGGGCTGCAATACAGCTTGATGACAAAAGAATTATTACTGGAAAAAATTCGCCTTTAATGCACGCTGAGTCTGCAGCTATATTAAATGCAATAAAAGAATTAGCAAATGTTCCGGATAATATTGACTTATTATCAAAAGAGGTAATAAACAATATAAGATTCCTGAAAAAAGATATACTCAATAGAGTTTCAGAAAACCTTAATGTTGAAGAAACCATGATAGCTCTTGCAATAAGCTCTGCAACAAACCCAATGGCAACTCATGCAGTTAAAATGCTTAAAAAGTTAAATGGCTGCGAGATGCATACAACACATATTCTAAAGAAGGGTGATGAGGGCGGCCTCATAAGGCTTGGCATGAATGTAACCACAGATGCAAACTTTGTAATAAATTCAGGTTAAGTACAACAATCCTCACCAATGCATTACATATTCTCTTTACAGTAACGCTTCGCTCTTGGTAATAGTTTATTTAAGAATTCCTTGCCTGTTTTAGTCTTGAATCTCGATACTCTTTCTTTCTCAAAAAAATCTAAAAATTTTAGATAATCTGATTTAGAAAAATTTATTGGTTTTATCTTATCTGTATTAATTTGCCCCAAACTATCTGCTTCAAGAATTATTAATTCATCATGTGTTTTTAATTTTCCTAAATCATCATGAACTCCAACCAAATGAATTATTTTTTCAATTTCTTCTTTAGAAAATCCACCTATCTTATTTAATATCTTTTCAGATAAGGTTGCACTTCTTTTCATCTGCTCTTTTTTCAATTTTTGTTGAGATTCAAAATCAATATTATTTTCATTAAAAAGACCAGCACTTCCAATATCATGGAGGTATATTGCTGGAATTAAAATTCTTGGATTTCCTTTTTCATGTCTTAGTAACTTTTTCATCCAATAGACACAATCAAGTGTGTGAGGAACATCCCAATTAGGCCTTCCTTTTTCTAAATATTTCAAGACTTCAAATTTTAATTTTTGTTCTAATTGGGTATCAAGTTCCATATGTAGCAAGGAATTCTTTTATTATTTAAATGTTTGGCGTTGGCAAGGATTATTTCTCCGCTCCTAGACTTTTGGTCTGCAGTGCTCGATTACATTGCATTCTTCTCCCTTTGGTTATCTGGGAATTTAACAGGAATTCCGATGTTAAAATCATAGGCAATTATATAAGAATATTTTAGTTTTTTCCAAAACATTTATTAATAAAGCTTTTTTCCCATATTTTTATGTCAGAAGAGAATAATAATGGGGGCAGATTTGCTAAAAATAAGCAGATTTCCAAGCTATTGGAATGGTATAATAAGAATTATAAGAAGCTATTGATTATTCCTATTGTCATATTTATACTTTCTATTGCAGTTATATCTTATAAATATTCAACAACAGGTGACTTTGTAAGTAAGGATATATCATTAAAAGGGGGGATTTCAATAACCATTCCATCTAAAGATATTGATGTTAGTGACATGGAAACATACTTATCATCTGAATTTCCAGAATCAGATATCTCTGTAAGGACATTAACAAAATTAGGTGAAAAAACAGGTGTTACAATAAGCACTTCAGATATAGATTCAAATGTATTATTAAACAGCCTGAAAACAAAATTTGGTGAACTTGACTATACTGTTGAGGAGATGGGTTCTTCTCTCGGAAAAAGCTTCTTTAAAGAAACATTTACCGCAATAATATTTGCATTTTTGTTTATGGCAGTTGTAGTTTTTTTTTATTTTAGACTGCCTATACCATCACTTGCAATAGTGCTTTCTGCATTCTCAAACATGGTTGTTACTCTGGCAATTATCAATTTGATAGGTGTTAAGCTATCTACTGCAGGAGTTGCTGCTTTCCTGATGTTAATTGGTTATAGTGTTGATACAAACATACTGTTATCAACAAGAGTCTTAAAGAGGAAGGGCGGAGAAATTATAGATAGAATAGTTAATGGGATGAAAACAGGGCTTACAATGACTGCTACAACAATTGCAGCAATATCAATTGCATATATATTTTCACAGTCAGATGCCTTGAAACAGATAATGTTAATATTAATAATTGGGCTTTTAATGGATGTTTTAAACACGTGGGTGCAGAATGCAGGCATATTAAGATTGTATCTAGAAAGGAGAACTAAAAAATGAGTAAGTCAAAGAAACTATTTACAAATATTAGGGTTATAATTCTCTTAGTTGTTATCCTTTTTGCTATTGTAGCTATAAATCCTCATCCATTAAACAAGGGTGTTTCTATAAGGAATATTAAGATAAATTCCTCTGCAAGCCTTGCTGGAATAGAAAGCCCAAAGCCAACATCAACTCCAATGAGCAAGGAAAAAATAATATCAATAAACAATCAACCAATCAATAATATAAATGATTATTATTCATTTGAAGCAGGCTTGAAGCTAAACAGGACAGTAAGAATAAAAACAAATAAAGGTACTTATAGACTAATAACAAAATACAGAACAGAAACAATTGTTTTAAATGAAACAATAAACAAAACAGTTACAGAAGAAGTTAATGTAACAAAAATAATTAATGGAACAAAGGTCAATAAAACAATAAACAAGACAAAAATTATAACTGTTCCAAAAACAATAACCAAGGTTTATAATGATTCAATAGACCTTGGAATTGGAGTTTATAATGCACCAACAACCAACATAAGAAAAGGCCTTGACCTTCAGGGCGGCACAAGAGTTCTTCTTGAGCCAGAGAAAAAAATATCAACAGATGATATGGACATAATTCTTTCTAATATCAAGCAAAGGCTTAATGTTTATGGCCTCAGTGATATTGTTGTAAGAACCGTTGCAGATCTTTCAGGAAATCAGTATATCCTTGTTGAGATAGCAGGTGCTAATGAAGAAGAGGTTAAGGAATTAATCTCAAGGCAGGGAAAGTTTGAGGCAAAAATAAAAAACGATGTTGTTTTTAGTGGGGGAAATGATATAACATATATTTGCAGAAGCTCTGACTGTTCAGGCATTGATCCAAACAATGGGTGCAGCCAATCTAATGGCCAATGGTTCTGCAGATTCAGGTTTTCTATTTCATTAAGTCCTGAAGCAGCCCAGAGGCAGGCAGATATTACAAAAAATTTAGATATTGTAACAGAAGGCAAGCAGGATTACCTTAATGAAACACTTGATCTTTACTTGGATAACCAGCATGTTGATTCCTTAAACATAGGCTCTGAGTTAAAAGGGCGTGCAGTAACAGACATCCAGATATCTGGCTCAGGTGCTGGAGCAACAAAGCAGGAGGCATTATTTGAATCATTAAAGAATATGAAAAGATTGCAGACAGTACTTATTACCGGTTCTCTGCCTGTTAAGCTTGATGTTGTCAAAACAGATGCTATCTCACCATCTCTTGGAGGAGAATTTGTTAAAAACGCACTCTTCATTGGAATGCTTGCAATAATTGTTGTATCATTGATTGTGTTTTTAAGATATAGAAGATTAGAGGTATCTTTGCCAATGATTGTAACACTTCTTTCAGAAACCACTATTATTTTAGGGGTTGCTGCATTAATTGGATGGAATATTGATATTGCTGCTATTGCTGGAATAATTGTAGCAGTTGGTACTGGTGTTGATGATCAGATAGTCATAGCTGATGAGATATTAAGAAAAGAGAAACAGGTATTCTTTAACTGGAAACAGAGGATTAAGAATGCGTTCTTTATTATAATGGCAGCTTATTTCACAACATTTGTTGCCATGCTCCCATTAATGAGGGCAGGAGCAGGGCTTTTGAAAGGTTTTGCAATAACAACAATTATAGGAGTTTCAGTTGGTGTTTTTATAGCAAGGCCTGCATTTGCAGCTGTTGTTGAAATACTATTAAAAGATAAGCTTTAAGATGATAATTACAATCTCTGGCATGGTTGGATCTGGAAAAAGCAGTGTTGGAATTCTTATCGCGAGAAAACTTGGGTTTAAATATTACTGCATTGGCGATTTGAGAAGGGAGATGGCCAAAAAAAGAGGCATCAGCTTAGCAGAGTTAAATAAATTAGGGGAAAAAGACCCATCCACAGATTTAGAGCCTGACAAATTTGCAGAAGAAAAAGGCAAGACAGAAGATAATTTTGTTATGGTTGGAAGAACATCTTTTCATTTCATACCAAAATCAGTAAAAATTTTTCTTGATGTTGAGCCAAAAACAGGAGCTGAGAGAGTTCTTAATCACAGCAGAAATGATGAGAAATACAAGGATTTGGATGAGGCAATTGAAAAAATAAGAATGAGGCTTGAATCTGATAAGGTAAGATACAGAAAATATTATAACTTAGATATCTTTGACAAAAAAAATTATGACTATGTTATTGACACAACAAACCTTACAATAAAAGAGGTTGTTGACAAAATTATTGAAAAAATTCGATAAATTTATAAATATGATAAATACTCTCAGAGTGTTTCTTCTGTTAATGAGGGATTAAATTGATGAAAAAAGGAGATTTTGTAGAGCTTGAATATACTGGAAAAATAAAAGAAATGAATATTGTCTTTGATACAACAGATGAGAAAGTTGCAAAGGAAAACAATATCCATGATGCAAGGGCATCTTATGGCCCTGTAATAGTCTGCATTGGCCAAGGCCACGTAATCAAAGGATTAGATGAACAGCTTGAAGGCAAAGAATTAGAGAAAAAATATCACATTGAGCTAAGCCCTGAGAAGGGTTTTGGAAAAAAGAATGCAAAATTAATACAGCTCGTAGCTACAAGCAAATTCATAAAGCAGAAGATTAACCCAATGCCTGGATTGCAGGTGAATATAGACGGCATGATGGGCATGATAAGAACAGTCAGCGGAGGCCGTACTTTAGTTGACTTTAACCATCCCCTTGCAGGAAAGGAATTGGTTTATGACTTTAAGAGTAACAAGATAATAAAAGACGATGAAGAAAAGCTAAGGGCATTGTTAAAATTAGAGTTAAATCTAAAGGACACAAAAGTATCTATTAAAGACGGAAATGCTAAAATAAGCTTAAATATAAAACAAAATTTGCCAAAGCCTATTGAGGAAAAATTAACAGAACATATAAAGAAACTTATACCCTCAATTAAAAATATTGAGTTGAAGGCAATACAAGCTAAAGTAAAAGAAAATAAGTTGCCAGAAAAATCAAAAGAAAGCAAGAGTTAGCTTTTCGACAGCTTTAAATATGAGTAATAGAATAATAATCTTATCTTTAGGTATGAGGTGGGAAAATTGGATGATTTTATCAAAGACAACCCTAATGAAAATGTTATAGAGTCTGAACAAACTAAAAAGAATGTTGAACTTGACGCTGAACTAGAGGAAATGCTTTCAAAACAAAGGGCTACAATAAAGGTTATTGGCACAGGCGGTGCAGGAAATAACACAATCAATAGGATAAGTGAGGTTGGGGTTGTTGGCGCTGAAACAATAGCTATTAACACAGATGCCCAGGATTTACTTTACACAACAGCTGATAAAAAGATACTTATTGGCAAGGATGTTACTCATGGCCTTGGTGCTGGCTCTAATCCAAAGATTGGCGAAGAGGCTGCCAGGGAGAATGAGCAGGATATAAAGCACGCAATTCAGGGTGCAGACATGGTATTTATAACATGCGGCCTTGGAGGTGGAACTGGAACAGGTTCTGCTCCGATAATAGCAGAGGTTGCCAAAAAAGGTGGGGCACTTACTGTTGGAGTTGTAACAATTCCCTTTTCAGTTGAGGGCCAAAGAAGATATGAAAATGCTGTAATTGGGCTTGAGAAAATGGAAAACATTGTTGATACATTAATAGTAATACCTAATGATAAATTACTCGAGCTTGCGCCTGACCTTCCATTACATACTGCATTTAAGGTTGCAGATGAAATACTGACAAATGCTGTAAAGGGAATTGCAGAAATGGTTACAAAAGCAGGATTAATAAATCTTGATTTTGCAGATATAAGGGCTGTAATGACTGGTGGCGGAGTTGCATTAATTGGTGTAGGAGAATCAGACTCAGAGAACAGAGCTGTTGAGGCAGTTGAAAAGGCAATATCAAATCCTTTATTGGATGCTGATATATCAGGAGCAAATGGTGCTTTGGTAAATGTCTCTGGAGGTCCTGACATGACCCTTGATGAGGCAAGAAAAGTTGTTGAGACTATATCTGAAAAGCTTGATGAAGATGCAAAACTTATTTGGGGTGCACAAATCTCAGAGGATTTACAAAATACAATAAGAACTATGCTTATAGTAACTGGTGTCAAGTCATCACAGATATTTGGGTCTGGAATAAAGGTTTCAGACAGGAAGAAGCAGGAGATTGAAACAGAATTGGGAATAGAGTTTGTTGACTGAAAATGAATTTTAAATCTTTAATACCTAAATTTAAAAGTTTTGTTGTTGAATGCAAGAGGGTATTCAGAGTAACAAAGAAACCCTCTAGTGATGAGTTTAAAACTATTGTCAAGGCCTCTGGCCTTGGAATGATAATCATTGGATTAATTGGTTTTATGATACACATGGTAAAACAATTATTCTTCTGAGGTGTTTTAAGTGGAAGAAAAATCAAATATTTTCATTTTAAGAACTACTGCAAACAGGGAAGAGCAGGTAATGGATTTTGTTACAAGCAATGCTACAAAAAAAGGCATGAACGTTTATTCTATAATAAAGCCGCATGGAATGAGGGGCTACATATTTGTTGAGGCAGAAAGCAGGGCAGAAGCAGAGCAAGCAGCATTTAATGTGCCTTATGCAAGAGGAATCCTGCCAAAAAAAGTAGAGTATAAGGAAATAGAGCACATGCTTGAGGAATCAAAGAAAGTAGAGATGAATATAAAGAAGAATGATATTGTTGAAGTAATATCCGGCCCATTCAAGAGGGAAAATGCCAAGGTTACAAGAATAGACAGGACAAAGGAAGAGATTGTTGTTGAGCTCTTAGAAGCAGCAGTTCCAATCCCAATAACAGTTAAAATGGATACAGTTAAAGTAATAAGGCGTGAGGGAGAAGAAGAAAAGCAAGAAGATTAATTTCTTTATCATAAGCTTTATATATAATTAATAAGTTCCAATTCTTAAAATGGGAAAACAAACAGTTGAAGCATTGATTGAAGGCGGAAAGGCAACAGCAGCGCCGCCATTAGGACCTGCCTTAGGCCCATTAGGTGTTAATATAGGCCAGATAATAGCTGATATAAATAAAAAAACAGCTGATTTTAAGAAAATGCAGGTTCCTGTTAAAATTATAGTAGATGAAGATACAAAAGAGTACAAAATATCAGTTGGAACACCACCATGCTCATCACTTATTATAAAAGAAGCAGGAATTGAGAAAGGAAGCTCAAACCCAAAAACAGATAAGGTTGCTGACTTAAAAATAGAGCAGATAATTAAGATTGCAAAGATGAAAGATGATTCTCTTTTAGGCAAGACATTAAAGGAAAAGATAAAAGAGGTTATCGGAACATGCCGCTCAATGGGAATTCTTGTAGAAGGAAAACCTTCTATAGAAGCAGTAAAAGAGATTAATGATGGAAAGTTTGACAAAGAAATCAAGGAAGAAAAAACAGAGCTTTCAGCAGAAGAACTAAAAGAGCTCGAGGAAGAAAAGAAGAGATTAGCAAAGGAAATGGAAGAAAGGCGTGAAGAATTCCTTTCAACTGCAAAGCAAATAATCTCTAAGATGGAAGGCAAATCAAGAGGAGAAATAAAGACTAAGCTTGTAGAAGCAGAAATACCTGTTATAATAATAGATGAATTATTACCTGTTGAGGCAAAGCCAGGAGAAGAAGCAAAGCCTGGTGCAGAAAAAGCTCCAGGAGAAGAAGCTAAACCTGAGAAAAAATAAAATTTAATTCTTAAAAATGAATAGTTTTAAATATAAGTTTATGCTTATGAGGTTAAAAGGGGTGGTTTTAGATGGCTGTAAATTCAAAAAAAGATGCATTAAAAGCCTTGTCTGATGTTAATCCTAAGCATAATTTCTGGGTTTGTGATGGAAAGATTTTAAAAAATATAAAAGAAATTCCTTCTGCACTTAAAAAGATGAAAAAGAATGTTTTTCAGTTCCATGTCAACAAGGAAAAGAATGATTTTGCCAACTGGATTAATGATATAATAAAAGACACAAAGCTTGCAAAGGAGCTTTACAAAATAAAAGACAAGAAAAAAATTATTTCAAAGATTACACAGAGAATTAATTGGCTTAAGAAAAAAGCCAAATAATTTTAACCATAAGCC
>Ga0136651_10002372_pt1 | contig 10327 bp, 10 predicted proteins | sample Mar14236cmmetaG_FD_94867 | JGI IMG/M metagenome (GOLD analysis project Ga0136651, IMG submission 94867) | Marine hydrothermal vent microbial communities from Guaymas Basin, Gulf of California to study Microbial Dark Matter (Phase II) - Marker... ...
GGACCAGGGTCTGCACACGTGGACGAAGACGGTGATGTGGAAAAAATTCTGCGCTTTGGCAAAGAAGGCCTTGAAGGCGAAGAGGTCGGAGCAGTATGTACCACATGCCATCAGGATGGCGCCCTAATGGACTGGGCCGGTTCAGCTCATCAAGAGGACGACGTCTCCTGCCTCGAATGTCACAACATCCACTTCAATAAGGAGAAAACCCTTCTTAAGAACACCAACGAGTTTGAACTCTGCGGGCAGTGTCACCAGGATATTAAGGCCAAAGGCTATTTGATGTCCCGCCATCCTGTCAGGGAAGGCAAAATGGGCTGTACTGACTGCCACCAACCCCATGGAACGGATAACCTGGTATCCGGCATGCTCAAGACCGATGAGCGTCTGAACGATCTCTGTCTGAAATGCCACACCCGTTATCAGGGACCCTTTGTGTTCGAGCATGAGCCTGTGGTCGAAGACTGCACTTTCTGCCACGATGCTCACGGGACGGTAGCCAACAACCTGCTCCTTCAGAACGAGCCTTTCCTGTGTCTGCAATGTCATGAGGCTCATTTCCATTCAACACGTTATAGCGGGCAGCCGCGCGGCACTTATCCGCCAGGCGTAATCGATCCTAATACTGGGCAGACAGTTACGGGCGATCAACTGGCTGGTGAACATAGCTGGCAGGGTGCTTTTCTGACAAAGTGCAGCAGCTGCCACCAGAACGTGCATGGATCTGACCTGCCTTCTCAAACTGTACCTGGACAAGGCGCGACATTCACTCGATAGGGAGGTGAGGATATGAAAATAACTACAACTATTGTAATGAGCGTATTCATAGTCCTTGGCCTTGCCTGTTCGGCATTTGCAGAGGACGCAAAACCTTATGATATTGAAATCAGCATCGGCGGTTCAATGAACGACTTAGACGAAACGGATGGAAGCCGTGTCGCTGAGTACGACAGCGCAGTAGGTAAAAATGCCAACTTGATCCTGGGCGGTAAGGTCTCCTATACCCTGGACAAAGTGGCATTTGACGCTTATGGGGATTATTTGGACGGTGATGATCAGGCCTATGGCGCCAATCTGGATCTGGACCGTATCCTGATGCTTGAAACCGACTATCTCCGCTTTTTTCACAGGCTGGATCATGACAACCTTGATCACCTTTTGGCCAGTCTGGCCAGAAGTGGCCAAGGAGCTACACTCTATCACACGGATTTCAATGCCAGCGACAACTACGGTATAACCCGAAGTGAATGGAAGAATCAGGCCAAACTGAATATTCCCATGGTTCCAGGATTGAGCTTCACTTTTAATCACAGATTCGAAGAACGTAAGGGCATGGATCAGGCCCGGACCATGAGCAAGTGCTCAGCCTGTCACGTAGTGGGCAAGAGCAAGAATATAAGTGAAACTACCAACGATTGGAACCCTGCGGTAAACTACAGGATCGGGCCCATAAGCATGAACTACAATTTCATGTACCGGTCCTTCAACAGCGGAAGCGATGTCCCGGAGAACCTTTATATGGAAGCCCAAAATCCAGGATTGCCTCCAGGCGCAAACCTAGATTTTGGTGCCCGTCTTCAGTATGACTACGACGACGGATCTCTTCCGTTTTCACGTACCCCTGACTCGGAAAAATGGTCTCACAAGGTCAAGATGAAGGCCGATTTACCTGCTGATAATAAGGTAAATCTTAGTTATGTATATTCGAAAGCCACAAACAATGACTCTGATGACGGCGGTTCCGCTCTATACGGCGATGCCGGAAAGGAACTAAGTGTAGATTATTGGGCACTTAATGGTGGATGGCACTGGAAGGTCAATAAAAAAATGGCCTTTACTCTAAAAGGTAAATACCAGGACATGGACGCAAGCGAAGTTGGTGTTGATGTCCGCGATACTGAGGATGTTATTTCCGGAACATATCAGACCTATGCAGATTTTCTTGGAGAGGACTTTGATTTTACGAGATATTCGGCCTACGACGAGGATGAATACAGCCTTGACGCCAAATTTGCATGGAAGATCCTCAGAGATCTGAAATTAAAATTCGGATACGGACTGGAATACCTGGACAGAGAAAATGCCGAGTACCACCATGTCACCGATGACACCACTACCCAGAAGTTCTCTATAGGCAGTAAATGGCGGCCTGTGATGGGTCTTAGGGTGACTGCCGACTATGCATTCACTTATGTGGATGATCCCTATGTCTTTCATGATGCAATGTGCCCATCCTGGGAAGAGGCGCAGGCATTGGGATTTGCTCCAGGAACCTATTCTGTAGACAGTTGGTACTCCAAATACGTCTATGGCGTTAGGACCAAAGATAGATCCAACCAGCCTGAAACCGTCCATGATATTAAGCTGAAGACGTATTGGATGGTAACGAGCAAGATCAATACAAACGTCCACATGCACTATAAAATCTCGGAAAATGGCGATGTCGGCGGGAGCGATTGGGAACAAGACATGTTCAACGGCGGCTTAAACGTCATGTACATTCCGATCACCAAACTCGCAATAAATTTTGGGTATAACTATTTCTATGACAAATATGAAGCCATGTTTTGCTCGGCTTTCTACCATGGGTGAGCTGGTGCCGTCGGATCCCCCCAGTTGGGGGGCCAGAATGATAATTACGAGTATGAGACCGAGGCCCATACCTTTTACGTTGGCGCTCACGCCAACCCGATTCCAAAGCTCGATCTTTCAGGCGTATTTTCCTTCACCAAAGGCACAGCCAATATACATGATTTAGACTTTTCCGGTGATCCTTTTACCCTCACAGTAAACGGACGTACAGACGACTATAGCTTCACATATATCAACGGTTCTGAGGAATATTCAGATCTGGAATATATCATGTGGGAGCTTGAGCTTATGGGGAACTATAGTATTACCGATCAGCTCGGACTTACGGTCAACTGGTTGTATTCTGAGTACCAGGACCAAGAAGAATACGTGTACGGCGAACTTGACGGTAAAACATGGACCTTATCAACTTTTGTGACTTACCGCTTCTAATCCACTAGTCACATACAACTAATCACATACAACTAAAAAACGGGGGCCTAAAGGCCCCCGTTTTGCGGTTTCTCAAAACGCTGCAGCCCCACAACGCCTGTGGTCGGCCCTGTGCTCTGGCGGCGCACTAATGATTTACCGCAAAGAAGACCCTGGACTACTTGAGCGTGAAATGTTTGAATTCTGGCCGAATGCAAAAAGGCATTTCCCGAAAGAAAAGCCGGATTCTAGCGCTGAAGTTTTGATGGCTTTTTTCCTAAACGGACCTTGAGACGTTTTAAACGATCTCCACGATAAATCGAGACCAGAACCTCCTCTCCAGGCTCTTTGGTCAACAGTATCCTAATTGCCGCGCTATCTGATTGTACCTCTTCGCCATCAATTGCAACAATAATATCTCCTCCTACAGGGTAGAGACGATTCCCAAGACGGAGGTTTTTCTTACTCCCTTTTATTCCTGCCTCGGCAGCCGGACCCCCATGTGTCACATTTATTACAATAGCCCCTTTTTTAACCGGGAAATTAAGAAGCCTGGCCAGGGCCGGGGTGACATTCTGCAGATTCGCCCCCAGCCAGGCACGTGACACGCAGCCCTTGGAAATGAGCTGTGAGGCCACCCATTCAACGGTCTCAAAGGAAATAGCAAAACCCACTCCCGGTATATGTTTTGAGGGACTGAATATCAAAGTATTTATCCCGATTACCCTGCCTGATGAGTCAACGAGTGGTCCACCGGAAGTGCCCGGATTTATGGATATGTCAGTCTGGATTACGTCGTGGACTACACATCCGTCAGGTCTGGAAATACTGCGTCCAAGGGAACTGATCACGCCCTGTGACACTGTGTACCCTGTTCCAAAAGGATCTCCCAGCGCAAAGACCTTCTGGCCTATGCTGAGCTTTGTAGCCGCAAGTTGCATTGGGGCAAGGGATTCAAGTTCCTTTTGAGGCGCTCGTAACTCAAGTATTGCAAGATCGGTTTCGCTATCGGTTCCCACTAACCCGGCAGACCACTTACAGCCGTCGGATAAGATCACCTCAATGGAGTGCGCATCACTGATAACGTGATAATTTGTTAAGACGTGTCCAAGGTAGTCCAGGATAAAACCGGAGCCTGAGCCTTTGTGAGGTACCGGATCCAGATAAGATCCGGGCGCAACTGCCGTGCTGGTTACGTTTACAACTCCCTTTGAGAGTTTCTTGCAGAGCTTGACTGTATGTTGCTCATCTGTCGTAAGTCCCATGCAAGGCAAAGGACTCAGAAAAACAGTAGCAAAAGCATAGAACAGTATACATATTGGAATAAGTCTGATCATGGGTCTATAGTCCTCCCATTTTAAGGGCCACAGCTACTATAAGAGCCAGTATCAAACGGTAATATACAAAGGGATAAAATGTGTGCCTGGCGAGATAGTGCATCAAAAAGGCTATGACTAAATATCCGGAAATGCCTGCAGCGATAAAGCCCCACAGAAAATCCATACCCAGGGTCCCAAAACCATCCTGCCAAAGCTTAAGGCCCTCGTACAACCCTGCTCCTGCAATTATGGGGGCAGAGAGCAGGAACGAGAAACGGGCCGCGGCCATCCTTTCAAATCCCAGAAAAAGGGCTATTGTCATGGTTATCCCACTCCTGGAGACACCAGGTACAATTGCAAGGGCCTGTGCTGTTCCAACGCAAATAGCATCTTTCCATCCGAATTTTTTAAAATTGCGCGTATGGGATGCCAGCCGTTCTGCTAACCACAGGAGCAAGGCAACTCCGGAAAGCGTCGACACGACTACCCACGGGGAACGAAATACAGTGGAGGCAGCCCCCTCCAGAAAGTAACCCAGAAAGGCCCCTGGCACAGTGCCTAACAGGACGAGGAAAAGAAGCCGTCTGTCTCCTTTTCTTGATATTTTTCCAGGGACCAAAGATTTTGACATGCCTAACCAGTCTTGCCAAAAATATAAAAAGACGGAGGTCAAGGTGCCAAGATGAAGAGTAACATCAAATGCGATAGGAGTATCCTTTAGACCCAGAAAATACTCGGCCAAAACAAGATGGCCGGAGCTGGACACAGGCAAAAACTCAGTAACGCCCTGAAGAATCCCAAGAAATATAGCCACTGTAGTTGTCATTTTTGTATTGTGTAATTACGAAATATTAGCTAGAGAAAAAAGAAAAGTCTTCAAACAATAAACCAGAGTCTGCTATGATTCAATTAACTGATCGGCCATAGGTACCTAAACGATGAGGAATAAAAAAATCCCTTTGGGCCAATTGCTTATGATAGGCATACCGGGTACTGATTTGGACCCTGAAAGCCTTTCACTTATAAAAGAACATGGGGTAGGAAACTTTATCCTCTTTACAAGGAACGTAAAGGGAGGTCCTGACCAGACGAAGAAACTCTGCGATGACCTTAATGAGGCCTGTGCTGATGCCGGACTTCCTTCGCCCCTGATAGCTGTTGACCAGGAAGGAGGACCTGTCCAGAGACTTGGCCCTCCTTTTTGGCCGGAAATTCCTTCAAATGAGGAAGTGGTTTTATCCAAAAATTCAGAGACCAAGGTAAATGCTCAGGCGGAGACCGCTGCAAAAGTCCTTAACTCTCTTGGAATAAGGCTTAATCTGGCCCCTGTCCTTGATCTGGCTCCAACCGGGACGGAAGGTGTCCTGAAAGGGCGTTCTTATGGGGCTGATCCCAGGGAAGTGTCAATCCTTGGGAAAAAATATATTCAGACATTACAGGCCAATGGAGTATGGGCCACTGCTAAGCACTTTCCAGGCATAGGTCGTGTGGAAAAAGATCCCCATTTTCAGCGGCCCGTGGTCACTGCCTCAAAGGAAACATTGATGCATGAGATGTCTCCTTTTCGCGAAGGTGTGAAGGCGGGTGTCAAGGCCGTAATGACCTCTCACGTGGTATTTCCCTCACTGGACCGGGATGAGCCCGCCACCTTTTCAAAGATCATAGTAAACGAACTTCTTCGCCGTGAGCTGGGCTTTCAAGGTCTATTGCTTACCGACGATCTTGAGATGGGGGGAATCACCGGTCACGGCTCCTTGGGCGAGGCAGCGGTAAAGGCGGTTCTGGCAGGGCATGACCTCCTGCTAATTTGCAACAGCGCCCAAAGGGTGAGGGAGGCATTAGACGCCTTAGACAAAGCCTGGTCCCAGGGAATACTGGACCCCGGGAAATTAGACCTGAGCCTTACGCGGAAAATGTTGAGTTTTGAATGTTGAATTTTAAATTGCAGAACACATTTTTTATTCACTAATTCAGCATTCAACATTTAAAATTCTCCAACAATAGATGGAATCGCTCACCTAATTACCCCGGAGATGACCTTTGTGTTTCCTCCGGGCAAAATTTCTTTTTTAACTTCAGAGAAATGGCTCTTAAAAAAGCTGGCTTCCTGTCTGAGAAGGGACTTAGATCCCAAATTTCCCGCTACCACCATCCTGATATAAAAAAGGAATTTAATAATCTTTTTCTTGGGGACCTCGTGTTCCATCATGCAGAACCTGCCCCCGGTCTGGCAGACCCTTTTGACCTCCATAATGGTCTTTTCTCTTACCTCCCCTTTTAGTTCATAAAATGCGTGGGAGCAGGTTACGGCGGAAATAGTCCTATCTTTAAAAGGGAGGTGCTGGGCGTCGGCCTGTATCAGGACTATATTTTTTATGTCTTTCCCTCTTATTTTTTTAGCAGCTTTCTGTAGCATTCCGCTTGAGAAGTCAAGCCCGACCACCAGGCCGCTGCTGCCCACCTTCTCAGCCAGGAAGGGCGGAACAGATCCGGTCCCTGTACAGAGGTCCAGTCCCACATCCCCTGCCTTGAGTCCTGTTTTGTCGGCCAGAGCACCACGAAGACGCCCCTGGAGGTCATGGGAGTGGAGTTCAATAATACGGTCGTAGACCTTTGAAAACAGATTGTAGTAAGATTGTCTGAGTGAACTCATAAGTAATAGTTAGTCCAAACATCGTCAAGTGGTCAAGTAGTCGAGTGGTTAAGTGGTTGTTATTATACCAGCAAATAGCTTTGGTCCGAAAATTGGATAGTCGATGCCTGTTCAAATCCTAATATGCTGAATTATTTGTAATTTTTTCCAACTCGACTACTCGACCACTCAACTATTTAACGAGGTCTGAGTCAGTATAAAGTTAAGCGTTTATAAAAGACTTCATTGATTAGTATATGATTCCGTTGTAGAAAGTCAAAAATTACCGCATATAATCTTTTTTATCATTCCATAATATTTTAATGTACGAGGTGTCAAACTGAAACTGGCTATTGTTTCCCTGCCTTGTATGAGGCCCACCAGCCCTCCTCTTGGGCCTGCCGTTCTGTTGTCATATCTGAAGAGAAATTCACCGGATATAGGTGTAAGGGCCTTTGACCTGAATCTGCTCTACTACGATAGAGTTCTGGATGATCTGAGTAAGGGGAGCTTTAAGATACGTCTCTATGACTGGGATGAAGAGACCACAGCTCAGAAAATCGGCCAGGCGGTGAATTTTCTTAAGCATGGCACACAGGAAAAATTTGACCTGAAGCTATACCATCATTTTGTGACTATTTTCTTGAGCTTTGAGGGCATCTTTAACGCATTCATGTCCGAAATGGCAAAAAGGCATTTAATAGGACTCTCCGTGCCCGATAGGGTGAAGATATTTTTCGAGAATCTCGTCAATCCGGTCCTGGATTATGGTCCGGACATGGTGGGCCTTTCAGTCCTTTTTAATAGCCAGACTGTTTTTGCCCTGCTCATGGCCTCTTTGATTAAAGAAAAAAAGGATATAAAGGTTGTCTTGGGCGGGGCCAAACTTGGGGTCATGCGTTATCCGGAGAGGCTTTTCAAGGAGCCCTGGGTCTTCAGTACCAAGGACAATACAAGGCAGTTGGAATTTGGGCAATATGTTGATTTCCTTATTCCAGGGGAAGGTGAGAAGGCCTTGCTCAATCTTTGCATGGTTCAAGATGAGAAGGACCTGGTCGAGGTACCCAATCTTGTCTATATGCAAGATCAGGAGGTCAGAGCAAATCCGCCCCATGTTATTCACGACCTCGACCAGATACCCGGGCCGGATTTTAGCAATTTTGACCTGGACAGGTATATAGGCCCTGAGGTGGTCCTGCCTTTCTTGAGCTCAAGGGGATGTCCCTGGGGAAGATGCACATTCTGTACACATCATCATTCTTACTTACTCTATCGAGAGCTTGGAATTGAGAAATGCCTGAAGCAGATAAGACACCTGAAAAAACATTATGGAGTATCATTTCTTAATTTTTATGACGAGATGATCCCTCAGGACCGTTTCAGAGACCTGGCACAGGCTATAATTAATGAAGGAATAGAGATTTCATACGCAGCATATGCCAAACCCATAAAAGAATTTGATTCTGATCTGCTTAATCTGATTCACCGGTCCGGAGGGCGTGTAATCATGTGGGGCGTGGAGTCGGCCAACCAGCGGGTCCTTAACCTCATGAGAAAGGGGACAAGGATCAAAGAGACGGAAAAGGTCCTTCAGGACGCCGAGCGTGCAGGTCTTATGAACTTGATATTCATAATGTTTGGTTTTCCTACTGAGACAGAGGCGGAATTTAATGAGACCTTGAATTTTCTCAATAAAAATAAGGATTACATACATGCCCTATCCAAGGGAAAATTCGTCCTGTCAGAAGGTTCTCTTATCCAGAAAAAACCTGATAAGTTTGCAATTACTGAAATCCGGGAGGCGGTGGAATCAAAAGTCTATAACAGGGTCTTCGACTATCAGGTCTCAAAAGGGCTTGGTCCCGGGGAGGTGTCGGCCCTGTATGAAAAGAACATTAAACTTTTGGAATCCATTGGCTTATCCCCCCGTTTCGGAGCCTATCGGGAGCACCTTCTGGCATATGCCGCATCAAGAAATGCGGGGAGCGAGGCGAAAAATCCCGATCCTGGATTGATATAGCATGAGATGCTTGTTGTTGATCATTAGACGAGTATAAAATTATGCTAATCACAAATGAACGAGCAAAATTACTTTGGAGTAATGCCAGAGATTCAATTGGCCACGCCTTAGAACATTTCTCTGGACTGTCTCGCTCGAAAGGAAAAGATTACCACAACCGAAAATGGATAATTTTGAGTGTTCATCACTCTGCAGAAATATTCACGTATATGCTTTTAAAAGAATTTGATGAAAATAATCGGGTATTTTACAAAAGAAATAGGCACTATTATCCTGGTTTGCTGAAAGCCATAAAGGTTCTACTTCACCATAATTTCGCTAAAAATATAACTGTACCTGAAAAGAAACTACTCGAGCTTTTCAGAAAGCTTGACGAACCGAGAAATAAGATAATTCACGGCGAGATTCCTGCGAATGTTGATGTATCTATTATGGCAATGGCTTTGGTTGGTATTTCACGAATATCACAGAAAAGGTGTGGTGAAACGGCAGATGACATTGTGCAACAATATCCAACCATACACAAGGATGTGGTTGAAGCCATACATTGGAACAAGATAGAGGAATATAACAATTTTATAAAGTCCTTCATCCATGAAAACACTGAAGATATCTATATTCCCCAATGCCCTTCCTGCGGAGCAATTGCCGTTGTAGATGGTCATTGTGAGGCGTGTTTCGAGGATCTTGAGGAAATAGAGTGCCCACACTGTAAAGAAAATGTATTAATCGTGAGCGGGTATCCATTTGCACAAGATTGTACTGAATGCGGTAAAGAAATATCCGTCTAACAACTTCATACAGCGGGCTGAAAACTTGGCGGTTTTCAGCCGCTGATGCCGATGTTCGGCTGTGAAAATATTGATTTAGCATCAAACGATGACCAGAAAACATAAGAAAACGAAAGAGCGGAAAAGGGCAGAGGAAGCGCTACGACCGACTGAAAATAACTATAGAACACTGCTTGAAAGCCTTCCACAAAAGATATTCCATAAGGATAGGGATTCTGTCTACGTCTCTTGTAATGAGAACTACGCTCGGGATTTGAAGATCAAGCCGGAAGAGATCAAAGGGAAAACAGATTATGAATTCTTTCCTAAGGAATTAGCCGATAAATACGTACTTAAGTTTTCGAAAAATAGTTGGTCAGAAAAACAAGGGTATGGAATGATATTTGCTTTAGCCTCAAGTTTTCGAAAAATAATAGTAGACAAAATTAACAAAACAAGCCAAAATAGCTTGGCTCATTTTCTTCTCAGATATACATCAAGGAGAACAAATGAAAATTCCATGTGCCAAACGGCTTGGTTTTGTTGTAAGTGGTCTCTCTTTTCTTCAACCCGCACTGACAAA
>Ga0136651_10002373_pt1 | contig 10326 bp, 8 predicted proteins | sample Mar14236cmmetaG_FD_94867 | JGI IMG/M metagenome (GOLD analysis project Ga0136651, IMG submission 94867) | Marine hydrothermal vent microbial communities from Guaymas Basin, Gulf of California to study Microbial Dark Matter (Phase II) - Marker... ...
CGCTTCTGGCGGCGGCGATGATATCCAAATATGAAAGGGCTGGTTTTACCATGACAATATCGGCCCCTTCGGCGAGGTCGAGTTCGATCTCCTTGAGAGCCTCGATGGCATTGGCTGGATCCATCTGGTAGGTTTGCCGATCACCAAATTGCGGGGCGGAATCGACGGCATCTCGGAATGGCCCGTAAAAGGCCGAACAGTACTTCGCCGAATAAGCCATAATAATTGTGTCGGTAAATCCGTTTTCATCGAGCGCCGACCTGATAGCCCCGACCCGCCCATCCATCATATCCGATGGTGCCACTATATCGGCTCCGGCGTTAGCATGGCTGACGGCCTGACAGGCCAGTATTTCAAGGGTGGCGTCGTTATCCACTTCATTGTCTTTGACGATACCGCAGTGACCGTGGTCGGTGTATCCACACAGGCAAACATCGGTAATAACCACGATCTCGGGATTATGCGTTTTTATCTCCGAAACTGCTTTTTGAATAATTCCATCAGCCTTCAAAGACATTGAACCGGTAGAATCTTTTTTTGCAGGTGTTCCAAACAGCAGTACTGCCGGAATACCGAGTTTGAAAGCCTCGTCCGCCTTGCCGGCGATATCTTTCAGCGGGTAATTATATATTCCCGGCATGCTTTTAATTGGCGCAGGTTCATTGATAATCTCACTTACAAAAAGCGGGTATATAAGATTCGATGGATGCAAACGTGTTTCGCGCACCAGCCGCCTGAGGGACTCGCTTTTCCTCAACCTGCGCGGTCGTGAAATTGGAAATGTCATTTTACCCCCATTGATTTATTTGAATAATGTTCGACAATTTTCGCAATTAAGCCCGGAACGCTGTGCTCCTCGGCCTCAAGAGTCACTTTTATACCAAGTGCATTTATCCTTTTTGTGGTCGATGGCCCGATCGATATGACTTCTGCATTTTTAATCAATGCCGCCATTTCTTCATCGGTCAATAATTCACGCAGGGCATCCGCGGTGGAGGCGCTGGTGAAAGTGATTATATCAGGCAGGTGTTCGAATAATCTTTCCTTAAATCCGTCGGGCCATTTGGTATAGGCCGTATTATAACAAGTGATGGGGAAAACATTTGCACCCTCGGCTGATAGTCTTTTTTCGATACGGTCATCGGCGAGGTTGCCGCGGATTCTCAGGACATTTATATTTTTTAAATTTGTATGGGCGCAAAACTCATCGGCCAATGACCTGGTTGTGGCCTTTTTCGGTATAAAATCAGCCATGAGATTTACCTCTTTCAAGGCTCTCGCGGTGCCGTGACCAACCGCGGCTATCTTAAAATTGGCCAACTGCCGGACATCGCCGATCTTTTCTATAAACTGTTTGATAAAATATCTGACTCCGTTTTCGCTGGTCAGGATCAGCCAGTTTTCCCGAGCATTTAAATCGGGGAGAGCGCTCCAACCGGCATCATCGTAATATTCTGAAGTCGCAATTGTCGGATAGGGAAGGACCTCGGCGCCGAGATTACGGAGAATCCGGTACATATCACGGGCCTGGTCGGCCGGACGAGTCACCATCACGCGGACACCAAAAAGCGGACCCTCGCCGTACCATTCCATCAATGGTCCCAGACTGACAGTCTCACCTATAACAAAAAGGGCCGGCGGGCGGATATTCTCTCGCTTAACCAGTTGCGGCATATCTTTAAGGATCGTTGTCATTGTCCGCTGGGTGGGGAAAGTTCCGCGTTCGATTACCGCCATCGGCGATTCCGGTGACATTCCATGCGTGATTAAGTTTCCAACAATATTTTCGATCTCACCGACGCCCATATATATCACTACGGTACCGTTGCGGGCTTTGGCAATACATTCCCACGGTACAGTAGAAATTATTTTCTCTTTGGCTTTATGACCGGTGACAAAAGTGACCAGAGAGGCTTTTTCCCGATCGGTGCACGGTATGCCGCTGTAGGCCGGGCCTGCTATTCCCGATGTTACGCCCGGCACGATTTCGAATTTTATACCGTGCTTTTTCAGATATTTGGCCTCTTCGCCGCCGCGGCCGAAAATGAGCGGATCGGATCCTTTGAGCCGGGCGATATTTTTACCCTCCTCGGCAAGTTTAACCAGCATTTTATTCATTTCCGATTGTGGAAGAGTGTGGTCTCCGGCTCTTTTACCGACATAGTATTTTTCGATATGTGACGGCAGGGTGATGATCAATTCATCCGGAACAAGATTGTCAAAAACGACGGCATCGCTGTTTTGCATCAGTTCCAAACCTCGAACCGTTATCAATCCCGGATCGCCAGGTCCGGCGCCGATCAAAAATACTTTACCTTTTTTATTTTTATCCATCTTACGCTTCAATGATCGCTTTTGCACCCCTGGCAATCAACTGGCCGGCCACCAGTTCGACCAGTTTTTTATTCGGTGTTTCAATATCGATACCGCCCTCGGCATATAATCTTGTTTTGCCCTCTTTGTCAAGTACCACCGAACAAAGCAATATTTTATTTCCCGAAAACCTGGCCCAGCCCCCGACTGCCGCTGAACATCCGGCCCCAAGTTTCTCCAGCAAAAGTCTTTCGATTATCAGGCATCGGTGCGAGGCACCGTGATTTACACTTCCGGTTATTTCCATTGCGGCACGATCATCGGCGCGAATCTGTATAAGCAAAAATCCCTGACCGGCGGCGGGGATAAATCTGTCTGGCGGAAGTATTTCGGTTATATGTTTATCAAGGCCGGCCCTTATCAGTCCTGCCTGCGCCATCAGAGTCGCATCATATTCCCCCTCTTTAACTTTTTTTATGCGTGTCTCGACATTACCTCGAATATCGGATACCTTCAGATCGGGACGCATGCACAGCAGCTGAGCCCGCCTGCGAGGTGAGCTCGTTCCGACAATGGATCCTGCCTTTATCTCATGAATCCCGGTTCCATCATGGGAAATCCAGATATCAGCACAGGATTCTCTTCTGGGGACGGCGCCGATGCTCAGGCCGTCTGTCATCACCGAGGGAAGATCCTTGGCGCTGTGGACGGCAATATCGATTGCACCGGAGAGCAACTCTTTTTCGATTTTCTTGGTAAAGACACCAACACCGCCCATCCGCTCCAGCGAGGTGGCGGTATCGCTGTCGCCCTCGGTCTTGATTTTCTTTATTTTGAAAGTAAAGGCGGGATTGAGCTTGCTAAAGGAATCTACAACCATTTTGGTTTGCGCCACCGCCAGTTTACTTCCCCGGGTACCGACATTGTATATTTTTTTTGGCATGTTCTATCTTAAAATCAAATAATCAATCGTATCAGAATTCAGTCATTTCATTTAGCATTTTTTCGATTTCGTCTTCCTTTTTTTCCTTTATCAGGACTTTCCAATCGGCGTCGAGGAAGCGACTATAGCAACCCGTTTTCTTTTCGCTGTCATCCGGCCAGCGATTTTGAACTTTTTTACGAAACTGAGCCGCATATTCAGCAATTTTATTCCATCGTTTTTCTTCAAACATATTTTCCAGTATAAATCTCAGGTGTCCGGATAAAAACGGCGCTTTTCCATCGCTTGAAACCGCCACAGAGATACAGCCTCGGCGAAGTACCGCCGGAAAGATAAAATCACACAGAGGAGGATTATCCACCACATTGACGGGGATACCCGCACCCTTGCAATCATCATATACCTGCCTATTTAACTCATTATCATCGCCGGCTGAAATTACCAGATCGAACAGGGCCGCTTCCGGCGATTTATATAGTCTTTTTTCCAGTTTGAGAAAACCCCTCTCGGCATAGAAATCAATTTTATCATCAACTTCAGGTGCGATGACAGTAATTTCCGCCTCATAGTTCAAAAGCGTATCGATTTTACGAAGCGCCACGCGGCCCCCGCCGACCACAAGACATTTCCGTCCCTGCATCGATATACTGACTGGCATGTAACTGTATGACATGGTGTTACTCCGATTTTTCTTTGTCGGCCGACAGCCTGATTTTTAGCTGTACCAGCTTGTTGACAAGATTTTTTGATGCCTGATTGACAATGGCTCTCTGTTCAGGATCCAATCCTTCAAGAACCGATTTTAATTCATCCCGGCGAATATTTTCAAAGGCGTCGTGCAGGCCGTTGTATATTGGCTCATAACGAACATGATCGAACCAGTATATAAATTCACCGAGTTTGCGGTCAATTATCTGTTCCACCAGCGGAATCGCTTTTTCCCGGATCGCCTGCTGGCTTCTTACAAATTGCTTTATATCTTCCAGATCGAATAAGTCAATTGATTTATATCGGTCTGTATTTATATCTGTGTCTCGCGGAATGGCTATATCGACAATAGTCATTTTTTTATCCGGCTTGTTTTCAAATAATTTATCCGTGATGATAGCATCCGCAGCGCCGGTACAGGTTATAACGACATCTGCTTCATTAATCAATTCCGGAAGATGATCCAGAGAATATCCCTCGGCATTGTAACGCAAGGCCAATTCTTTTGCCTTTTCGGGAGTACGGTTGGTAAATGCAAAATTGTGATAATCGAGCCGACGCAGTCCGTTGGCCGCAAGAGTAATCATCTGATTAACGCCGACAAAAATAATCTTTGGATTTTTCAATTTTTCCAGACGACTGCTCAGCATTTCCACGGCCGCACTGCTTACCGAACAGGCGCCCTTACCCATCTCGGTATCGGTACGGGCGATCTTACCTACGCGAAAAGCCTGGTGGAACAGGCGGTGGATGATTTTGCCGGCCGCTTTTACGGCGCAGGCCGAACTGTAGGCTTCTTTAATCTGTCCCAATATCTGGTTTTCGCCGAGAACCATCGAATCGATTCCCGCCGCAACCCGAAATAGATGATCAACAGCATGCTTGTTCTTTTTGACATAAAAATTGTCACGGCGGTTGGTAATATCAGCACCGTTGAAATCATTATAGAATCCGGCGACAACATCGAAAGGATCGATCTCCCGTTTGGCGACGAAATAAAATTCCACGCGATTGCAGGTGGATATAATGGTCGATTCCAGAATTTGATTCCGATTGCTGAACTCAGCATGGGCGCGGGCGAAATCTTCGCGGGCCAGTTGAAGCGGCTCCCTTTCATCGAGTCTGGAGGTTTTATGATTTATACCGCATACGGCCAGGTACCAGTTACTCATTCCCATTGTAATACATTCCTTTTTGCCGGTTTGTCATGACAATGATGCCTGTGCTCCGCCGGATAATATATGGACATTTTCGATTCCGGCATCCTTCAAAATCAACGCCGCCTGATAAGAGCGCAGTCCTCGTCGGCAGACAATGAGGATTTTCTCCGCACCTATAAGCTTGTCAAGATTTCGTCTCAGATCATTCAAGGGGATGTTGATATAATTGTCTTTTCCCCCTTCCGGCAGCGGCAATTTGATTTCTTCCGCCTCTTCAATTTCCCGCACATCAAGCCATAAAGCATCCCGGAAATCAGACACACAATCAGGGCTTTCAAATTTCAGACCGTTTTGGCGAGCCAGAGCAATCCCGGCCAGATGATGCAGGGGATCCAGGGCCTCGGAGTAAGGAGGAGCATAACCCTGCTCAAAATCAAGGAGATCGTTTATCTTTGCGTTTCTCGATAAAAATGATGAAAAGACATCGATGCGTCGGCAGATATCACCTTTACCCGCCCCCTGCAGGCCCAGGATCCTTAAGTCGTTTTTGTCATAAATCATCTTCAATGTAATGTTCTTACTTTCGGGATAATAATCCGGTTTGTCGACAAAGGCTCCCCAGACCGCTCCGGCCTTGATACCTGATTCCCTTGCCTTTTGCTCCGAAATACCAACCGATCCGATATTAGTATCAAACACTTTTACCAGAAAAGCGCCGGTGACTCCGGGAAATTCGGAACTGTTTCCACTGATATTTTCGGCGATTATCCGCCCATGACGGTTGGCCAGCGAACCCATCGGCATGTATAATTTTTTGCCGGTTACAATGCTTTCTGATTCTACACAGTCGCCTCCGGCAAAAATGTCCGGGTCGGATGTCTGCATTTTTCGATTGACCTTGATGCCGCCGGTTTCGCCGATTTCCAGTCCGCATTTCGATGCCAGTTCTATATTGGGTTTTACTCCCAGGCACAGGAAAACGAAATCGGCAGTAATCGAATCGTTGTCTTTGATAAACACGATGGGATTGTCATCGCCATCAAGTTCGATTTTTTCGACAATTCTGGAGGTACGCACATCGATTTCATTTCGGGCCATTTCCCGGGCGACGATATCAGCCATTTCCGGATCAAGGACATAGGGGAGAAGCTGATTTTCTTTTTCGATCAGAACTGTTTCGATACCCCACATTCCGGCGGTTGCCTCGGCCAGTTCACAGCCGATAAATCCGCCGCCGACAATGATCGCCTTTTCAATCTGCCCGGTTTGGGCCGACTTACGAAATTCGATAGCATCTTCCGGTCGGGTAAAATGCCGTATTCTCGGACTTGCGGCTGTTGGAAACGGGGGGTTTTGCGGTGAGGCTCCGGTTGCCAGAACCAGCTTGTCATAGCCGTATTCGAACGTATCTCCGGATTCGGCATTTTTGACTTTGATCTTTTTATTTTGACGATCGATTTCTATTACTTCGGAACCCGTAATAACATCAAACCCCTTGGTCTGTTTGAAAAAATCGACATCCCGCGGGACACCATAGGAGGTGACTGTCAAATCGCGGAAACTGTCTATATCCCCTGAGGCAAAATAAGGCAGGCCGCAGGTCCCGAACGAGATATGTTGACCCTTTTCAAAGAGGGTGATTTTAGCCCTTGGCATTCGCCGTGCCAGGGTCGCCGCGGTTTTGGGCCCGGCGGCGACGCCTCCGATTACCACAATGTCCAATCTTTCAATATCTGCCATAACATTCCCGAAAAATTAGGGGTTGTTAAAACAACCCCGATTTCAACGCCGCCGGAAACGGCGACGTTACCCAAGTTAATAAATTTCGTGCAAAAATCAACTACCCTGCGACAGTCTCGACCTCCTCGGCAATTTCTTTCTTTTTCTCATTCTCGCCGGTTTCACCCCGCAAAGAAAGAGTCATTTTGTAGAATACTGTCACAAGAAAAGCGCCGATTCCATAGACCCCCATGCTTATAAAAAACTCTGTCCAGGTGGGCCAGTACTGGGTCACCTTTCCAAGCGGCGATGGTTGAAAACCGGCCACCACCATGCCGAGCCCCTTATCAATCCAAATCGAAACAAATACAGCGACACAGGCAACGGCCAGAATGCTTTCATTCCGTCTCGTCTTCGGATTAAGCAAAAGGACGATGGCGAAAATGGCCAGAATAATCGAACCCCACATCCAGGGAACAAGCGTGGTGTTGCCTTCCAAACCCAGGAAGAGGTACTGGAAGTGATGCAGGTGTTCGGGTATGTTGCTGTATAGAACCGTAAAGAGTTCCATCAGTATCAGAAAGATATTAATGCACATGGCATAGGTTGCGATAATCGCCAGTTTCTGAATCGGCTCTTTACCGGGATCGAAACGGGTGAATTTCCTGATCAGCATAACCATGATAATAAGCAGGGCCGGGCCCGACGCAAACGCAGAAGCGAGAAACCGCGGCGCCAGCACGGCGGTCATCCAGAAGGAGCGTGCCGCCAGACCTGAATACAGGAAGGCGGTTACGGTATGGATGCTTATCGCCCACGGGATCGAGATAATTATTATCGGTTTGATCCATTTGGGGGGAGCGATTCCTTTTCTCTCGGCATCGAGGGTGATCCGGCTTATCAGAACGTTCAGCAGTAGATAGCCGCCCAGAGCAATCATATCCCAGAACATCAGCGAATGTGGTGTCGGGTGCAGGATTATATTTGCGCCCCGGAACGGCTGTCCCAGATCGACAAATATAAACAGAACGCACATAATTACCGAACCGATGGCAAGAAATTCGCCAAGAATGGTCAGCTTGCCGAATGCTTTGTAATTATGCAGGTAGTATGGTAACACCACCATCACCGCGGAGGCCGCCACACCGACCAGAAAAGTAAACTGGGCGATGTAAAAACCCCAGGATACGTCGCGGCTGAGACCGGTCAAACCAAGGCCGTAAAATAACTGTCTGAGGTAGAAAATAAATCCGACCCCGATCACGGCCAGCAGGAAAGCCACCCAGCCGTAATATCTTTTATCTCCAACAAGTGCTTTCTCTATCATAATAACCTCACACTATATAGTAGACTTCGGGGTTGGTGCCAAGAGCCGGTTTGCGGCGGATGGCATAATTCTCGCGAAGAAGCGCCCTAACCTCGGATTCCGGGTCTTCCAGGTCGCCGAAGACAAGTGCCTTTTCCTCGCAAGCGTCAACACATGCCGGATGTAATCCCTTTGCCAGTCTTTCAGCGCAGAAATTACATTTTTCAACGACACCTCTTGTCCGCGTGGGGTATTCTTTATTCAGGTTCTTTATGAACGGTCGCGGATCGCGCCAGTTGAAACTTCTCGAACCGTACGGACAGGCGGCAATGCAGTAGCGGCAGCCGATACAGCGGTGCATGTCCATCATTACAATGCCGTCATCCCGTTTCCAGGTCGATTGTGTCGGGCAGACCCGGACACAGGGGGGATTGTCGCAATGGTTGCACATGACGATGGCCGGCATCTCGAGAAGCCCTTCCTTGACATGTTCATGTTCCTGATTGGGGAAAGCCTCTTTATAATGTTCTTTCCATATCCACTTGACTTCATCCTTGGGATTGTCGAATTGCGGAACATTATGAGCCGAATGACAGGCGTCGATACATTTTGTACAACCCGATTTTTCGCGGCACTTGCGAGTATCGATGACCATCGCCCAGCGATGTCCCACCAGCGGGGATTTCTGCGGGAGGCCGGCTATTTGCTCGACATCAGTCGTATCGCCGATAACCTTCTTGCCTATTGTTGTGGCGGCGGTAATACCCGCGATCGTCAGGAATTTACGTCTATCTATTTCCATCACTGCACCTCCCCCGGAACGATATGACAGTCCCAGCAATTGGGCTGACCGACGGCGCTGTAATTGTGGCACTGATCACAGAAATCGGTCTTGTTTGAATGGCAATCCATACAGGTGTTGGTCAGGCTCATATTGAATTTGCGTCCCTCATGCGAGGTATGGACACGGATGCCGTCGCGGACGACGGCGTTTCTCCACTCATTGAGCAGATCCATATGTCTGGCCCGCATGTATTCGGTCGGCATCACGCATTGTTTTTCAGTCGTTACGTATTTCAGTTCCGGCGTGTAATCCGCCTTGCCGCTGGCCATGTTATACCAGATCGGACTGGTTATCAAGGCGAGGAAGATAATCAGCCCGCCGATGATTTTCCCTGCATCATGCATCTGCCGTATCCTCCTTCCTTTCTTCTATTTTTTCGGCTTCTTCTTTTTTCTGTCCGACAAACGGCTCGCCGCGCAGGTCGGTTCGGTCCGGTTTCTCGCCGGTCATGACCAGCGCATTACCGACCAGTTCATGCAGACTTCCGATCGCCACGCCGGGCGCCCAGAAATCAGCCAGGGCCGGAAGTGTCGCCTTGTCGATTGCACACATACAGGCCATCAGGTTAACATTATGTTTGTCCCGCACGTAACGCAGGGCGTTACCGCGGGGAAAGCCGCCGCGTAATCTCATCTCAAGGTTCTCGTCGGTGCCCAGCCCGGCGCCGCTTCCGCAACAGAAGGTCTGTTCCTTGATGGTGCCTTCCGGCATATCGAAGAAATTGTTGCAGGTGTTGTTGAGAATATACCTCGGTTCTTCGAATATACCCATGGCCCGGGCGGGGTTGCAGGAATCATGCCAGGTTACCCGCCACTGGTCGTTTCGGCTCTTGTCGAGCTTGATCTTATTGTGTTTAATCAAGTCGGCGGTAAATTCGGCGATATGTACCATCTTTGTCGTTCTGGCATTTTCGAATTTCGTTCCGGTAATAGGAGAAACCGGCTCTTCGAGAAAATCGGCCGGACCATTAAGCGTGTCCATATACTGATGGACAACACGCCACATATGCCCGCATTCGCCGCCGAGTATCCACTTGGCGCCGATTCGTTTAGCCTCTGCATAAATTTTCTGATTGAGTCGTTTCATCGTTTCGTAAGAGTGGAAAAGGCCGAAGTTGCCGCCCTCGGAGGCATAGGCGCTAAACGTATAATCCAGCCCTATTTCATGGAAGAGCGCCATGTACCCGAGAAATCCGAAATAGTGCGGATCAGCGAAATAATCTGCCGACGGTACGATAAAAAGAATCTCAGCTCCCTTGCGATTGATGGGAGCCTCCACCCTGATACCGGTGATATCATATAAATCATCGACGGCGAAATCGACACTATCCTTA
>Ga0136651_10002374_pt1 | contig 10326 bp, 17 predicted proteins | sample Mar14236cmmetaG_FD_94867 | JGI IMG/M metagenome (GOLD analysis project Ga0136651, IMG submission 94867) | Marine hydrothermal vent microbial communities from Guaymas Basin, Gulf of California to study Microbial Dark Matter (Phase II) - Marker... ...
ACCTTAACATCCGGCTTTATCTTAAGTTTTCTTGGAACTTTTTCTCCAAGAAAATTCTTGACAGTCAAAATATCCTTATCCATTGATACATTCATTGGAAAATGCCCAGGGCATATCTTTAGCTTGTAAACAAATGGTTCTGTTACGCCCTTTATCATATTGTTTATGTGCGCCTTAAAAGTATAAATTAGTTTTTTTTCTCTTTTTGATGCTTTCTTTGAGCTTATCTTTACTGAATTTTTATCTGCAGTTATTTCAACCCTTGCACCAGCAAGCTTTTTGCTTACTTCTCCTTTAGGGCCCTTAACTTTAATTAAATGGCCCTCCTTGCTTATTTCAATTCCTTCTGGAATATTAATCTCCTGAGCAACATCTAATTTCATTTTTAGTAACAGTATGCTAAAAGCTTTCCTCCAATACATCTTTTCTTTGCTTCATCGTTGGTCATTATTCCTTGGGGTGTTGATACAATCAAAAACCCAAAACCCTTTGCAGGCAAAAATCTTTTCTCAAATTTTTCATAGCCATCTTTTTTTACTGAAAACCTTGGCTTTATAACACCACATTTATTTATCTTGTTCAATAGCTGAACACTTAGCATATTTCCTTTTGAATCCTCTATTTCTTTGAATTCACCAACATAATAGTTGTCTTTCATTATTTTAAGTACATCTTTGATTACCTTTGATGAAGGCTTAATTATACATTCCTTTATTCTTGCATCTCCCTTATTTAGGATAAGTGATAATGCATTTGCCAATGGATCATTTAACATTTTTACACCTTAACTGTATTTTTTAAATCCTATTTTTGTTGATATTTCCCTGAAGCAGTGTCTGCATAGATTAAGGCCATACCTGCTTATATGGGCTCCTGATCTACCACATCTTTCACAATTCTTCTTGCTTACTCCACAGCTTCTTTCTTTAGGAGAGCTATGTTTCAGGAAGCGCTTTAACTTTACAGGTTTGGCCTGCAATTGTTTGAATACCTTTTTATAATTGCTTACAGTCATTATTCTCCCTCTAATTTTATATTGAACTCTTTTTGCATAAACTCAATTGCTTCCTTTTTTGTTATTACATGTGATTTTGGAATACCCTTTTTTGCAATTCTTCTTCTTTTGATTCTAAAACCATTTCTTTCAAGGGTTACACATACTTCTAGACCCATGATTCCTATTTCAGGGTCATACTTGAGCCCAGGAATATCAATACACTCTTCTATGCCAAATGCTATGTTCCCATTAATATCAAACTGGCTTTCCTTCAGATTATTATCTTTTGCCTGCAAAAGCCTCTTTAAAATCTCTATTGCATTCTTTTTTCTTAATGTTACCTTACAGCCAATAGGAAGCCCAGGTCTTAATCCCCATCCAGGAATTCTTTTTGATGTAACTGTTTTAACAGGATTTGCATTAGTTATTCTTTTTAAGAGTTTTATTCCTTTATCTAGCTTAGTCTGGTCTTTGCCGACCCCTATGTTCAGGGTTACTTTGTCAATTTTTATGTTTCTTGATGGATTCATTGTTAAAACCATTTTAGCTTAGTGTGATGATTGATTTCTCCTTGCCTACAACAAAAGCAAATTTTTTTGATGTTTGAAAGCTTCCCCCATGTTTTGATTTTACTTTAATCTTACTGTCTTTTATTTCCTCAATAATACCTGATTCACCCTTATGTTTTCCTCCTGATAGATAAACAAATGCGCCTTTCTCAAGTTTCAGGTGTTCCTTTATCTTCTGCTCAGGCAATTGGATAACTAATGTGTCTCCTGTCCCATAGTTGTTTTTATCAATAATAATATTCCTGCCATCATTGAGGTTAAGCTGAATCTTTCCTTTTTTGATAACACTCTTTCCAACAATTTTGCATAATTTAATTTTTGTTTCATCCCCTTTTATTTCAACAGGGTAAAGGTTGCCTTTTTTATTTAATAAAATCCTGAAGCTTTTATTTATTTTTGGCATTTCTATAAGGTCCATTACACCGACTGAAAACCTATAGTCTTTTATCTGTTTTTTATCAACCAAAATTCCTTTATCAGCTATAACCATCTTAATATCCCTTGTTGTTTTTGTATATCCTAACATATCCCTTAAAACAATATTTATTGAAGTACTGTTCTTTTTGCTATGCATACCAGGGTTTGGCCTTGTAACAAAGGTTATACCTTTTCTTTTTATTTTCCAGGACCTTGGTGCTACTAATCTTTTTAAATGTCTTTTAACCATTTTGAATCACTTTTTTTCTTCCTGCTTTTTTTCATCAGCTTTTTTTGACTTATTTACAATTGCCATCCTTTTTTTGTCATCAAGGTTAAGCTCTGTTACAATAAGATTTGAGGGATGTATTGGATAGAATACCTTTGTCCCATCTTTTTTTATCATTTCAATTCCTGTTATATACACTTTTGTTTTTTTCAAATCAACTCTTTCTATCCTGCCCGCCTTTTTCTTGAACTGGCCCCTTAGTATAGTTACCTTATCTCCTTTCCTTACTTTAATGCTTCTCCTGTTGTACTTCTTCATTAAATCTTTTGAGAGATGAGCACCCATGAACTTACCCCTTATGTGCAAAGGAGCGTTATAACTATATTTGCGCTGCTTCCTTGGCTGCTTGCTTTTTATCCATTTATTTGAAAAATCTTTTTTCATAATTATCACACAATAATTCTTGCTAACTTTGATATTCCCGGCCATCTTTCACATGCTTCTTTTGCTATAGCCCCTTTGAATCTTGTTCCTTTTGGATTTCCCTTATCATCCTTTAGAACCACGGCTGCATTATCCTCGAACTTTATTCTTGTTCCATCCATACGCCTATACTCTTTTCTCTGCCTGACAATAACAGCCATAACTACCTGCTTTGCCATATCTGGATTTCCTTTTTTTACAGAAGCCATAACAAGATCCCCAACACCCGCACTGGGCATTTTTCCCTTTACAGTCTTGGATCTCTTCACGCCAAATATCCTTATGATTTTAGCTCCTGAATTGTCGCAGGTTGGGACTTCAGATCCCAGGGTTAATCCCTTTGTTACTTTTGCTTTTAATGCCTTCATTTTACCTTTTCAATTATTACAAAATGTTTTGTTTTGCTTATTGGCCTACATTCCTGTACTTTGACAGTATCTCCTTTTTTTGCATTAATACAGTCTGGGTTATGGACCTGCAATCTTGTTTTTCTTTTTTCGTATCTTTCATATTTTTGTATATAATTTAATTTATTTATTTCAATAATTGCACTTCTGCGGGATTTTGCACTAACAACTTTTTCAGTAAATATTCTCCCTCTTAATTTTAGGCTACCATGTATAGGACAGTTTTTATCATTGCATTCTTTTCCTTGCTTTTTGGAAACCTTCTGTTTTTTTGGAACAGAGGAAACTTTTTCTTTTTTTGATTTATTACCTTCCATGAACATTCACCTTTGTTTTATTCTTTCTTCTGGCCTTTTTGTTAATGATTTTCCATTAATTTGAATTTTTTCCCCTTTGATCATAAATTCAAAGACACATTGGTCCTTGATTATTTTTTTTCTTGCTTCTTTTGTTTCAATCTCAAACATATTTTTTGTTTCATCAATAATCCTGCCTTTTATGCCTCTATTAAAGCGATTTTCTGATTCAATAAGTTTTACACCTAGGCCTATTAACTCGCTTCTTGCAAGCCTTTTTTTATTGAATTTCATTATCTTACGTCAATTGTCTCTTGTGAAAAACCCATTTGGATGAGGTTTGCCTTGACATTTTGTTTGTGATCTCCCTGAAGTTCTATTTTGCCCTCTTTTGCTGTTCCTCCACATGCAAACTTTGTTTTCAGCTTTTTTGTAAGGTCTTTCAGGTCAATTTCCTTGCTGTCAATGCCTTCTATTACTGTATATTTTTTGCCAAATTTTTTCTTTATTACATATACTTTTATTATCTGACTTTCCTTTGCTATTGTTTCACAAACACACAGCTCTTTGGGTAGCCCGCACTTTGGACATATTTCGCTCATTGCTTTTTTTCACCACCTTTGATTTTTAAAACTGTTAAAATCCTCGCGATAGTCTTTTTTATTACCCTAACCTGACCAGGACTTTTTGGATTTGTTCCTGTGGCAATCTGGGCATTATGCTTGATCAACTCTTTTTTGAGCTCATCAAGCTTTGTTTTCATTTCCTCAACATTCATTGATTCAATCTCTTTTATCTTAAGTGCCATCTTATTCCTTTTTCTTTAGTTGTTTTTTAGGTGCTTTTTTCACAGCCTTTTTAGTTTCTTTTTTTGGCTTAGTTTTCTTGTTTTTTTCCTTCTTTAATTCTTTACCAACCTCATGATTTTCTTTATCTTTTTCTGGTTCTTCTTCTTTAACTTCTTCTATTATTTCCTGTTTTTCTTCTATTAATTTTATATCATCTGACAACTTTATATCAGGATGCATAATACTTACTTTAATACCAACAACCCCTGTTTTCAGCACAGCTTTAACACCTGCTTTATCTACTCCATTGATTGCAATATCTCCGCATTTTTTTAAATATCCTGAATAAACACGCCATGATTTTGCTCTTGCTCCAGGTATTTTTCCTGATATTACAATTTCTATTCCAAGTGCTCCTGCATTCATCACATTTTCCATTGTTTTATGCATAATTCCCTTGAATCTTGCACTTCCAAATCTTTCCAGTGAATCTGAAATTGAACTGGCAACAACCTGTGCATTAAGGTTTACATTCTCAATCTCATTGATTTCTATTTGGGGATTTTCCAGCTCAAAACTATTTTTTAGGTTTTTTGTAAGTTTTGTTATATTCTGCCCTTTTCTGCCAACAACTAACCCTGGGCGTGCAGCATGCACTATTATTTTTTCTCCGAGAGGGGTTCTCTGCAGCCTTGTGTGGCTGTAGCCAGCACCCTTTACATTTTTAGCTATCATTTCCTGAATTTGATATTCTTTCTTTTTTTGCGCAACAAATCGTCTTTCAATCATTTTTTATCAGCTTTATTTTCTTTTTTCTTGGTTTTTTCTGCCAGCTCAGCAGCAGTTGGTACTTTTTCTTCTTTTTTTGCTTCAGCTTTGTCTTCTGGTTTACCAGCCTTTGGTTTCTCTTCTTTCTTAGGCTCTTCTTTTTTCTCTTCAACCTTGTTCTCTGCTTTAACTTCATCAGGTTTCTTGGTTTCTTGTGATTGTTCAGTTTTAATATCTTGTTTTTTAATTTCTTTTTTTAATTCAGGTTTTCCTTCTTTAACCTGCTTTTTCTCAACTTTTTCTGCTGATTTTTTAGTTTCCTTAGACTTTTCTTCCTGTTTTTTTAATTCTTTTTTCTTGACAGGCTCTTCCTTTTTGGTTTCTTTTTCTTCAACAACAATTTCAACATGAGTTCTTTTCATTGCTATCCTGCTTTGCCTGCCATAATGCCATGACTTTGGCCCTTTCTTCGCACATATATGTATTATCTCAAGGCCTGATGTATTAAGACCCTTATGCTGGGCATTTGCCTCAACAAGCTTAACTAATTTTAATATTTCCCTGCATGCCTTTACAGGATATTTTCCAGGCCCAATTCCATGCTTGTGTCCTGCTCCGTTTGTAAACTGGTTGAATGGGACAGGTTTCTTCATATCAACAACAGCGTTTAACATCTCAATTGCTTTCTGAACCTTTTTTCCTCTTATAAACTTGCATATTTCAACGCTTTGCTTTGTTGATATTGGCAATAACAATCCAACAGCCCTTGCTCTATGCTCATTAATCCTCACTGAATAATTATATGGTGCCATTTTCTTACCTTACTGAAAGACTTGAACTTGATCTTGTAGCTCCAACACCCGGTGCATGATGTGTTACCCTTTTTCTTGTAAGCACGAATTCACCAATGCGGTGGCCAATCATTTCTTTTTGTATTAACAAGGAAACAAACTCTTTTCCATTATGGATTCTTATATTCTTCCCAACTATTTGTGGGATAATTATTACATCCCTGCATTTTGTTTTTATGTTGTTTCCATTCATTATTTTTTTCATAAATGCTCTCTGCATATCTGTTGTTTCTCTTTTAAGGCTTCTTCTTTCTCTTGAAGGAACCAGTTCTGCAAAATCATTAATGCTCATATTGTTTAACTCTTCAAAAGTTTTTCCCCTATAAGTGAATTCTTTTTTTGCCATTTTACTTCTTCTTCCTTCCTGTTCTTCTTGGTCTTATTGCCCCTACCTTCCTTCCTGGAGGTGCATTTTTTGGTGCTATGTCTGGTTTTCCTTTATGGTTTGAGCTTGATCCACCAAACGGATGATCAACAGCATTCTGTGATGTTCCGGATATGCTTGGCCATAATTTGTTTTTTGCCTTCATTGCATAAAATTTCTTTCCAGCCTTTAAAAAAGGCTTTTCTTTTCTTCCACCACCGGCAATCACGCCAATAGTTGCCCTGCAGTTTGGATGAAATTCTTTTTGTTTTTTTGATGGCAGCTGAACAATAATCTTATTTTTCATTTTTGCAATCACTCTTGCAAATGTTCCAGATGATCTTACAAATTTTCCGCCGTCTCCTGGCTGTCCTTCAATATTATACACTAATGTTCCTTCAGGAACATCTTTAAGCAAGAGCATATTGCCATTTTCGGGAGTTATTTTTTCACCACATTCAACAACCTGCCCTACTTTTATTCCCTCAGGTGCAATCATAAGGTTTCTGATATCATTGCTGTATTCCAATACAACCAATGGTGCTGAATGGCCAGCACATCTTATTATATCAATAATTTTTGCATTTAATTTTTCTTTGTGTGGAAGGTATGATGGCTTGCCTTTATACCTGAAGCTAGGCGCCCTGTAGGTTGGGCCTCCTTTTCCCCTTGCCTGCTGTATAAGTCTCTTGCCCACTTTACATCAACCCTAATTGTGTTGCAATATCAATAGCTGGTGTATCATCACTCAGCTTAACATATGCCTTTTTTTCATTGCCATTTATCAATAAATTTACTTTCAATACCTTTACCTTGAATATATCTTCAATAGCCTTCTTTACATCCTGTTTTTTTGCATCTCTGCTGACTATAAAGATAAGCTTGTTCTCTGACTCCATAAGCCTTACAGATTTTTCTGTTGACAATGGGTATTTGATAACTTTGTATGATTCCATTTTACATGAATAATTTTTTATCTTCTAATTCCTTGACAGCATCCTGTGTCCATATTGCTAAGCGTCCTGGATTAGCTGATGGTGCTAATGATTTTGCATTAAGTGATTTTACAATTATTACATTTATCCCTGCTATGTTTTTTGCGGCTTTCAATAAATTACAGTCTTTTGAAACTATGATTAATGGCCCTGTTTTGCTTTTGTATTTTCTGCCCCTTTTCTTTCCTTTTCCGCTTCTTATTGTTTTTTCACTTACTCTCTCAAGCTCTTTTCCAAGGCCTATTTTTTTCAAAACATCTCTTACTTGTTTTGTTTTTTTAAGTGATTCAAGCTTATTTTCTATTATAAATGGATAATTATCAGGAACAATATGGTTCTTGCTTACAAGATCTTTTGATAATGTAGCAGCAATTGCGCTTCTTATTGCCTTTCTTCTTTCTTTTTTGTTGATTTTCTTTGTCCAGTCCTTGCCAGCTTTTGGCGGGTGTGCTTTTCTGCCGCCGACTGTTCCAGGTACAAAAGCCCCGACCCAGTTCATTCTTGTTCCTCTGCTGCTCATGATTTTTCTTGGAACCCTTGAGATTCCATAGCCATATGATGTTTTGTAAACATGCCTTCTTCTTGAAAGCTCTGCAGAAGATTTTTTTCCAGCCATTGGATCTGATCCATAGGCCTGTCTTGTATTGCCCTGTATTGAAATAACAGCCCTCTTTATAAGGTCAGGCCTTACATCTTCATTAAACTGGCTAGGAAGTTCCTGCTTCCCAATTTCTTCTTTTGCTATATTTAATATTGATAATTTCATTTTTGAATATTAATATGCTCTATTTCAAATGTTTCTGAGTGTTTTCTTTTATGAGGCCTTACAGCATAATTCAGTCTTATAAGCCTTTTTGCAGGCCCTTGTATAGAGCCTTTAATCAGGACATAGCTGTTCTTCACAACGCCATAATGCTTAAACCCGGATTTTGGGTTTATATCATCTGGCTTATCTGAAATTTTGATTATCAGCTTGTTATAATCTGTTCTGGTGTGATAACCCATCTGCCCTGGCTGTGCAACCCTCCACATAGCAGACTGGTTCCATGGCCCGAGATTTCCTGTTGCCCTTTTCTTTTTCTCTGATTTATGTGATTTTAATGATACTCCAAACCTCTTTATAACACCCTGCAGGCCCTTGCCTTTTGTAACAGCATGAGCATCAATTAACTGCCCTGGCTTTAGGATTTCACTTGCTATTATTTCCTTGCCAAGCTTTTCCTTTGCATAAGCAAGCTGCTCTTCTTTTGTCCCGCCAATTGCAGTCTCAAAAAGTTCTGGCTTTTTCTTTCCTATTCCTGTTAATCCAGGTTGAGTATATACTATAAGCCTTATTTCATCATAAGATTCTGGCTCTTTCTGGCTGTTTTCTTTTTTTGGTATGAGCATTTTTCTCTTTAAATTTTTGTCAAGATTTTTTGATATTATCTGCTTAACTGTCTTTAATCCATAAGCACTTCTTTTGTAAAACTTTATTGCTGCAACCTTTAAAGGAGGACACTCTATTATTGTTATAGGCCTGAATATTGATTCACCAGCAGTCATTGAGTGTGGCCTTGTGCTCTTGATTAAGAGGTGAGTCATTCCTACCTTATATCCTGCAAATCCCAGTATGTTTTTCTCATTTGAATTGGCATAGGATCTTACTCTAGGATAAGCTCGTTTAGCCCTCTTTCTATGCCAGAACTGCATGCTTCCATGTCTTGGATTTCTTGCTTTTCCCATTGTATTACCTTTTAATTTGCTAAATAAACCTAAATTACAGGTTTTAATGCAAAAATAAGCCTTTTAGTAAAATCTTCCTTTTAGAACAAGTTTAATTGCTAAACTTTGTACTGAAAGACTTTTTTTCAGGCTTGTTTAGTTGTTTATGATATTTAAATCATCCAGTTTAAGATTTAAATACTTTTACTGAGCTTTTTTTAGAGAATTAAGCAGTGTTTATAAAGGTGTTGTTTTTGCCTGCGACTATCATGGCAGAACACATAAAATCTTTAGAACAAAAGGTTTTTATATATAAGGTAAGGCACCTAGGAATTCTATAATTTAGAGTAATGATAAGATGCCAACCAAGCTTTTATACAAGGAAAATAATGAAAACCTTCCAATTGTTGAACAACCACCTGAAACTTTAATAGGTTTTTGTAAGGAATCACCTGTTGAGGTTTTAGAAAGGGTTTCTAAAACACATAATATCTATTTTTATAAGCAATTATATGCTCCTGTGGACAGAAACCTTAGAGGCAGTTTAGATGTATTAATAATAAAGGAAGCAAAAGATGGATTAACTGATAAGATTACAAAGAGTATAACTGATTTTGATTTAAGCAATGCAAAGGCAAAACTATTAAAGCCGAGAACAAAAAAAACATATAGGAATGCATTAAGGGAATGTATAGAACAATATCTTATCCTTATTGAAAAAGCAAAACCAAACTTACCCAACTTAATAATTGAGCCACTTGAGAACAATAAACCAAAGCCCTTTAACCCAGAAACGAATAATTATCTTTTGAGACGTGAAAGAATAAAAGATCCTATACTTGATGCATACATATCCCAATTAATTGAAGTGGCAAAAGTTACATTAAAAATTAAGAATCCAGATGTTGAAGATTTGAAGGATATATATAGGATAAAAAATAAAACTTACAGAACCTACCCGGTAATATCAGGTTTGAAATAGGCAAATATAAAAATATTTGATGATAAATAGCATAATGGATTTTGTTTTTTAAGATATTTTAATAAAGTTTATGGATGGTAATAAAATTATTTTAGGGGATTATAATCTTTTTTCAATAAATTCTGTATTGGGAGAAACAGTGGCTCTGGAAGGTTATTCCACTCAAACCAATCCCACTTCTCGCATTTTTTAGGTTCCATAACTTTAGCTTCTCCTGAATCATGTTCACAAAGCATAAAAATTGTAATGTAATGAGTTCCTTCATCCTTGAAGATCTCATTTGTTATTGTTTCAAATCTTATATTTTTAATTTCAATTCCAGTCTCCTCTAGGGTTTCTCTTTTTGCACAATTTTCCAGGCTTTCATTAAATTCAAGATGCCCTCCTGGGAAACACCATGAACCCTCCCCATGAGAACCTTTTCTTTTTCCAAGAAGAACTTTGTTATCCTTGATTACAATTACTCCTACACCTAC